>Ga0210058_1001896_pt1 | contig 17814 bp, 16 predicted proteins | sample CryGeymeta201511_FD_183979 | JGI IMG/M metagenome (GOLD analysis project Ga0210058, IMG submission 183979) | Groundwater microbial communities from Crystal Geyser aquifers in Utah, USA - Crystal Geyser metaG 2015-11 (SPAdes) (version 2) | ecosystem: Environmental > Aquatic > Deep subsurface >...
TGTATTTGCTTGCTGCTTACATGCTCTATCGCGGACTGATGAGCAACTAACTAAAAAAATGGCCTGGCGTTGCGCGGCCAGGCCATTAAAAACATTGGTGGGATGTGCGGGGATCGAACCCACGACAAACGGATTAAAAGTCCGAAATATTGGACTTATATGAATTTATATGGACTGGCAACGAGTTCATAAACCATTGATTTGTAATGAATTGTTGTCCATAATAGTCCGCAGGTGAACATTGCCATCTAGAAATATTCTGGCAATATTCTGGCAACAGCTGACTTACGGATTATGAACATGGCAACAACCCCAGCATTCAAAACCAACGGGCAATTCATCAATGAAATGCCAATCGGAAAGTTTTTCACGCTAGAAAAAGTTACACCAATTGGCGCACTGCAGGTGCGAAAGCATGCAAGCGCAGGCGTATCTCTTTACTGGCGCTACAGCATTGGCAATATCAGTGAGAGAGTGTTGATCGGTGTCTATGACTCAGGCGCACCACCAAAAAGCTTGCAACCTACAAAAAAGGGTTATTCCATCGCGGCAGCCGTCCATGCTGCACAGGTGTTGGCGCTGGCACATCATTCAAACCGGGCAATTGGGGGTCGCCCTGCCATGGTGAAAGCGACTGCTGCTGCCGCCAAACAAGCTGCCGCAACCAAGGCCGAGGCCTCCAAGCAAACGCTGCAACGCCTGCTTGATCAATATTGCGATCACCTTGAATCCCTGGGGCGAATGTCTCACAAAGATGCACGGAGCATTTTTTCCCTGCACGTCACTGAGCCTTGGCCCAAGATCGTCAATCTTCCGGCCAATCAAGTGACCGGCGAACAAGTTGCCGACATGATGCGCCGGGTGTTGGAGTTGGGCAAGGGTCGCACAGCCAACAAACTGCGAAGCTACATCCGTGCTGCCTACCAAACTGCACGGGCATCGCGATCAAAAGCAAGCATCCCAGTGGCCTTCAAGTTATTCAACGTGGTGAACAACCCTGCTGCCGATACAGAGCCTGATGAGAGCCAGAACAAGGCTGACAAGCACCCCCTATCCCTGCCTGAGCTTCGTGCCTATTGGAAAGCCATCAAAGAAATCCCTGCCTTCAAGGGGGCCATCCTTCGCCTTCATTTGCTGACGGGTGGGCAACGCATCGAGCAGTTGGTAAAACTTCAAACAGCTGAAATCACTGCCGACGCGATTACCCTGCACGATGGCAAGGGAAGACCGGGCAAGGGCGCCAGACCCCATACATTGCCGCTAATCCCCCAAGCTAGCGCCGCATTGAAGGGATGTAAACCACAAGGCATCTATGCCATCTCCACCGATGGTGGTGCAACCCACTTGGCAGCAACCACGTTGAGTCGCTGGGCTGTAGAGGCTGCTGCTGATATCCCTGATTTTCAAGCTAAGCGCATTCGCAGTGGCGTTGAAACCATTCTGGCGGCTGCCATGGTCAGCACTGAGATTCGCGGCAGACTCCAGTCACATGGCATATCCGGCGTTCAGGCTCGCCACTACGATGGGCATGACTACTTGGAGCAGAAGCTCAGCGCATTGAAAACACTGTTTGGACTCCTTGACGGGACTGAAAAAAGCAATGTGCTGCCGTTTAGGGCGGCGTAGTGTGAATGCCAGTTTGGCCCACGTCGAGCGCAATGGCGCGTGGGCTACTTACCACCGTTGGACCTACCTTGATGACCGCGCCAAATTGATGCAGTGGTGGACCGATTACCTCGACGGCCGCAAGATGGGCAAGCTGCTGAAAATGAAAAAAACGGGGCCCCTGATGGCCACGCCTGGCACATTTTGCCGCGCAACCCTGTTGCTACCGGCCGAAGTCGTGAGGGCAGTGGGGGCAAAAGGAGAAAACCCAGTATTCATGCGGGTTTGAGGCTGATTTGGTACTGGGGGCAATTTGGGGGCATTGTGGAGGCAAAGTGGGGGCAGTTCTATATGATGAAGTTGATTCATTTACTCATCTATTCATGTTTATCCTTTGCACCAATCCCCGAAGGATTCCGCGCACACCTTCATTCAGCAGGTGTCCGCAAAGTTACGGATACCCCAATCAAGCCGGTGTATGAGTTTTCAGCCAGTCCCGCAGAGCGTCATTCATGCGCGTCTGCCAGCCAGGCCCAGCATTGCGGAAGGAGTCCAAAACCTCACGGTCAAAGCGAATAGCGATCTGTTCTTTGTTTGCGGTACCCACCGGACGGCCACGCTTGCGCAGCGCCACCGCTAGCCCGGTACTCAATTCGGCCTCGGTCAACGGGCGGTCGTCGTCGTCCACGCCATCCCAAACGTAACCACTCCCAGCCGGAATGACACGCACGGCAGCCTTGACCTGTTCCCGTGTCATGTTGTTAGTCGCTGATCCACTCATAGTAAACGTCCATTTCCTGTTGGCTTGCTGGGCGATAACTGATAACCCGTGTAGCGCCTTCACGGTCAATGTGAACGACTGTCAGCACCCGCAGGCAGCCCATCACATAGGAAAACGACTGTGTGCGGGTTTCGCCACCGCGCACTGCCGTAATGTCAAGCCGATAGAACGAATCAAGCACTTCGCCAGCGTCCGCAAAGTCAAGCCCATGCTTGGCAAGGTTCGCCATGCGCTTGTCTTCGTCCCATATCAGCTTTGAATCCATGTCTATTATTGTAGATGCGTTAATTCAGATTCACAAGGGTATCTACCGCGATAACAACAACCCATTGAATTTGCAGCCGGGCACGAAGATGGTCACAGATTCGGCCTCAAACCCCTGCCCGGCTTCCGGGTCACCGGCATCTTGTTTGGCATTTGCGGACGCACAGGGAAATGAGCGCCAGGGTGGAAGCAGACCGACTTTGCACCCAAAACCGGGGTGATCGCAGGTGCTGTGAACCGCAGGCAACCGGCCAAGATAACAAGACACGCGCCATTCTGTTGCATAGCCTGGTCATCGACAGAACGGTTTACATCACACCAAACTTTGATGAGTCAAGCGCAGCGCGACACGACGGCTTGACCGGGGTCTCGGGGCAACGCCCTGAGCAGGGGGCCGATGCCAAGTTTTTTGCGACGCAAAAGACGTGGGTACAAGGCCCTTACCCTGCACAGTGAGTTTCTGTCACTCCCACGCTGCTGGTGAATTGATTCGCCTGTCAACACGCCTGTCGTTGTATTTTGGTTCGACTGTCGATTTGCGTGTCGTCGTCGGCTGCTTGAAATTGGTTCGACTGTCAGAGCGCCTGTCACGCATACTGCCCCGCCTGTCGCACCACCTATCAGGTGTTCCAGTCAATGCCTGTCTCCAGCCATTCATGGCCTTCGGCATCGGGTCCATCGCGTCTATCGCAGGCATAGGTGGCTTTGACAGGATTGGGCCATAGCGGACCCCTGATTTAATGGGCTATGCAGCCATCAAAATGCGCGGCGGCCTTGTCGTGTTTGCCGCCACAACCTTGATGTAGTTGACAATGGGGTATCCCGAATTGACCATAACAGCACCCACGCTCAGTCGCCACCCAATGAGCCTCGTCAAATCCAAAAAACGTGTTGCCGATCACGGCGAAGTCTTCACGCCCGCGTGGATGGTCGAGGCCATGCTGGACCTGGTGAAGGAGGAGACCGAGCGCATTGACTCCCGCTTTCTGGAGCCTGCGTGCGGAAGCGGCAACTTCATCGTGCAAATACTCAAACGCAAGCTTGCTGCGGTAGAACTCAAATTCGGCAAGTCAGAGTTCGAGCGGCAGCATTACGCACTGCTGGGGCTGATGTGTATCTACGGCATTGAGCTGCTGGCGGACAACATTGCCGAATGCCGCGCCAACGTGCTGGATGTGTTTGCAGATTACCTCAACCTGGTTGAATCGGGCGACCTATACCTGGCTGCAATGTATGTACTGTCAACAAATTTGGTGCACGGCGATGCGCTGACCATGCGCGCTGTAGACGACCAGCCCATCAAAGACCGCCCTCCCATCACCTTTGCCGAATGGGGCTACCTGGGCAAAGGCAAGTTTATGCGTCGTGACTTCAGGTTTGACGTGCTCACTGGCTCGTCAAAATTCAGCGAAGAAGGCTCCCTGTTTGCCGATCTGGGCAAGCATGACATCTTTACCCCTGTCAAAACCTACCCACTCATGACGGTGTGCGAGTTGGCTGCTTTACAGGAGCCAACTTGAAATGTCAGTTTGGCATTGCAAGCCTCGGCGTAAGACATCACAAACTGTGACCTCATCCCGGCACAATGTCGTCACAGAACAAGGAGGATGAACATGGCCAAAATTGAGGTTAAAGGCACGAGCGTCACAGTGGTTTCCGGCGATGTGGACGATTACATTTCGCTCACCGACATTGCGCGCTACAAGGACAGCGAACGCACCGACTACATCATCCAGAACTGGCTCAGAAACCGCAACACCATCGAATTCCTTGGCATTTGGGAGCAACTCAACAACCCGGATTTCAATCCCATCGAATTCGATGGGATTAGACGGCAGGCAGGGTTGAACAGCTTTGTGCTGACCGCCAAACGCTGGAACGAGTCAACGGGCGCCGTCGGCATCACTTCCAAAGCCGGGCGCTACGGTGGCACCTATGCCCACAAAGACATTGCCTTCGAGTTTGCGTCGTGGGTTTCGGTCGAATTCAAGCTCTACCTCATCAAAGAGTTCCAGCGCCTGAAAGAGACCGAGCGCGAACAACTGGGCTGGGACATTCGCCGCAACCTGACCAAGATCAATTACCGCATCCATACCGACGCCATCAAGACCCAATTGATTCCGCCGCAACTCACCGCCCAGCAAACTTGTCTGATCTACGCCAGCGAGGCTGATCTCCTGAACATGGCACTGTTTGGCAAGACCGCTGCACAGTGGCGTGATGAAAACCCAGGCAACAAGGGCAACATCCGCGACGAGGCCAATGCCGCACAACTGGTGTGCCTGGCCAACCTGGAAACGCTGAACGCGCATTTCATCCACCAAGGGCTGGCGCAGACGGAGCGGCTCGCTCTACTGAACCAGACCGCCATCGTGCAAATGAAGCTGCTGCTGGCCGATGTGGGCGTGCAGCGGCTCCAAGGCAAGCAGCCATGAACGAACAAGTTTCCTTCACCCTGCGCGGGCGCAACCCCGATGTATTGACCTGCATTGCCAACCTGTCCAACGACGAAGTCTTTACCCCGCCAGAGCTAGCCGGGCGCATGTTGGACATGCTGGCGCAGGCTTGGGCCGCTGACCACGGTGGTGCCAACTTGTGGGCCGACAAAACCGTGCGGTTTCTCGACCCGTTCACCAAGTCAGGCGTTTTTCTGCGCGAGATCACCAGCCGCTTGACCGAGGGCCTGGCGCAACAGATGCCAGACCTGCAAGAGCGCGTAAACCACATCTTGACCCAGCAGGTGTTTGGCATCGGCATCACGCGCTTGACCAGCCTGCTGGCGCGGCGCAGCGTGTATTGCTCCAAGCACGCCAATGGCGCGCACTCCATTGCCAAGGGCTTCGCCAGTGATGCGGGCAACATCTGGTTCGAGCGAACTGAGCACACCTGGGTCAACGGCAAATGCAGTTTTTGCGGTGCCAGCCAGGCTGCCATGGACCGTGGCGCGGATTTAGAAACCTACGCTTACTCATTCATCCACACAGACAACATCAAGACTCGAATGAACGAGTTATTTGGAGAAGATATGCAGTTCGATGTCATCATTGGCAACCCACCGTACCAGCTCGGCTCGGACGGCGGCACGCGAGATGTACCCATTTACCAACACTTCGTCGAGCAAGCAAAGAAACTCGAACCACGTTTATTGACGATGGTCGTTCCGTCGCGGTGGATGGCTGCAGGCCTTGGCCTGAGCGAATTTCGCCAAGCAATGCTTGGGGATAAGCGCATACGTGCACTCGTCGATTACCCGGCAGCAAGCGATGTGTTTCCTGGTGTTGAAGTCAAAGCAGGCGTTTGCTACTTCCTGTGGGACGCAAATCACGATGACGACTGCACAGTGACAACCATTCGCGGCGGCGATGTTGTTGGCCCGACAAAGCGCAACCTTGCTGAGTACGACGTGTTTGTACGGGACTCGCGCGCCATGTCAATCCTGCGAAAGGTAGTAAAGCACGGCGAACCGTCAATCAACTCGATTCTTGCTCGCGACAAGGAGTTTGGCTGGACATCCAACTTCGATGGCTTTCATGCGACAAAGCGCGCCGGGGATTTGCCGTTCTACTACATCCGCAAGATGAAGCGCGGCGTAGGCTATATCGCTCGCGAGGTCGTCACCAAAAGTACACATCTCATTGACAGGTGGAAGGTTCTCGTCCCACAGGCATTCAATGGCGGTGACTCAATGCCGCATCAGATATTGGGAAAGCCGCTGATGGCGCCATCTCCATCAGTCTGCACCCAGTCGTTTCTGTTCTTCTCCGTTGATTGCGAGGAGGAGGCCAAGAGTCTCCAGTCTTACTACACAACCAGATTGTTTCGCTTCCTTGTCTCACTACGAAAGATCACTCAGCACGCAACGCACTCGACGTACAAATGGGTTCCCGTCCAAGAGTGGAATCGCACTTGGACAGACGATGCCCTGTATGAAAAATACGGAATCACAAAGCAGGAACAGACTTACATCGAGTCCCAAGTCAGAGAAATGATTCTTGTGGGTGAGGCGGATGCCTAAATCCATCGAAAAATTACTCACATCCAGGCGAACCAGGAACAAGCCGTGAAGCCGCTGGAAAAGTTCTTCACAGAAGACCCAAAATGGCACGAAAAAATCGGCGCGATTCACGCCCTGCTGGAGCGCGTCAAGATCAGCGAGGAGCAGTCGGGCGATGTGCTGCACCTGCGCAAGCTCAACCGCATTCTCTCGGTCCACGCCTCCACCGCCATTGAAGGTAACCAGCTCACCCTGGGGCAGGTGACCGATGTCATCAACGGCAAACCAGTCTGGGGGCCACCCAAAGACATCAAAGAGGTGCAAAACGCCTGGCACGCCTACAACGAGATGCCTGGTTATGTGCCCTGGTCGGTGGACGATTTGCTGCGGGCGCATGCAAACCTCACCGACACGTTGATAGGCGAATCGGGACAGTTCCGTTCCGGCGGTGTGGCCGTGGTGGCCAGTGATGGCACGCTGTTGCATCGTGGCGCACTGTCGGCCCAAGTCCCCGACCTGGTGGCGCAGCTTCTGGATTGGGGCAAAACCAGCGAAGCGCATCCACTCATCAAGAGTTCTGCCGTTCACTACCGGCTGGAATACATTCACCCGTTTCGCGATGGCAACGGCCGCATCGGGCGGCTGTGGCAAACGCTGATTCTTGCCCAATGGAATCCGCTGTTTGCCTGGATGCCGATGGAGACGCTGGTGCACCACAACCAGGCGCTGTACTACAAGGCCTTGCAAGATTCACATGCTGGCGCAGTGGATTGCCGTCCGTTCATCGACTTTATGCTCGATGCTCTGGCAAATTCGCTCTACAAGTACATCGATGTAGCGACGCAGACAGCGGTCGATGTCGGTGTAAATGTCGGTGTAAATGTCGGTGTAACGGATCAAATTCTGGCGCTTTTGGCCCAAGAGCCCCGGCTGTCGGCCAAGGAAGTTGCCAGCTTGCTCAACAAAACGACCCGTACCATTGAGCGCTATCTCAAAGCACTGCGTGAGCAAGGCCGAATCCAGCGCGTGGGGTCTGACAAGGCCGGTCACTGGGAAATCATCGAAAGGCCAGCGTGAGCAACCCCAACATTGTGAGCAAACCGACCATTGAGGACATCCTCGCCCCCAAGCCCACCGCCCGCCCCCGCATCTACGCCTACGCCATAGCCGATGCCGCCCACCACGGCCAGCTCAAGGTGGGCCAGACCACGCGGGACGTGAAGCGGCGCGTGGCCGAGCAGCTCAAAACCGCCGCTATCCAGAACTTCACCATTGCGCTGGACGAGCCCGCCGAGCGTGACGACGGCAGCATTTTTACCGACCATGAGGTGCGCGCAGCGTTGGTCAAAAAAGGGTTTGAGAAGGTCACACTGGAATGGGTGCGCTGCACCGTGGCCGATGTGGCCACCGTGCTGGCCGAGCTGCGCACAGGCCAGCGCCTGGGTGGCACACACCACGAGACCTTTGGCCTGCGCGACGAGCAGCTTGACGCGGTCAACAAAACCCAGGACTACTACCGTTCTATTTGGGCTGAAGATGCCAACGCCGTGCCGCGCTTTTTGTGGAATACCAAGATGCGCTTTGGCAAGACCTTCACCACCTACCAGTTGGCCAAGAGGCTCCAGACCAAGCGCGTGCTGGTGCTGACCTTCAAACCGGCGGTGGAAGACGCTTGGGCATCTGACCTGGAAAACCATGTGGACTTTGACGGTTGGCAATACCTGTCGCGATCAACGGGGGGCGACCCGACGCAGATCGATCGCGCCAAGCCGGTGGTGTATTTCGGCTCATTTCAAGACCTGTTGGGCCGCGATGCAGCGGGCAACATCAAGCCGCGCAACGAGTGGCTGCACGCGGTGAATTGGGATTTGGTGGTGTTTGACGAATACCACTTTGGTGCCTGGCGCGACACGGCCAAGGAGCTGTTTGAGGGCGAAGACGACGCCGTCGCCAAAAAAGAGGCCAAGCTGGAATACGCGGGTGAACTGGACGGCATCAACGAAGACCTGACGGTGCTGTCGATTGCGGAGACCGACTTTCTGCCCATCACGACCCGAGCCTATTTGTACCTGTCGGGCACACCGTTCAAGGCGTTGGCCACAGGCGAGTTCATTGAGGAACAAATCTTCAACTGGACCTACACCGATGAGCAGCGTGCTAAGGCCGCGTTTGCCGCCACGCACCCGGACAAGCGCAACCCCTATGGCGCATTGCCGCAAATGCGTCTGCTCACCTACCAAATGCCCGACGAGTTGCTGGCCATTGCCAGCGGCGGGGAATTTGACGAGTTTGATTTGAACGCGTTTTTTGAGGCCAAAGGCACAGGGGACGTGGCTGAGTTCAAGCACAAGAGCGACGTGCAGAAGTGGCTGGACATCATTCGCGGTGGCTATGCCGCCCAGTCGGCGGAGTTGCTGAAAACCGGCACGCGGCCACCATTTCCGTACTCAGACGTGCGCCTGTTGCCGTATTTGCAGCATTCGTTCTGGTATTTGCCCAACGTGGCGGCCTGCCAGGCGATGGCGAATTTGCTGGCGGAGCGGCACAACACCTTTTGGTTGGGCTACCAGGTCATCATGGCTGCAGGTGCGGCGGCAGGTATTGGGCTGGAGGCGCTGCCGCCCGTGCGCCGGGCCATTGGCAGCGGGTTTGACACCAAAACCATCACGCTGTCCTGCGGCAAGCTCACCACCGGCGTGACGGTGGCGCAGTGGTCGGCCATATTGATGCTGCGCAACCTGAAATCGCCAGAGAGCTATTTTCAGGCGGCGTTTCGGGTGCAGTCGCCGTGGTCCATCAAAAACCCCAACGGCGACAACCCGAACGAGGAAGAAATTCTCAAGCCCGTGTGTTTTGTGTTCGACTTTGCACCCACCCGGGCGCTGCGCCAGTTGTCGGAGTACGGCATTGGCCTGTCGCCCAACGAGACCAACCCCGAGAACGCGGTGCGGGACTTGGTGGCCTTTTTGCCGGTGCTGGCGTTTGACGGCGCGAACATGACGCAGATCGATGCGGGCGGCATTCTGGACATTGCCATGGCGGGCACATCGGCCACGCTGCTGGCGCGCAAGTGGGAGAGCGCGCTGCTGGTGAATGTGGACAACGGCACGTTACGCCGCATTCTGGACAGCCCCGAGGCGATGGCGGCGGTGGAGCGCATTGAGGGCTGGCGCTCGCTGGGCGACAACGTGATTGAGACCATCATCAACAAAAGTGAGAAGGTCAAAGACCTGAAAACCAAGGCCAAAGACGGGGAGCTGACGGACAAAGAGAAAAAAGAGCTTTCCGCTGAGGAAAAGGAATACAAGTCCAAACGCAAGCTGGTGCAAGAAAAGCTGATCAAGTTTGCGACGCGCATCCCGGCGTTCATGTACCTGACCGATTTTCGGGAAAATACGCTGCAAGACGTGATTACCAAGCTGGAGCCGGAATTGTTTTTGACCGTGACTGGCCTCACGGTGCAGGACTTTCACCTGCTGGTGCGGCTCAAGGTGTTCAACACCGAGCAAATGAATGCGGCGGTGTTTGCGTTTCGGCGGTACGAAGACGCATCACTGCGCTACACCGGCATCCTGAGCCACGAGGGCCTTACCCATTACGGCTTGTATGACACGGTGGTAGCGAGGGAATGATGGTGTTGAGAGTCAAGGAGACTGCAACCAGCTGCATTAGGTGCAGACGGCCCGCAATTTGACTCGTCACATAGCTGCCGGTCGATTCTTGGTTTCCAATGGCTTCTATGGAGTGGTCAGATCGCAAATCCCTAGGATCACTTACGCTGCCTCGCTGCCAGCAAACCGGCAAAAGCAGTTCATAAAAAACACTTTCCAACAGGCTACGGCATCACCGCAACCCGGCGCTTCCTCACGATGACCACCGGAGGTGGAGCTTCCTTGCGGGAGGCCAGCCATGACGGGGTCTCTCCTGACAACACCGGGTTCGTTTCCCTGGGGGCATTGGCAACAGCCTTCGCTATCTCTTTGGTTTTCAGAGGCACCATGTAGTCGCCAACGACCTGTACATACTCACCTTCAACCGTCATGGCCAGCGCGCCAACCTGCGCCCCTTTGCTCACGCTGCCAAGCAGCTTCAGGTCATCACCTTCGGGCCGCTCATACGTGTATCTGGACCAAGCTACCTTGCCAAGGACAACTCGCCAGCCCGGCTTGCGCGGCTTCAGAAGTTGTTGACTGTGACCGGGAGACGTTTCAGGGGAATGCTGAACTTGCATCAGGTAGGCGATTGGAGTGGCTCGTTAGGGAATATCGCGACCAATGGGAATAGTGCCTCATCAAGCCACATTGCGGGCCAAAACGCTTCCTAACCACCGAACTTGGCGTAATACTGCACCACTGCCGGGGTTTGGGCAATACGCCGCATGTGGGCATTCAGTGCAGGGGCAACTTTTTCCACCAGATCGGTGGGTACGTGGTCCAGGCGACCGGAATTGAGGGCGCGCACGTCGACAAACACCTTCAGGTCAGCAACCGTGAGACGATTGTCGGCAAAGTATTCACCGCCATGGGCCAGCAACTGGCTTTGCAGCCAAGTAAGGTACACGGGCATGGAGCCGTTGACGAGAGCAGTGCGGGCTTCCCTTTGGGCATCACCCGTCATCCGAAAGCTCGGACCCATCTTGACGCCGGCTTCCTCCACAACATACATGACCTCGTCGCACAGCAGCGCCTGAAATGCATCGGCAGGGTACAAGCCTGCCAGTTTGCCCGCGTATCGAAGGATCGAGTCGCACTGCGTCACCTGAACGCCATCCACCTGCAGGGTGGGTACTTGGCCAAAGGGGGTGGATTTGCGTACCTCGACGAATTCAGGGAATGCAAAGCGGTGGTCTTCAAACTCAATGCCGCCAATGTGAAGGGCCAGGCGCACGGGTTCGGCGCGGCCGCCGTGAAAATCGAAATACGTGAGTTTGAGTTGGGGCATGGTGGTTACCTGATATCCTGAGTCAGGCCCGGAAAGGGCGATTCGGGAATTCTAGGTGGTCAGAACTGCTGGTGACAATGACGTGCAAATGACTCTTCAAGACCCATTGCCGACAGTCATGACAGTCAGCTTACCGGCTGCCCAATTCATTCCCTTCAAAGGCCGTTCGTGGCGGACTTCAACGTGCCTAGGGCAGCGAGCTGTCGCCCATGGCCGGCAGCTTATGGGCGAGTTAAAAATCATCGCCGGCATCCTGAAACAGCCCGCGAACCACAAGATTCTCGCGCAACTGGCCTTTCGGGGCCGTGCGCCATCGAGGCAAACATTCCGTTGGCGAGTCCGCCGGTGCCCTTTCAGTCCTGCTGCCTCGCCAATGAGCCATGTCGTGGCGCCTTGTGTCGGTTTTTTTTACACTGGTACCTTCTGGCGGTGTCTGTCAACTAACAAAATGACTGCAAGTCATTGAAATATAACGGATAGGTACACAATGGCACGACTATTGCTTTATTTAAAATCGTGACCTAGCCTAAATCAAGTAAAAGCTAATTCGGGTCTGTGAATTAGTCAACTACTGGTCAGATCGGTGCCTAATTGCGCGCTTCAATGCTTGCCACGACGACCGATTCCCCGTGCCTTGGCGTAGGAGTTGGGAAGTTTAAATTTGTTATCCACCCAATATTAGTCAATGACTGGACTCCAATGAAGAATACCTTTCGTTCCCATTTCGCGGCGGCCATGATGGCCTTGGCCTTGACGGCATCCGGTGCCGCCAGCGCCGCGTTGGTTTTGTCGACCAATTTCGATGGCCGCACCGTCAGCGGCGCCACGGCCAACAACCTGACTTGGATGACCAATGGCGTGGCAAGTCCGGGGTCGCTGACCGCCGTCGCAGGGTCACCAGTCATTGGGACACCACCCGCGATGGCGCTGTTCACAACCTCGGCTGCGACCGACCGGTTCGCCGTCGATCGCAACATCCAGACCGAGTCCCCCTGGTACGTGGATATTCCCTTGTCCGTTCTGGCGGGGAACGCCATCCAGCTCGGCACGATCACGCTCGATGCTTTCATCTTCAACAATGGCGGCGCTTTGCAGACCGTCAGCCGCGACCTGGACCTGAGCTTGGCGCTGCTCGGATCGGCCCTGAATCTGATCGACTCCGAAGCCATCGACAACATTTACCCAGTCACCGGCGCGCTGTCGCCAGCGCAGCCGAGAGCCTTGAGCTTTGATCTGTCCGGTAACACGCTGGCGGCTGGTGGTTCTTATTTCCTCAGACTGACTGCGAGCAGCAACCACACGCAGGGCAACAACGCCGGCATCGATAATTTCGTGGTCAACGGCGAACTGACCCGGGTGATCCCCGAACCTGGCACGCTGGCGCTGCTGGGTTTAGCGTTGGCTGGATTGGGTCTGGCCCGGTCGCGCAGGGCTCGCTGATCGCACTGGTCATCGCTGGCCTGACAGCGAAACCCTGATCGTCCACACTTTCCAACGCGGTGAAACGCACGGATGTTCGGCATGGTATTCGCCCCGACTTGTCGCGCTGCTCTAGATTGACGAACCATGTGTCGTGACGAAGTCGTAGGCCTCATGGTTTAGTCGCAAGACGGTGCTCTGGGGCTTCATGCGGCCCTGCGCTGTTGTGCCGAATGGAGACAACTAGCGCCAGGGCAACCTATCCCGTCTATCACTAGCCTCATGCGAACCGCTGCTTCGCAGCAGACATTCCATGTCCAACGCATTGAGTGGGGATGAAGGACCGGGAGAACGCGTTCGCTGAATTGGAAAGTTGCCGTTCAGGCAGTGCACCGCGTCAACGGCAGCCATCGGTCCACCGGGCTTTCCGCAGCTTGAAATCTTGGGCATAAAGCCGACAGTTTGCCAACAACGCCAATGTCAGGTCTTGGGAGAGCAATTTGAAATCTTGTAGGCCCGCTTACGCTGCGTACTTGACCTACAAGAGTTCCGGGTGAATGGCAGCAATCAGCCTTCAGAAGTCATTCGTTCTGCTTCATAGCCGACCACCAAAATTGAAATTGCTATCTATTTTGATAGCTGTTTATGCATGTCAAACAAGGGCCAAGGGCTACAGTCTGTTTTGATGCAATCTCTGAGAGTGGTTGAGGTGATCGAAACAACGAATCCAGACGACCTTGAGGCAGGGTGATTGGGTTATGTGACCGGACTTTGGGGCGAAAGGCGTGCGCCTAAAGCACTCGCGCACTCACACTGCAGCCCCGCGCGTGATTTCGCCCCAAAACCGCACGCGCATGACCCGGTCGCCCTGCCGTGCGTCGACTCAGTTCCTCGTCGTGAATCACGCCTGCAGCCGGTGCGGGTATTGACGACTGCTGGGGTCACCCTGCATCAAGACCGCCTTCGATTAAAAGTAACACATGTGTTACCATGATCTATGGCAATCAAAGTTGAAGAATACATCCGTGAGGATGCGTCCAACCCGTACAAGGAATGGTTTGACGGCCTGTCATCGCAGGTTGCTGCCAAGGTGACTGTGGCCAAACTTCGAATGGAATTGGGCAATACCTCCAGCATCAAGTGGTTTGACGGCATGGGTGAATACGTCATCGACTGGGGGCCAGGTTACCGGATCTATCTTGCCAAAGATGGCGACACGTTCATCGTTCTGTTTGGAGGCGGCACCAAACGTGGCCAGCAACGAGACATCGACAAAGCCAAGGCATTGTTGGTTGAGTACAAGGCACGCAAAAAGGCGATGACAACCAAGTCAAGCAACAAGCACAAGGGGTAATAGAAATGGCACTGACCAGAAATTTCAAAGAAACCGTCCTTCAGCGTGTCCAAGGCGATGCTTCATTTGCGCAGGCGCTATTGGACGAGGCTGCGACACTGTTTCTCAACGGCGAACCCGAGACTGCCCGCCTGATTCTGCGCGACCTTGTCAACGCCACGATCGGGTTTGAGGAACTTGCAACGCTGACCACCAAGCCAAGCAAGAGTTTGCATCGGATGTTGTCGTCTACCGGAAATCCCAGTATGGATAACCTGGCTGCCATCTTCCGGGCAGTGCGGGAAAGGCTTCAAGTAAACCTGTCTGCGCACTCGGTAGCAGCCTGAAGCGGTTGAAAAATAAATTCACTGCCTGCTCCGCCATTTCCAAAGCTTCATCGACCTTGATGCCCAGGTAGCGCCAGCAGGCGCGTCAATTAACCCTAAGCCTTGGCCGCAGCAGCCTTCACCTTCTGCCGCCAGCCGTGCAGTAGCGGCTCGGTGTAGCCGCTGGGTTGCGCCACGCCCTTGAACACCAAATCCAGCGCCGCCTGGTAGGCCATCGAGGTAGCAAAGCGCCCGGCCATCGGCTTGTAAAGCGGGTCGCCAGCGTTTTGCTGGTCCACTTTGGCGGCCATGCGCTCGAAGGTGTCGCGCACTTGCTGCTCTGGCACCACGCCGTGCAGAAGCCAATTGGCCACGTGCTGGCTGCTAATGCGCAGCGTGGCGCGGTCTTCCATCAGGCCGATGTCGTGAATGTCGGGCACTTTGGAGCAGCCCACGCCCTGGTCAACCCAGCGCACCACATAGCCCAGAATGCCTTGGATGTTGTTGTCCAGCTCCTGCTGTTTCTCGGCATCGCTCCAGTTGGCACTGGCGGCCACCGGCACTTGCAGCAAACCGGCGAGAAGCTCGTCGCGCAGCTTGTCGGCGTTTTGTTGTTCCATGTCTTTTTGCACGTCTTTGACCAGCACCTGGTGGTAGTGCAGGGCGTGTAGCGTGGCACCTGTTGGGCTGGGCACCCAGGCGGTGTTGGCACCGGCGCGTGGGTGGCCAATTTTTTGTTCCATCATGGCCTTCATCAGGTCGGGCATGGCCCACATGCCCTTGCCGATTTGCGCCTTGCCCCGCAGGCCGCATTTCAGGCCGACCAGCACGTTGTTGCGCTCGTAGGCCGCAATCCAGGCGCTGGTTTTCATGTCGCCCTTGCGGATCATTGGGCCGCCCTGCATGGCGCTGTGCATCTCGTCGCCAGTGCGATCCAGAAAGCCGGTGTTGATGAACGCCACGCGCGCCGGGGCGGCGGCAATGCAGGCTTTGAGATTGACGCTGGTGCGGCGCTCTTCGTCCATGATGCCGAGTTTGACGGTGGCCTCAGGCAAGCCCAGCATCTGCTCAACGCGGCCAAACAGTTCATTGGCAAAAGCGACTTCTGCCGGGCCGTGCATCTTGGGTTTGACGATGTAAACCGAGCCCTTGCGCGAATTGCGGATCGCGTCTTTCTTGTTGCGTGCCAGGTCGTGCATGGCTATTGTTGTGGTGACCACCGCGTCCAAAATGCCCTCGGGGATTTCACGCACCACACCGGCCTTGTCGGTGTAGAGAATGGCCGGGTTGGTCATTAGGTGGCCCACATTGCGCACAAACATCAGCGCGCGGCCGTGCAGGCGCACCGGTTTTTTGCCGTCAGGGGCGGTGTAAATACGGTCAGCGTTGAGGCCGCGCTTGAGCGTCTTGCCGCCTTTCTCAAAAGTTTCGGTTAGGTTGCCATTCAAGATGCCCAGCCAGTTGCTGTAAGCCAGCACCTTGTCGTCGGCATCGACTGCGGCAATGGAGTCTTCCAGGTCAAGGATGGTGGACAGCGCCGCTTCCAGCACCAGGTCGGCCACGCCAGCCGGGTCTTTGGCGCCAATGGCGGTGGCGCGGTTGATGATCAGGTCCAGGTGCAGGCCGTTGTGCTCGAACAGCACGCTAGTCGGAGCCTTTGCATCGCCCTGGAAGCCAACGAATTGTTTGGCATCTGCCAAGCTGGTGTTGCTGCCGTCGGCCAGCTTGACCGCCAGCTTGCCACCCTTGACGCGGTACGCGACTGAATCGATGTGCGAACCCTTGCGCAGCGGGGCGCAGCGGTCGAGCACATGGCGCGCGTAAGCGATGACCTTGGCGCCGCGCTTCGGGTTGTAGCCCCCTTTTTTGCCGACTTTTTCACAGCCTTTGTCTTCGCTGATGACATCGGTGCCGTACAGCGCGTCGTACAAGCTGCCCCAGCGTGCGTTGGCGGCGTTCAGGGCGTAGCGGGCGTTCAAAATAGGCACCACCAGCTGCGGGCCAGCTTGCACGGCCAATTCAGCATCGACATTTTTGGTGCTGATCTTGGCTTTTTTGGGCGGCTCGACCAGGTAGCCGATGCCCTCCAGAAACGCGCGGTACGCGGGCATGTTGCTGATCGGGCCGGGATTGGCCTTGTGCCACACGTCCAACTCGGCTTGCAAGCGGTCGCGCTCAGCCAGCAGGGCGATGTTTTTGGGGGCCAAGTCGGCAACCAGATTGCCAAAACCCTTCCAGAAAGTGTCGGAGTTGACCCCCGTGCCGGGCAGCACTTGGGTGTCGATAAATTGGCTCAGGTTGGTGGCCACTTGCAGGCCATTTTTGGTGATGCGTTCAGTCATGATGCGTTAGGACAGAGTTAAAAAATTGAAAAATCAGGAAGGGAAGAAATCAAGCACGGCACGCAGGTCGTGGCCGGTGCGGTGCGGCTGCGTGCCGAGTTCTTCAAACGGCAACTGGTAGCGGTTGACCCACAGCGTCTGGTAGCCATACCAGGTGGCACCGAGTGCGTCCCAGGCGTTGGAGCTGACGAACACAATTTGCGATGCGGGCAGACCGGTGGCTTGCTCGCCCAGCGCATAAGCGTCGGGGTGGGTTTTGAATTTGCGGATCGGGTCGACGCTGATCACGTGGTCGAGCAAGCCGTCAAAGCCGGCCGAGTGCACCGCCGCGTGCAGCATGGTGGCATCACCGTTGCTCAGAATGCCGATCGGCACGCCCTGGCTTTTGAGTTGTTGCAACACGCCCAGGTTTTCTGGGAACGCATCCAGGTGCTGGTACTGCGCCAGCAACAGCTCGATCTGTGGTTCAAAATCTATAAGAAATTGGCCTGTAGCCCTTGTATTATCTGTGCAAGCAGTTATCTTTTTAATAGCATAGATCAGCGCTGCACGGGTCAATTCGCCAAACGGTTGGTAGTGCGCGCCGTGGTTGCTGGTGGTCACCAGCCGGGTGTATTCAATCTGCTTGTCGCGCCAGACCACACTTAAGCCTTGGCCCTGGCCGGGGAAAAGTTGCTCTGCTAATTCGGCCACGCTGTACACGTCAAACAGCGTGCCGTAGGCATCAAACAGCACCGCGCGCGCCGGTGGCATGCTGGTTGGGGTGAACGACGGGGTGGGCGCTGACATGGGGCGATTTTAGAGAGCGT
>Ga0210058_1001910_pt1 | contig 17755 bp, 13 predicted proteins | sample CryGeymeta201511_FD_183979 | JGI IMG/M metagenome (GOLD analysis project Ga0210058, IMG submission 183979) | Groundwater microbial communities from Crystal Geyser aquifers in Utah, USA - Crystal Geyser metaG 2015-11 (SPAdes) (version 2) | ecosystem: Environmental > Aquatic > Deep subsurface >...
CTGGACGCTTCCGCGCGCACGGTCACTGTGACGGTCGCGGAAGCGGGACGACGCGCCATCGAAGTCGCGGACGACGGGACGGGGATTCCCGCGCCCGAACTGGAGCTTTCGCTCTCGCGCCACGCGACCTCGAAGTTGTTCCGCGCCGAGGAACTTTTTTCCATCGGGACGCTGGGATTCCGCGGCGAAGCCCTGGCCTCGATCGGCTCGGTCTCGCGGCTGACGCTGACCTCGCGCGTCGCGGAGGCGGAGTCTGGCGGGCGCTTGCGCGTGGAAGGCGGCATCAGCGGACGCGTGGAGCAGGTCGGCGCGCCGGTTGGGACGGTGGTGCGCGTGGAAGACTTGTTTTACAACGTTCCCGCGCGCCTGAAATTTTTGAAGTCCGACACGACCGAACGCCGCGCCATTGACGGCCTGCTGACGCGTTACGCGCTGGCATATCCAAACGTGCGCTTCAAGTTGACCGAGGATGCGAACGTCACTTTGCAGACCAGCGGCGACGGGGACCGCCGCGCCATCCTTGCCGCGCTGTACGGCGTGGAAGTGGCGAAGCAGATGTTGGAAGTGACCGCGGAAGAAGAGGGTTTGACGATGACGGGCTACATCAGCCCGACCGCGTTGACGCGCTCCAACCGCAAGGAAATCACTTTCTTCGTCAATGGCCGCTGGGTCTCCGACACGCCGCTGACCACCGCCCTGATCCAGGCTTATCACACTTTGTTGATGGTCGGACGCTATCCGATGGCGGCGTTGTTTCTGGAGATCAGTCCCGAAGACGTGGATGTGAACGTTCATCCCGCGAAAGCGGAGGTGCGTTTCAAGAACCAGGACCGCGTCTTCAGTTTCGTCCAGCGCGCCGCGCGGCGAACCCTGCTGGCCTACGCGCCCATCCCGCAGGTCGCGCCGACATTGTGGGGCGGCGCGGCGCGTCCCGCCCAGCCGCGCGAGCCGGGGCTGGATTGGACAATGGCGAAAGACAGTGATCAGTTATCAGTGATCAGTCATCAGTTATCAGTGGCCAGTGATCAGTCTCCAGCCTCATCATCAGAAATCGTAAATCGTCAATCGGAAATCGTAAATCTGCCTTTGCTCCGCCTCATCGGCCAGATCGGACAGACGTATCTCGTGGCGGAGGGTCCCGATGGGCTGTATCTGATTGACCAACATGCCGCGCACGAGCGCGTCCTGTTCGAGAAGTTGATGGCGCAACACGACCAGAAGAAAATCCCATCGCAAACTTTGCTAACTCCCACAGTGGTTCAATTGCCTCCTCAATCCGCCCAATTACTACTTACCCAATTACCCATCCTCCAGCATTTCGGATTCGAGGTGGAGGAGTTCGGCGGCAACTCGTTCCAGGTGCGCGCCGTGCCTGCGCTGTTCGCGGGCGCGGAGCCTGCGTCCGCGCTGCGCGCGTTGGTGGAGGATTTCGAGGAAGACGAGACGCCGCTCCAATCTGAGGTGGAAGCGAAAATCGCGGGACGCGTCTGCAAGCGGCTGGCGGTCAAAGCGGGGCAGACGCTTTCGCCCGACGAACAGCGCGCCCTGCTCAACGACCTGGAAGCCTGCGCCTCGCCGCGCACCTGTCCGCATGGCAGGCCGACGATGATTCACTTGTCCGTGGATATGTTGGAGAGGCAGTTTGGGAGGAAGTAGTTACGTAGTTTAGTAGTTGGGTAGTTGGGTAGTTTGATAGTTTGGTAGTGGGGTAGTTGAGCGAAGCAGTTGAGTAGTTGCGCTTCTACTTGTGTGCGTGTGTACGTGTGTACCTGTGTACCTGTCTACTTGCCTCCCCACCTACCTTCGGGGGATTTTCTTTACGCCGCGCGGCAATCGGAGTATGAACGCCGTCCCCACGCCCACCTTGCTTTTGACTTCCAATGTGCCGTTGTGCCCCTGCATGATCTGCTTGCTGATCGAAAGTCCCAGCCCGGTGCCGCCCGCCTTGCTCTCGTGTTCGCGCACGCGATAAAATTTCTCGAACAGGTGGGGCAGCGCGTCTTCGGGGATACCCATACCCGTATCCTGCGCGGTGATGGCGATTTCCGTTTCTGTTGCGTTGGCGCTGATGATGACCGATCCGCTCGGACGGTTGTATTTGATGGCGTTGCTCAACAGGTTGAGGATTACCTGCTTGATCTTGTCGCGGTCCGCTTCGAGCAGGGGCAGGTCTTCGGGGGAGTCCACCCTGAGTTGGATGCGCGCCTCGTCCGCCTTGCCCTGCATCACATCCTTGCACTCGTAGATGAGATCGTTCACGCTGAAGCGCGTCTTGTGGAATTGGACGCGTCCCGATTCCAGGCGCGCCAAATCCAGGAATGAGGAGGCCAGCGTGTTCAGGCGCAGGGTCTCGTTGTGGATGTTGTAAATGATCTGGTCGTGCTGTTCCTTCGAAATTTCGGGGCGCAGAAGCAGGTACGTGGCAGTGCTGAGCGAGGCCAGCGGCGTCCGCAGTTCGTGGACGAATTCCGCGATCAGGTCCGATTGCTGGAAAAGCCGCGCGTTCTCGATGGCCACCGCGGCCTGCGCGCCCAACACCAGCAACAGGTTTTCATCGGCGTCGGTAAAGTTGCCCTTGTTCTTGTTCAACACTTCCAGCACACCGACCACTTTTTCCTTCGTGATCAATGGCACGCCCAACAGCGATTGGGTTGGGAATCCCGTCGTCTGTTCGACATCGCTGAAGAAGCGCGGGTCGCCGTGCGCTTCCTCCGTGCGGACGGTTCGGCGGTTGGCGACGATCCAGCCCGCGATACTGCCTTCCAGCGGCACAACCAGTCCGCGCATGGTGGGTTGGTCCATGTTGGTGGCCACCTGAAAATATAACTGCCGCGCCGTCCCGTCGTAGAGCAGGATCGAGCCCGCCTCCGCGTCGGTGATCTCCGCCGCGGCCGCGACGATTCGGCGCAGGAGCGTGTCCAGGTCCAGGGTGGAGGCGAGGTCGCGGGCAATGTCAATCAGGTGGCGGTAGCCGTCCAGTCGTTGCGTTTCGATTTCAGCCATGGATTACCTGTTCCGCGATGGCCGGCAGCACCTCGGCTACATCCTCGAGGATGACCAGGTCCGCGCGGACGTTGAGATAGGTGGGTGAGTTGTTGACGATGACCAGGTGCGCGCCGCGGTCGAGCGCCTGCATCGGCAGTCCCGCCACGGGCAGCACCTCGAGCGAGGACCCAGCCACCAGCATCAGGTCACATTGACGCGCTTCGCGCTGCGCCTCCAGCCAGGCCTTTTGCGGCAACTGTTCGCCAAACAGGATCACATCCGGCTTCAATATTCCTCCGCACTTTGGGCAGTGCGGGACGATTCCCTTTTCAATGAATGGCTCCAAATATTTTTCCGATCCCACCTGGTGAAAACACTGGGTGCAGGAGAGCGTTGCCAGCGTGCCGTGCATTTCCACCACACGCTGCGCGCCGGCCTTCTGGTGCAGGATGTCTATGTTCTGGGTGGCGATCATGCGGAGTCGCCCGGCCTTTTCCAGTTCGGCCAGGGCGGTGTGGGCGGGGTTGGGTTGGGCGTTAAAGATCTGCCGCGCCAGCGGGCGGAACCAGGCGTAAAACCGTTCGGGCGCGGTGCGGAAGGTGTTCAGCGAGGCCACTTCCAGCGGCTCGTCGCGTGACCACAGGCCGGTGCCCTCGGAACGAAAATCCGGGATCCCGGACGGCGTGGAAATTCCCGCGCCGGTCAATACCATGGCCCGTTTCGCCTGGCGGAATAGATCGGCGGCAAATTGGATGGCTGTTGAGGTTTGTTCCGAAAACGGGGTCATTTCCCTGCCGCCTCATTTTGGATGAGGTGGTCTGCCAGTTTGAGGATTTGCTTTGCTGTTATACCGTCCGGCTCACACAGGATGGCCGCTGTCTGCATGCGCGTGGCCTGCGTCAGCAGTTCGGGCGCGGGGGTGAATACCACCGTGACGGGATGTCCCAGTTTATCCTGTACCGCCGAAACAGTTAAAAGCGTATCCGAGCGGATGCGGTTGTTGAGCGCCGCCGTAATGCGCTCTTTTTTCAAGCCCAGTTTGATCAATTCTTCGATCAGCGCCTGGGTATGCAAGATCGTATTCGACACACCCTCCAGCACGAGCACGGTATCGTTGCAGGCAGGCAAAAGTTTTTGAACGAACGGCGGCAGGCCGCTCCCCAGGTCCAGCACTACATAGCGTGTCAGCGAAGACAGTTTTTCAAGCGTGGCTTCATATTGAGCCACCTGGCTGATAAGATGCACGTCGCTGGGATGGTCGGACGCCAGCATAAGTTTGACGCCTGAAATGTGCGGAACGAGCGCGTTCTTTACCCGTTCCCGCGTGACCTCGGACGGGGTCCCGCTCAGTAACTGACCCAGCGCTTTTTGGTTGTTCATCCCCAGGTCCAGCCCGAGCGTGCCTTTGCCCGGCACCATCTCGACCAGCGCCACGTCCGACTGCGAGCGGTTGAACAATCCCACCGCGAGGTTCATGGCAATGGCGGAGACGCCCAACCCGCCCCGCGCCGCCAGCACGCCGATCACGTGCGCGCGTCCTGCCTTGTCGGGAGCGGCAGATTTTTTTTCGCGCTGGCCGGAGCGCGACAACAAGGCTTTGACGTGTGCTTGTAATTCGGATGGATGGGTGGGTTTGGTCAGGTAATCGTCCGCGCCGACTTCGAAGCCCGCCACTTTATCATCCAGCTGGGTCTTGGCGGTGAACATGAGGATGGGTGTATCGGCCGTGACGGGAGTCTGGCGCAGTTGACGGGTTACTTCGTACCCGTCCATATCGGGCATCATCACATCCAGGAGGATCAGGTCTGGTTGTTCCTCCACAGCCTTGTCCAATCCCTGCTGGCCATTGGTAGCCGCGGTAATTTGATAACCCTGGCGCTGGAGCATCAAACCGACCAGGCGCAGGGTGTCTACATCGTCGTCCACGATTAGGATTTTTTCAGCCATACCCAGTCCTTCCTGTTATCAGTGAGTCTATTGCAAAAACCTTTTTTAAACACAAAGGACACGAAGGATACAAAGGAAATTCAAAGACGTTTGAAAATGTTAAACTTTCACGCAGATCATCTTGCCCCGAAGAACATCGGGATGATAAAAAAAGATTTGTGTTTTTGCTTTTTCTCCCTGGCGGGCAGTGCCAGGGAATCCGCCAAGAGCATTCCGTGAAATGCTGATAATATATTTCACAGTCTAGCATAAAGCAGGCATTCAAGCAAGATTCTAATCCATGCCCATGTTATAATAAGTTTGACGGGCAACTTCCCTGTTTGGGGATGACAGGCTTCGACGGAGGAGGCTGGTCCCGGAATGCGAGCCGAGAGGCGCCGATCTCGATAACTCAGCGCAAAACCTCAAGTGCCAATCGCACTTCCTACGCTGCTATGCCCCTCGCTGCCTAAGCGAGGACGTAACAGTCGGTCTCATTCGTGAGACCCGTCCACCGGCCCCGATCTCCGCCAGGGACCGGCCCGGGCGAGACAAACGCGGAGTGCTGCGCGTTACGCCGCTACCCGTGCAAAAGACAAAGCGGCTGGCTGCAGGCGATTCGTGCCGGACGAGATGCCTGTGGTGACCACCTTCGACCGGCTACGCTCGTAGATTTCCGAGGGTCGATTCTTTCGGACCCGGGTTCGATTCCCGGCATCTCCACTTTGGCGAACGCGCACCCAACAGGGGTGCGCGTTCCATTTCGGACGGGGTCCCCATTCAGGGGATGATATTCGATTCCCGGCATCTCCACTTTGACGAACGCGCACCCAACAGGGTGCGCGTTCCGTTTCGGACGGGGTCCCCATTCAGGGGATGATATTCGATTCCCGCAATCTCCACTTTGACGAACGCGCACCCAACAGGGGTGCGCGTTCCGTTTCGGACGGGGTCCCCATTCAGGGGATGATATTCGATTCCCGCCATCTCCACCATTTGCCATCTCTTGAAGGGTGGGCGTCAGAATCTTGAGGCTTTAACAAGAAGGCCTTTTTAAACACAAAGTACACAAAGATCACGAAGGGGAAAGAAGCGCAAAATTGTAAATTCTCCCCCTTTGTATACTTTGAAACCTTCGTGTTTAAAGGTTTTTCAAAAAACTGACATCCACCCTCCCTTGAAAAAAGGATGGCAAATTTTTTCAGTTGTGCTATACTTTTTACAACCCGCCGAGCGCCAAAGGCGGAATCTTTATTCCATTCTCCCGGAGGAGAAAGCCATGAAATACAGCATCCTTAAACCGTTTCTGTTTGTAGCCACGTTGGTTTTGATCGTTGGCCTGGCCTGCGGCATTGACTTTGGCACCAAGACACCAGAGCCTGCGCCCCAGCCCATCATCCAGCCCACCAGCGCGCCGATCCAGCAACCTACCAGCGCGCCGCTTCAGCAACCCACCCAGCAAGAGATCGTGCAACCGACCGCGATTCCGCCTACGGTTGCGCCTGCCAGCCCGTTCTTCAAAGAAGAATTCGATACCGATGTGCTTGGCGACTGGACCAATTTCCTCACGGTAGGCGACACCAAGTCGGACAAGAGCAAGGCCAAGTTTTCCATCGAAAACGGGAAGCTGGTCTTCAGGCTTGAGGACAATTATTTGTATTCGTATCTCATCTATGACAAGCAGTCGTACGAGGATGTGCGCGTGGAAGTCTCAGCCGACAACCGCGGCAAGAACAACAACAACGTCAGTTTGCTCTGCCGTTATAGCCAAGACGGCTGGTACGAGTTCAACATCGCGAGCAACGGCCTGTTCAACATCTTCGCCTATGATGCCACCGGCGTGGTGCATAAGGGTTATAACATGGTCAATAGTGGCGGATCAAACGCCATCAAGATGGGCAAGGAAACCAATGTGTATGTCGCCGTCTGCTCAGGCAAAAATTTGTCATTGTACATCAACGGCGAGAAGTCGGCGTCTGTCACCGAAAATAAATACGGATTTACTCGGGGCAATGTGGGCGTCAGCGTTTCCTCGTTCAACGTGTATCCCATCATCGTGGAATTGGACTACTTCGATATCCAGGAACCGTAGCGCTTTCCAAACTTGTCTGTAAAACAATGCGCCATCCTTCAATGGGTGGCGCATTTGTTTTTTTAGGCTCAAAGGGGATTTGTAATTCCCTTGCTATTTTGTACAGCGGGATTACAAATCCCGCTATAGTATTACTCCGTGAAAACTACGTCAACCGCGAAGATTCTGCCGTCACTGCGACCTTCGGGAAGCAGTCTCCCGGCGGGCGAGGGGATTGCTTCGTCAGGAAGAGCGTCCTCCTCGCAATGACGGTCACTTTGGTTGCGGCTGGAAGCCGCGCTGTGGCAATTTGGTGTAAGTCCTTTCCAAAAATCCTATGCTTCGTTAACAGGATTCTTTTACGGCAGGGGTAAATTATGGGAGATAAGAATCCAAGCACAGGAATAAAAACCTGAAAAAAAATAAAGGAGTGACTTATGGGAAAAATCATTGGCATTGACCTCGGCACGACCAACAGCGTCGTAGCCATCATGGAAGGCGGGACGCCGACCGTCATCTCCACCGCAGAGGGCGGCAGGCTTTGCCCGTCGGTGGTGGCGTTCAATAAGAACGGCGAACGCCTCGTCGGTCAGACCGCGAAGCGGCAGGCGGTCATCAACTCGGAGAATACCGTCTATTCCATCAAGCGTTTCATGGGACGGCATTTCGAGGAAGTCGCGAACGAGCGCGCCATGGTGTCGTTCCAGGTGGCGCCGGGCAACGCGGATGACGTGAAGGTGAAGATCCCGATCACGAACCGCGAGTACAGCCCGCAGGAAATTTCCGCCATGGTGCTGGGCAAGTTGAAGTCCGATGCGGAAGCGTACCTGGGACAGCCCGTCACGCAGGCGGTCATCACCGTCCCGGCGTATTTCAACGACAGCCAGCGGCAGGCCACCAAGGACGCGGGCCGCATCGCGGGCCTGGAAGTGATGAGAATTATCAACGAACCGACCGCCTCCGCGCTGGCGTACGGCCTCGATAAAAAGAAGGATGAAACCATCCTGGTCTTCGACCTGGGCGGCGGCACGTTCGATGTGTCGGTGCTGGAAGTGGGCGAGGGCGTCATCGAAGTCAAGGCTACCAACGGCGATACGCATCTCGGCGGCGACGATTGGGACCAGCGCATTGTCAACTGGGCCGCGGACGAGTTCAAGAAAGAGCAGGGCATTGACCTGCGCTCCGACCGCCCCGCGCTCCAGCGTTTGCGCGAAGCCGCGGAGAAGGCCAAGATCGAACTCTCGTCTGTGATGGAAACCGAGATCAACCTGCCGTACATCACGGCGGATGCGAGCGGTCCGAAGCACCTGCAACTTAAACTCTCCCGCGCCAAATTCGAGCAGTTGACCGGTGACCTGCTGGAGCGCTGCCGCAAACCGTTCGAGTCCGCACTCAAGGATTCGGGCTTGTCGGCCAGCAAATTGAATGAAGTGGTGCTGGTCGGCGGTTCAACCCGCATGCCGATGGTTCAGGATCTCGTCCGCAGTTTGACTGACAAGGAGCCCAACAAGGGCGTCAACCCCGATGAAGTGGTCGCGATCGGCGCGGCCATCCAGGGCGGCGTGCTGGGCGGCGAAGTCAAGGACATCCTTCTGCTCGACGTCACCCCGCTCTCGCTGGGCGTGGAAACGCTTGGCAGTGTGATGACCGTGATGATCGAGCGCAACACCACCATCCCCGTCAAGAAGACCGAGACGTATTCCACGGCCGCGGATAACCAGACCGCGGTGGATATCCACATCCTGCAAGGCGAGCGCACCTCGGCCTCCGACAACATGTCGCTGGGACGCTTCCGCCTGGACGGCATCCCGCCCGCGCCGCGCGGCATCCCGCAAGTGGAAGTGACTTTCGACATTGACGCCAACGGCATCCTGAACGTAACCGCGAAAGACAAGGCCAGCGGCAAGGAGCAGAAGGTAACCGTCACCGCCTCCACCAACCTGAACAAACAGGATATTGACAAAATGGTGCAGGAGGCGCGCGCCCATGAAGCCGAAGACAAGAAGCGCCGCGAACTGGTGGATGCGAAGAACACGGCCGACGGCCTCGTTTATCAAACCGAGAAGGCCTTGCGCGACCTGGGCGACAAGGTACCCGCCAGCGAGCGCGGCGACATCGAAACCAAGATCAACGACCTGAAATCCGCCGCGCAGACCGAGGATGTGTCACGCATCCAGAAAGCCAGCGAGGCGGTGCAACAAGCCTTCCATGCCCTCAGCCAGCAGTTGTACGCGCAAGGCGCGCAGGGAGAGCAAACCCCGCCAGCGGGCGCGGGCCCGTCCACGCCGCCTCCGTCCCAGGATGGCGATGTGATTGACGGTGAAGTGAAGGACGCGTAGAAAGTGTTGCGTGTTGCGTAGCGCGTATAAAAACGGGCGGCCATCCTCATGATGGCCGCCCGTTTCTGCTTGTAGAGCAAATTGCCTAAAGCTGCTTTCAGCCCCAAACCGAGGCTTGATAAACCATGCCCAAAAATTGAAGCGTTGCGAACATATCCACGCAGATGGCTGTGATGCCGATCGCCCATTTCGCATCGGAGGTGAAATCGAAGAGCGGGAGGACGAGAAGCAGGATGCTTCCCAGCACCCAGGCAGAGTCGCCGATGATGGTGAAGAGCGCGAAGCCGCGGCTGATGGCGGGACGGGAGGTGTTGAAGGCGATCAACGCCGCGTAACCGAAAAGGATGATCGTGAGAATGGTCATCACAAGCGGGGTCGTGCCAAGAAATTCAGCCAGCGGTCTGGCGGCGACGAGGAAGAAGAGTCCGCTGGTGGCCGAGAAGACGGCGTTCGCGTCCAGCACGCGGCGCAGGGTAAATTGCGGGTTGTGCGTGTTCATATTGCCAATCCAATGGAAGGTCGGCGCGCTACTTCTGGAAGAAGGTGCGGCGTGTTGCAACCAGAGGGATGGCGAAAAGCGCCAGGAAGACCAGATTGAAAACTGCATTCTGCCAAAAGCCGGACAACAACGAGATTGTTGTATCGGGAATGAACCAGGCCGCCAGGGATACGACCGAGAAAGTGCGCTTGATCGTTCACGGAAAGAGGAAGCCAATCAAGTCCGTGCAAATGGATGTGTTCGCTTACGCCTGAAAACGAAATTCCTGATGTGAAAACCAGCATCGGGAATTTTTGTATCTACAAAGCCGCGTCCAATATTTAACGTATTCCAAACAATACTTTTAATCGCTCTTCAACTTTTGCTTGCATTCCTTCAGGTAGTTTTCCCAACTCGCGCAGGATGATTCCCGTTGTGACCGTCATCATGCGGTGCAATTGTAGCGTGGACGAAACACGCAATCCCGTTGTCGCAAATTCGGGTTCGGTCTCCGCGATGACGAAATCCGTTGGGAGTGGCTCTGCCGGTACGCGGCTGGTGATAAATGCAAGGATGATGTGTTCGTGAGTTCCGATGGAGTCTGTCAAGCACACCGCAGGTCGAACCTTCGTGCTGGAGAGATCGTCAAACGGGAACGGGACAAGCACAACCTTATACTTCATAGAAAGGTTTTCCGTCTTTTATGGTGTAAATGTCTTCTTCGGGGTCGCGCAGATATTCAAAGGCAGGATTGTTCAGGGAGGCTTTCAGCCATTCGACATCGCTCAACTCATCGGCAATCTCTGTTAGCGGCGAAAGCACAATGACGCGCACGCGCTTCGGCCCCGCGAACGGAAGTATACCGTCCAGTTGCAGTTGATGATTTTCGTCAACCGTCCCTGTCATTTCTATGGCTGTCATCGGATTTTCCATCTTACGCTCTGCCTTTCTGCAAGTCATACCTGAGTAAACCTGTTGCGATTGGCTTTATTATACGACAGTTGTAACAACGAAAACCCCCAAGTGCAAGGGGACAAGGAAGGGGTGAGGACATGGACAATATCGCGCCGATCAAGTGGCTCTATGGACAGATTTCCTCCTGGCCAGCCGCACAGTACTCCACTTCACCGTTGATCATGGTCATCCAGACTTTCAGATCCTTGAGTGTATTCGGGTCAACAGTCATCGGGTTACCCGAAAGGATGATCAGATCGGCGTACTTCCCTGGCTCCAACGATCCTATCACGTTCTCCATGAAGACCGCATAGGCTGGTTCGATGGTATACATTTGCAGCGCCCGTTCCACGCTGACTTTGTGGACAACCACCCAGGGCGCCGCCTCGCACACTGACCCGTCGTTTCCGACGTACCGGTGTGTGACGATCCCGTAGAGGTGCACGATCGGGTCGAGAGTGCGGTTCGCAAAACGGTTGGCAGGATCGGCCGTCCAACCGAAATCGGATTCGATAAAGGCGTGCGTCCCCAATCCCGGGATGGCGAACCGATTGGCATACCAGGTTTGACGATCCGCTCCCCACTCCGCAAGTCCCGTGGTCGCATCGCAAAGATCTGCATAGCCGCGCACAGAGGCAATGACGCCCATCTCGGCGTAACGCGTCATTTGATCGGGACGTAACAGGCTGTTGTGCTGAATCGCATGCCTGAACCTTTTATTGGATTGACCGCCAAGAGCATATTCAATGGCGTTCAATGTCTGTTCGATCGCCCCATCACCCATCGAGTGAAACGCCACGCTGAAGCCTGCGTTCTGTGCGCCCGCCACGACCCGGTTGAGATCATTCTGCGACAAGTAAATATCTCCCTTGTCCGTACCGCATCCGAGGTTTGCCAACGCCTCAGGCAGGTAAGGTTCGTTGAGCGCCCAGCAGCCGCGGGCAGGTGTAAAGTCCCCGTCCACGAAGACCTTGATGCCGGGAATGCGCAATTGCCGGTCCGTATCCAGGATGGGTTTGTGCGCGGGATACCAGGTCTCATCAATGGCGCTTTGGCGATTTTCGTTCAGACTGCCTTCATTGTAGATGGGAAACACATTCACCCTCATTCGGAGGGTCCCTTTTTTTTCGGCCTCCATCAGAATATCCAGTTGACCTTGATTCGCCCACATCTCGGTGACGGAAGTGATGCCGTATCGGATGGCAATTTCCTGCGCCTGGTCAATGGTTTTTCCCATGCGGTCAGGGAACGCTAGTAGATGCGAGTGTCCATCTATGAATCCAGGCATTATGGTAAGGCCAGCGAGATCAATCAGTTGTGTCTTTGGCCCATTCAGGGACATGATTTCCGTATCGTTCCCAATTGCCAGGATCTTATTTCCCTGAATGGCAATTGCCTGTGCCTGTGGCTGGGACGAATCCATGGTCAGAATTACGCCGTTGTAAAAGATAACATCGGCTGGCACGCCATCGCTTTTCGGAAGCGATGTGCTTGTCGGTGAGGCAGTAGTGATGGACTTCGTAGGAGCAGGCGATTCGGTAACTGACTGCGGCGTGATGAGTTCAGTTGTTGGAGGGGCGGTAGTCGTTACCGGTTGGCCGCAACCGGCCAGGGCGACCATCAAAACAAAGACCGTTGTTACGAGGAACCTTGATCTGTGGCTCATGGATGATTCTCCTGAGTAGACGGGTTTGCGTTTGCTCAACGAAGTACTTCTGAGATCGCTTTTAAGGCAGCCTATTTTATGGGCAGGTTGGCAGTTGAATGATATTGCTGTCCGGCGCGGAGATGAGTGGGTCGAGGGGTGGTTTTTGGCATGTGTGGGAGAGGAAAATGTATTGTGGGGTGTTGGAATAACAATCAACAGACCGAACTGCTCGTTCACTTAATTCAACGCAGTATCGAGGCTTTCCCTGAACTTGTTCTCGTCCTGGTTGTTGTAGAAAGGAACGCCGATCAAGCGATATTTTGACTGATCGAATTTCAAAATCTTATTCCCAAATTCTTCCGTGATCTCTTTCAGGAATTTTTCTTTCCAGCGGTCATGCTCACTTAAATACCTGGCTTTTGGTTCGATGAAAAGTTGATAGGCCAGGGTCTCGCCGCTTTTCTCGCGCAGGAACAGGACAAAATCAGGCTGGAAGGCCTGACCGTCGGAGAAGTTATAAACGGCAAAGTGCCCTTCATTGCGGAGCAGGTACATGCTTTCGTATTTTTCCTTCAAGCCGTCAATGTGCCTGTCCAGCATTCTGACGAAGGCTTTTTCTTCGCTTGTGCCGTAAATGGTGTTGAACGCAAACCAATCTTTGTTTGAAACGAAGGATTCAAATTGGTCATCGTCTTTACCGCGCTCATTCTCCTTCGAGAATTTCAAAACCTTATCCGTGAAAACTTCGCGCACCCAATCCTTTCTGAAATCTCTTGAACCTTGAAAATCCGTGACCTTGATTTTGATCTCGGCTTCAATTTCGTTCAACAAGCCCACTGCCGCCGCGAGTTTTTCGGATTTGTTTTCTTCAAGTTGATAGAGGTTGCCCTGAAAGGTAACTTCCAACCCGCCGAGAAAATCGTTTGAGGCGATAAAATCCCGCATGGATTGAAGATGGGGGAAATAGCGTTTGACAGAAGCAAACGCAAAGAACGGGTTGCGCGCTAAAGCGGATTGAATAATGTTCGTTTCAAATTGGTTTACTTTTATATCCCTGCGTGTTTCTTCAAAGACAGCCCTGCCTCGCCGTCCGTTCGCGAGCGCCGCGAGCGGCGCGCTTGTGCCGCCGTGGCCTGTGGCAATGACGTGAACGAAATTCTTTTTGCTTACGCCCAAATCAGCAAACGATTTGACCCGCCCATAATCCTTTGGCTGGCGCTCATTGACGTAAACCAGCCCATATTTGTAAAATTGCGTTTTCTTGAACGACTCTTTGAGTTTCAGTTCCTTCGTTACTTCGTCCTCATCCAATATGCCTTGTTCAACCAGCGCTTTGCGGATTTCGGCAATGTAACGCGAATCGTTGATGCTGTGATAGTGCAATTCTTCGATCACGCGCAAATCGTGGTTGAGATTGCCGTCGAATTTGCGGCGGAAACGATCGTTGGTCTCAGGAAGCACAAAGGGAAAATAACGCGCGCCGCGCCCAATTAATTGCGCTTCGGAAACGGTCGTGGAGCCGAGTTTTGCCCGGCCGGTATCACGCGCTTCGTAACAGCGGACAATATCGAACAGGTTCAACACGTCCCAGCCTTCGTTGAGTTTCTGGACGGCAAAAATGGCGCGGACGCGGTTGTTCTTATCTTCCAGCGAGTTCAATAGAATTTGGTATCTTTCCTTTTCCATTTCTTCGTTCACGGAAAGGCAAAAATCCGCATGAAATTCCCGTTTCAGGCGTTCCGCCAGTTGCTCGTTGTTGATCTTGTTGTCGTCGAAAAAGCGAAAGGCGCGTTGAATGATCGTAACATCCGATTTGCGGATTTTTGCAATTTGCTTTGCGTCCAGCGCTTCGATCAGTTTGTGGAAATTTGCCTTATTCTCACGCGATTGCGCGATGGTCTTTTGCGCCTTGAACAAAACCACCGGTTTGAGGTTGATGCGGTACTTCGCGGCGACTTCCTGTTTGTACTGGCTTAATATCAACGCCTGAACGATGCGCTCATTCATGTCGAAGTCCGAATAAACCAGCGTGACATCCTTCGAGAAACGGTCATCGCGGAATTCGGGCAGGTCGTAGCGGAAGATGACTTTGTTTCGATATTTGTCCGCAATCGCGGGATGGGCATATTCCAGCGTGGCGGTAAATTCGAGTAAAAGATTGTCCGCGTCCTGCTCGAAAATTCTTTGCACCGTGTTTTCCCAGCTATCGAACATTTCCATTTCAGATTTGGTCTGCACGTTGATATGATGCGCTTCATCTGCGATCAGGACTACCTTTTGCTTGCGAAAATCCTCAAAGGTGATGGAATTTTCCTTGTTGGAGGTCAGGTCGGAGTGCAGTTTTTGAATCGTGGTGAAACAGATGTTGATGTCGTTGGGATTCGCTCCCTCGAAATTCTCCACAGGCGTTACGCGCACGCGGCGATTGCCGATGACAAGTTCCTGGTTGAAAAGATATTTGATGGAGGCGGGATTGAGAAAGTTGTCTTTGGTCTTTTCAATGATGTTGGTGGAATTGACAAAGAACAGGAAGTTACGATAGCCCTGCTCGTAGAGATATAAAATCAATCCCGCCATGATAAGCGTCTTGCCGCTTCCCGTCGCCATATTGAACAGGAAATGCAGGGGAAGTTTTTTGTTGGGGAATCCGTTTTTATGGCAATGGAAAAAGCGCGCAAAGGCTTTGACCTGGTAGCCGCGCAATTCATATTTGGGATTCAGGTTTTGTTTGACGCTATCTGGAATATCCAATTTGAGCAAATCCATGCTCGAAACGGCATCCAGCGTTTCATACAGGAAATGTTCTGGCATTTTACGCCTCCCCGTAGAATGCTTTGTTCAACGCCTTGTCTTCTTCGCCGACCTTGAATTGCGTGTCGTCCATCTCGGTGAGATTCACGTATAACTGGTTCTTATCCAGCAGTTCCGCCAGCAGTTGTTTTTGTTTTTCGAGACCGTTTTCCTCCCTGCCGAGTTCTTCAAAATCCTTCACGGCTTCCTCAGGCATGGTGGGGTTGACGTACCAGTTCAAGAATGAGCCTTCTGCCATGTCTTTCCAGATTTTCAAAAGTTCTTTGCTTGTTTTCGCGGCTTGGATGCGCTCCATGAAGGCTTCGTTATATTGCATCAGCTCACAGTAGATGAAATCACCGTTATTATCGTTTTCAATTACTTTTCTGACGCGTTCCCTTGTCACAGTTTCAACATAGTGCATTTGTTTGCAGATAATAAACCTGCGGTTGCCGCCGTCCTTGTTCAATTCCAATACGGCATGCGCTGTAGTTCCGCTCCCGCCAAAGAAGTCTAAAATAATTGCATCTTTATCTTCCGGCACAACAGCATACAAGCAATCAAAAACATTCCAAAGGGATTTCGGAAAATCGAAGGCGCAATCTGGAACTAAGGACTTGACGATTTGTGTGCCATAAATATTCGCATCGTATCGGCTATCTTCCCAAACAGTTCGATAAGTCCCAAAGTCCTTTCCAATCTCAATTTCATAGCCAGTTTTCGTTTTCTTGGCGCGCAACAAATGTTTGATTTGTTCTACGCTTTGTCGGGCGTATCTCCACTTGCGTTCAACTTTGCTTTTGTCAATCGGGTAAACCAAATAGCGATTTCCGTTATACACAGTCTGTTCGGCTGGGTGTTCATCATCGTCTAGAACATCGCCAAAGCTGACGATCTCCTCGTTTTCTACAATCACTGGATAGAAGCAGTTTTTGGCATCCTCTCTCGCCGATTCGCCTCCCCAGTTTCTAAGATTAGACCAATCAATATCATCGCCGTTGATCCTGCGATTGCCAATCACCTTTTTTCCCTGTGGGATCACAAAGAAAGCATACTCATGAGTGTACGAAAAGTTTGTTCCTTGTACGCCACGCGGGTTGTGAACAATCGTGATGCAATGAATTTCGTATTCGCTGAATAACTCTTTTAGCAGAACTCCAAGATAGGCTTGTTCGTTTTCATCTATGGCAACAATCAAAACTCCGTCTTTTCGCAACAATTCCTTTGCGACTTCCAACCTGTTTTTCATAAAGGTCAGCCACGTCGAATGGGTGAAATTGTTGTTGTAGGTAAAAGTGTTGGACTTGCTATCCGGGTTATACGGCGGGTCAATGTAAATCAACTTGACCTGTCCGCGAAACTGGGTTTTGAGCGTGTGCAGGGCTAAAAGGTTGTTGCCTTTGAGAATCAGGTTTTCGCGTATCACTCCGTTTTCATCACGCTTGAATTCTTTTACGGGCTGTTTGCCTTTGGAAGTGTAGCGTGCAAAACTGGTCAATACCTTGGGGTCAAGCAGGCGGTTGATCTCGTCCTGCGCCAATACTTCATTGAAAAAGATTTCCTTGCGTTTTTCTTCTTCCTTCGTCTGCCCGCCTTCGAGAACGGTGTCTTTATAAGGCCACGCCAGCGCCATGTCGCCGCGCTCGCGCAAATATTTCTCGCCGATGGTCAAGCCAATGCGGTTGCGATAGCGCGTGTAGGAATTGTTCAGGAAATTCTTTTGCGAGATATATTCGATGAAGGTATTGAGATTGAAAATCCAATGCCCCTCGATTTCTTCAAAAAACTTTGCCTGGATTTCCGCATCGGACAGCAAGAGCTTTACAAGGTCATGGTCAATCTTCCAGGCGCGGTCTAGCGCGGCGGCGACGATCAGTTCGCCTTCATCGTCAACGAGACGCGGGTCGGTTTTGAGCAGGTCGGTTAGTTTCGAGTTGAAGGACATGGGGACTCCCTGGTTGGCTATGGGCTGTATTATACAAGACAATTTCAAGTACGCGGTGAGTGAGTCCGCTTGAGCGGACTTCGTAAAATAGCACGGGACGATTCACGAAGTACTTTAGTATCCCCGCGCGGGCTACCAGCGTGGAACAAATCCCCTCGAAACAGAATCATCCCAAAAACCTGACATGTCTCCGCGAAGCCTTGATCAATCATGGCCTTTGTCCGCGCGAGAAGTGAGGATTATTACGGCGCGGGTGAGACATGTCAGGTTTGCCGCGCTCGCTCGAAACCGAACTCGTCTCCAGATTTCCCTGAGGTATAATCTCAACATGAAGCAGAAAGTCGATTTACTGGATGTTGTTGCCCTCACACAGGAACTTCCCAATCGCGATCTGTCTTTGGGACAGGTAGGGACGTTCGTGGAATTCCTCGCGCCGGATGTCTACGAAGTCGAATTTACGGATAATGAAGGCCGCGCCTTCGCTGAATTGGCTTTACGCGCAGACCAGTTACTGGTCTTGCACTACGAACCTGCGATGGCGTGAATTTGAGTTTTTCGCTCAAGCCCCGAATCCAAGCCAGGTTCGGGGCTTTTTTCATCTTTTATCTTTCATCTTTTC
>Ga0210058_1001911_pt1 | contig 17750 bp, 17 predicted proteins | sample CryGeymeta201511_FD_183979 | JGI IMG/M metagenome (GOLD analysis project Ga0210058, IMG submission 183979) | Groundwater microbial communities from Crystal Geyser aquifers in Utah, USA - Crystal Geyser metaG 2015-11 (SPAdes) (version 2) | ecosystem: Environmental > Aquatic > Deep subsurface >...
GACAGAAGTGCGTGAGTGCCCGCTAGATTCTTCACTTCGTTCAGAATGACAGGCAACAGCAGTCTGTGAGTGTTCTCTAGATTCGGAGTTTATCCTGAGCGATAGCGAAGGACCTGCTCAGAATGACAATTGTTGGTGCTCAGAATGACAATTGCCGGCGTTAAGAATGACATCGAGCGAGAGGTTGTTTGACAGGTAGGTCGGTAGGGTGCTAAACGGTCTATTAGTTATAGGTAATATGGAGGTTTTGATGGAAATATCGAAAGAAAAGCTGCTTCAGAAGGTACAAGAGGCGGCTATGGATAATAGGATTTCGTGTACGGTGGCTCGCAAGGTGGGTGAGGAGCTTGGGGTGCCGCTTCGCCGGGTTGGGGATGCGTGCGATGAGCTTGGGATTAAGATTTACGCTTGTGAGCTGGGGTGCTTTAAATGATACCGGTTGTATCGGTGGTCGGTAAATCCAATGTAGGAAAGACGACTTTTTTGGTCAAGCTCATTGCGGAATTAAAGAAGCGCGGGCGGCGCGTAGCTGTTATCAAACACAACGTCCACGATTTTGAGATCGATCATCCCGGCAAGGATACCTACCGTCACGCCGACGCGGGCGCCGATGCTGTCGCCATTGCGTCGCCGCATAAGATGGCGGTCATTAAAAAACTCGAAGCGGAGATGTCGGTGCGGGATGTCATCGCCGCAATCGGGCCGGGCTACGACATTGTCCTCACGGAGGGGTATAAACGAGGGCCGTATCCTAAGGTTGAAGTTTCGCGCAAAGCGGTCTCAGAAGAGCTTCTAAGTAGCGCGATGGAGCTGGTCGCAGTGGTTACGGATAACGTTTTTCCGGTTGAGCGACCGCATTTTGCCCTGGACGATGCATCCGGGGTGGCGGATTTGCTCGAAGAGAAATTTATAAAAACAAAGGGCAAACATGGAAGCGCTTTACGATAACTACGATCGCAAGATCGACTATTTGAGAATATCGGTAACGGACAGGTGTAACCTGCGCTGCTTCTACTGCATGCCCGAAGAAGGGATTACCCCAAAACCGCACGAAGAGATACTTTCCTACGAGGAGATCAAGCGGTTTGCAGAAGCCGCCGTCGCTACAGGCATCACAAAAATCCGCCTTACTGGTGGAGAGCCCCTGGTGAGAAGGGATATCGTCAAGCTGGTTGAGATGCTTGCCAATATCCCGGGGTTGAACGACCTCTCGCTCACCACAAACGGAATCCTCCTGCCGCACCACGCAGAGGATTTAAAGAAGGCGGGGTTACAGCGCGTAAACGTGAGCATCGACAGCCTCGACCCCGAGACCTATCAAAAACTTACCCGCCTCGGCGGTGTCGAGAAGGCGCTTGCGGGGGTTAGAGTGGCGCTTGAGCTGGGATTTGATCCGGTGAAGATAAATACCGTTTTGATAAAAGGGGTCAACGACGACCCCAAAGATTTCATTAGATTGATTCACGATTATCCGGTGCATGTACGCTTCATCGAGTTCATGCCTGTCGGCGATTGGAATCCCGAACTCTATCTTTCAATTGATGAGTTAAAGCAGAAGCTGGGTCGTTATGGCGGGTTCGAGCCGGTCGAAGGCCCGAAAGGGGCTGGTCCGGCCCAGTATGCGACCTGTAAAGGTGCGCTCGGCACATTGGGGTTTATCAGCCCTATCAGCAACCATTTCTGCCCGAGCTGCAACCGCCTGAGGCTTACGCCGGACGGCAAACTCAGGGTTTGTTTGTTCTCGGATGCCGAGTTCGACGTGCGGCCGATTTTGCGGGGTAACACAAGCGAGCAGGAAATCGCGGCTTTTATCCGAACTGTTACTGAAAGCAAACCGGAGCGGCACAGCGCCGGCGCACAGGAAAAACCGGCGCGCCTGATGTGCCAGATAGGGGGCTAAATTAGGATGGCGGATCGCTGGAGAATCGTAGAAGAAGAGCTTAAAGCCTTGACGCATTTTAATAAAGAGGGCCGCGCGAAGATGGTCGATGTCAGCAACAAAGATATCACGGCACGGTCGGCTATCGCCCGCGGTATCGTTAAAATGAAAGCCGAAACCCTGGAACTGATCCAGGAGGGCGGCATCAAGAAAGGCGATGTGTTGGCGGTTGCGCAAGTCGCGGGGATCATGGGGGCCAAGAAGACGCCCGGCCTCATCCCGATGTGCCATCCCATCCAGGTGACCGGCGTTGATATAGGGTTTTCAGTGTTAAGCGACACGGAGCTTGGTGTCATCGCCACAGTTCGCACCCTTGACAGGACCGGTGTAGAAATGGAGGCGCTCACCGCCGTTACCATCGCCGCGCTCACCGTCTATGATATGTGCAAGGCCGTCGACAAAACGATGATGATAGGCGATATCGAACTGGTTGAAAAAACCGGCGGGAAAAGCGATCACCGGTGAATAGGTGAATAGGTGAATAGGTGAACGGGTGAATAGGTGAACGGGGTGTTGGTCTAGAGCGTGGGTTCTAGAAGTCATTCTGAACGATAGTGAAGAATCTCGAGTGTACTTCCACGATTGTCACCTACCAGCGTCTAGGCGTAGTTAAGCTATTGTAAGAAGAAGGTTTTTAGGAAGTATCTTTTAAATGGGGTTTGATGAAGAATGCAGAACGGAAAAGGGAAGATTGTCTCCGTTAATATAAGTCCTAAGAAGGGCATGAGGAAAAAGCCGGTGGAGGGTGCGGATGTGCTGGTGGACCACGGGTTGAAGGATGATGCGCACGCTGCGGATTGGCACCGGCAGGTAAGCCTTCTCGCGCGGGAGAGCGTCGACAAGATGGTCGCGATGGGGCTTAAGGTCGGCCCCGGTGATTTCGCCGAGAACCTGACGACCTCGGGCGTCGATCTTTTGGCGCTGCCAATAGGCTCCAGGCTTAAAGTGGGAGCGTATATAGTTTTAGAGGTCACACAAATCGGGAAAGAATGCCATACGCACTGTGCGATTTACCGCCAGGCCGGAGACTGCGTTATGCCGAAGGAAGGCATCTTCGCCAAGGTCATCCACGGCGGCACTGTACATGCGGGCGATGCAATCGTAGCTGAGGGATAAAGATAGAGTATGAGTATGAAGCTTAAAGGCGTAAAGGTAGCGATACTTACCATGAGCGATAAAGGCGCACGGGGAGAGCGTGTGGATACGAGCGGCCCCGAGATACGCTCGATCGTCGAGGCGGAGGGCGCGATCGTGTTCTACTACGAGGTCATCCCCGACGAGCAATACGAGATCGAGGAACGTCTGGTACGTCTTGCCGACCTTGAGGATGCCGACCTCATCCTCACCACGGGCGGCACCGGATTTTCTCCACGTGATGTGACGCCTGAGGCGACGCTTGCGGTAATAGAGAGGAATGCCCCCGGTTTTGTCGAGGCGATCCGGCACGCAAGCCTTAAAATCACACCGCACGCAATGCTTTCACGCGCTGTCAGCGGAATGCGCGGGCAGACGCTTATCATCAACCTGCCCGGCAGCCCCAAGGCCGTACGCGAATCGCTGCAGGTAGTCATGCCTGCGCTTCCACATGGGCTTGAGATCCTCAAGTGCCAGACCGGGGAATGCGCCGTTACCACGCAGACCGGGAACGATATCGATACCTGATGCGTATCGAGTGCCTGTCACAACTTCTGGCTAAACTTCAGTTGGAACCACCCGATAGAAACATAACGAATATGGTAGAATCTTATGAACGTGTTTACGAACATCTTTGTACACGGCTACAGAAGAACTTAAAAGAACTTAAAAAAACTATATGATGTTGCTTAAAAACCAAGGTCGCACTATAATGTTCAGGCGAGTCAACGCGAAAAAAGTCAAAACCAGAAGAGTGGTGTAAATGAAACTAATCGTAACTGAGAAGAATATAGCAGCAGAGCGAATCGCCAAGATTTTAGCGGGCGGAAAAGTTAAGACAGAGAAGAGCTTCACGATCCCGGTCTATAAGTTTGCCGCAAAAGGCGGCGAGACCGCGGTCATCGGGCTTAAGGGGCACATCCTCAAAGTCGATTTTCCTGCGGAATACAGTAACTGGCAGAGTGTTACTCCCGAATCGTTGATCGATGCCAAGATCATCAAGGTCCCCATGCAAAAGCAGATTATCAAGGCCTTGCAGAAATTGGCCAAGGAAGCAAACGAGGTCGTTATCGCGACCGACTTTGACCGCGAAGGCGAGTTAATCGGTGCCGACGCGGTTCATTTAATTGAGGAAGTAAATCTTAAAGTCGACGTAAAACGGGCCAGGTTCTCAGCCATTACCAAGCAGGAGATAGACAGGGCGTTTGGAAATCCCGAAGACCTCTACACCAACCTGGCACAGGCCGGAGAAGCCCGTCAGGATATCGATTTGATCTGGGGGGCTACGCTTACCAGATTTCTTTCGCTCGCCTCAAAAAGGCTTGGGCACCAGTTCCTTTCAGTCGGCCGCGTCCAGAGCCCGACGCTTGCCCTCGTCGTTCAAAGAGAAAAAGAGCGTGAGGCGTTTGTTGTTGAGCCGTACTGGCAGATAAAGGCGACATACGATCACGAAGGCTCAAGATTTATAGCCAGCCATAAGACAGAGAAGTTCTGGGACAAGGCTGAGGCTGAAAAAGTAATTGAGAATGTTAACGGAGTTAGGACCGGTACGGTTACCTCGGTAACCAAGTCGCAGCGCGAGAGCGCGCCGCCGTCGCCGTTTAATACAACCGCGTTTCTAAGCGCGGCGACCAACGTCGGGATATCGACTTCAAACGCCATGAGGATTGCCGAAACCCTGTATATGCGGGGTCTCATCAGCTATCCGAGGGTGGATAACACGGTTTATCCCGATTCGCTCGATCTGCGCGAGCTGTTAGAGATGCTCATGGCCAGCCCCCAGCTCGGGGCGCTTGCTACAGAGCTTCTGAAGCAAAAAGAGCTCAAACCGACGCGCGGTAAAAAGTTTGCAACCGACCACCCGCCGATCCATCCGACCGGTGTGGCCAAGAAAGACGAACTCGACGCCCAGGAGTGGAAGATTTACGAGCTGGTTGTCCGCAGGTTCTATGCGACACTCGCGCCGATCGCTACATCAGAGAGCATGCGAATCGATATCGATACGAACGGGGAGCCGTTCTTCGCACGCGGCAGCAGGGTTGTCAATGAGGGTTGGTTGAAATATTACCCGTACAGCCGTAAAAAGGACGAGGAGCTGCCGGCCGCGCAACAAGGCGATAGCGTCACGTTGATCAATATCGATAGGGAGGATAAAGAGACCCAGCCACCCGCGCGCTACAGCCAGGGCAAGCTCATCCAGAAGATGGAGGAGTTGGGCCTGGGCACGAAAGCCACGCGGCATGAGATCATTAAGAACCTCTACGACCGCGGCTACGTCCATAGCGACCCGATCCAGCCGACCGAGACCGGAATGGCTGTTGCGGAGTCTCTTCTAAAATACGCCGAGCGTATCGCAACGCCTGCGATGACCGCAGAACTTGAACAGGACATGGACGCAATCGCCGAAGGCGCGACAAGCCAGAGCGCGGTTGTTGAGAGATCACGGCAGATGCTTGCCGATATCATGCTTGCGCTGAACAATAAGAAGAGCGAGCTTGGCGAGGAGATCCGCGCCGGCATCCGCGAGGATAAAATCGTCGGCGAATGCCCGAAGTGCGGCTCGCCGTTAAAGATCATCAGGGCCAAGAAGAGCCGCAAGCGGTTCGTGGGATGCACGAATTATCCGGAATGCAGCAATTCTTACCCGCTTCCGCAATACGGCGAGATTATCGCCCTCGGCGAGAAATGTCCCGATTGCGGCAGCCCGAAGATAAAGGTCATGTCGGGCAAGGGCAGGCCGTGGATACTCTGTATCAACCCGAAATGCCCGAGCAAAGAAAAGAAAGGCGAAGCCCCGAAGGTCATTGAGGCGGCAGAAGAAGTCGAAGAGCGAAAAGCCGTAGCGGAATAATTACGCACGCGTTTCGCTAGCTGTCATTCTGAAGGAGCAAATAGCGATTAATTGTCATTCTGAAGAAGCAAATAGCGATTAGCAAACAGCGATTAGATGTCATTCTGAAGAAGCAAACAGCGAATAGTGAACGGCGACTAGCTGTCATTCTGAAGGAGCGATTAGCAATTGATTGTCATTCTGAAGGAGCAAAGCGACTGAAGAATCTTGGGTGCGGAAACCTTCTTCTTATGCAGGAGGGTCTAAGCTTAGACAAGCCAAAGTGAGACAGATGGTTTATAGGCGGTTGGTATTTGTTTGATACATGCTTGGTAGATATGATACACGCTTGGTAAACGCTTCTTAGAAAGGTATATCAAAGCTTAGACGCACTTAAGTGACAGAAGTGCGTGAGTGCCCGCTAGATTCTTCACTTCGTTCAGAATGACAATTGTTGGCGTTCACCATTCGCTAATCGCTCCTTCAGAATGACAATTGCTGGCGTTAAGAATGACATCGAGCGAGAGGTTGTTTGACAGGTAGGTCGAAATAATATGTAGGGAGATGGGTGGATATGATATCCGCCCCTTTTTTATTACAGCGGTTTGGGGCGGCAAGGGCCGGCCCTTTTTTGCTATAATGTGGTACATCATTATAAACAACAGCTCATAGCTAATAGCTGCTATCTTGCTTCGTGTGGGATGAGAGCCATGAGCCATGAGCTACTAGCACAATATGATTTGGAGGAGTATTGCATGGCTAAAGTTTCTGTTATTGGTGCGGGTAATGTCGGTGCTACCTGCGCATATACGCTTCTTAAGAATAATGTGGCGGATATCGCCCTCATTGATGTTGTGGATGGGCTTGCCAAGGGTAAGGCGCTCGATATGATGCAGGCCGGGGCGATTGAGGGGTACGACAAAACAATCACCGGCTCGACCGATTACGGCACCGCTGCGGGCTCGGATATTGTCGTTATTACCGCCGGTCTTGCGCGCCAACCGGGGATGAGCAGGACCGATCTTATCGACAAGAACGCCGCGATCATGAAATCGGTTATCTCACATGTAGTTGGTGTGGCGCCGGAAGCCCTCATACTGGTGGTCAGCAACCCCGTTGATATCTTGGCGTATCTAGCCTGGAAAGTCAGCGGGTATGCTCCGAACCGTGTCTTCGGCATGAGCGGCGTGCTCGATAGCGCCCGCTACAAATATTTCATCTCGCAGGCGCTCAATGTGCCCATGTCGAGCGTTGAAGGCATGGTGATCGGCGCGCACGGCGACAGCATGATGCCTGTCGTGAGCCTGACCATGGTAAACGGCAAACCGCTCACCGATCTTTTAAGCGATGAGAAAATACGCGAAGTGATCGACAAGACCAAGCACGGCGGCGCCGAGATCGTGTCGTACCTTAAGACCGGCAGCGCGTTTTACGCACCGGGCGCATCGTCCGCACACATGGTTGATGTTATAGTAAGTTCGAAGAGTGGTTCGAAGAGTGGTTCGAAGAGTGGTTCGAAGAGTGACAAAAAAGACGAGATAGTGCCGTGCTCGGTGTACGCGCATGGCCAGTATGGGATCGACGGCTTCTATATCGGGCTTCCTGCGCGATTGGGCGCAAACGGCGTCGAGGAAATCGTCGAAATCCCGTTAACGGATGAGGAGCGCGAAGAGCTTCTTGAGTCCGCAGCCTCAGCGAAAAGTTCTCTTGACGATGTGCAAGAGATAATTGGAGGATAACCGGCTTGCGAGAAATCCCCGCAGCAGAGCTAACCAGAATCGTAAAAGACCTCTGCCTAAAAGCGAATACCGGGCTTCGCCCCGACGTGCTTGAAGCGGTCAGGGCGAGCCTTGCTGTTGAGACCTCCCCGACGGGGAGAGAAGTGCTCGAGCAGGTTCTACAAAACGCAGAGCTTGCGGCAAGCGAGAAGCTGCCCATTTGCCAGGATACCGGCTACGTTTCGGTGTTTATCCAGCTCGGGCAGGATGTCTGGCTTAAGGGCGATATCGCCGAGGCTATCAACGAGGGCGTGCGGCAGGCTTATGCGGAAGGGTTTTTGCGCAAGTCTATCGTGGCCCGCCCGATCTTCGGCAGGGAAAACACCGGCGACAACACCCCCGCATTTATCAACATCGACCTGGTAGCGGGCGATAAAGTTAAAATCATCGTCATGCCGAAAGGTGGCGGCACCGAGAACGCCTCGCGTTTGCGGATGCTCCCCGTCTCAAAAGATGCCGATGCGGTAAAGCGCTTCGTTCTTGAGATGGCAGAGAACGCCGCCAAATCATGTCCGCCGGTTATCGTGGGCGTTGGGGTCGGCGGAAGCTTCGATAAGGTCGGTCTGCTCGCAAAAAAGGCGCTGCTCAGACCGCTTTCCGATAAAAACCCCGACCCGCAGTTGGCAGCCTTTGAGGGCGAGCTTCTCACCGAGATCAACAACCTCGGAATCGGCCCCGCCGGCCTGGGTGGAAAGGTTACGGCGCTTGGTGTAAAAATAGAAACGATGCCGACGCATATCGCCTGCCTGCCCGCGGCCATCGCATTCAACTGCATCGCCGCCCGCCAAGCCGAAGCGACTATTTAGCACGTAGGATACACTAGATGTCATTCTGAAGGAGCGAAGCGACAGCCGAAGATTGTTGCCACCGGATAGGCCAGGAAAGGGATACACTAGATGTCATTCTGAAGGAGCGAAGCGACAGCCGAAGATTGTTGCCACCGGATAGGCCAGGAAAGGGATACACTAGATGTCATTCTGAAGGAGCGAAGCGACTGAAGAATCTTGGGTGCGGAAACCTTCTTCTTATGCAGGAGTGTCTAAGTTTAGATAACCTGAGTGAGATAGATGGTTTATGGGCGGTTGATAGATTTGATACACGCTTGGTAAACGCTTCTTAGAAAGGTATATCAAAGCTTAGACAAGCTCAGTGACAGAAGTGCGTGAGTGCCCGCTAGATTCTTCACTTCGTTCAGAATGACAATTGCCGGTGTTCAGAATGACAATTGCCGGCGTTTAGAATGACAATTGCTGACGCTCAGAATGACAAGCAGCAAAAAGGGAAGATGAGATGACGATTCAGATTCACACGCCGCTAACAGTTGAAACAGTATCATCCCTAAAATCCGGGGATAAGGTCGAGATTTCGGGGACGATTTATACGGCGCGCGACCAGGCGCATAAGCGGATTGTGGCTGCAATCGAGAACGGTGAGGCACTGCCGTTTGAGCTTGCGGGGCAGATCATATTCTATGCGGGCCCGGCACCTACGCCCCCGGGTAAAGCGAGCGGTTCGATTGGGCCGACGACCAGCGCGCGGATGGATGCCGTTACGCCGCTTCTCCTCGAGCACGGTTTAAAGGGCGTTATCGGCAAAGGCCCGCGATCCCAGGCAGTTAAGGATGCCTTAAGCAGGTACAACGCCGTCTATTTTGCGGCGACCGGTGGTGTCGCGGCGCTTCTTTCATCCTATATAAAGCGCGTAGAGCTTATCGCATACCCCGACCTCGGTCCCGAGGCGGTTTATAAACTTGAAGTCGAGAACTTTCCGGTAATCGTTGCGGCCGATGCGCATGGCGGCGATTTCTATGAGCAAAACCGGAGATTATATAAACGAGCGTAGAGGGATATCGTGTAGTTAAACTGGGCAAACTGCGCAAAACGAGCCATGTGCAATTGCCTAAGGAGGGCCCATAATAGGCGGCGCACCCATACTCACAGAGGGGACGAGCACAGTGATGCACGGCACAAACGGCACAAATGAAAGAAACAACATAAAAGACACACAAGACAAAAAAGATATAAAAGGCACAAAAGGTACAAACAGCCTTTTTATAACATTTGAGGGGATTGAAGGAAGCGGTAAAAGCACCCAGATGACGCTTCTCGCCAGCTACTTGAGTTCACGGGGGTACGACGTGACCACGACCCGTGAGCCGGGCGGCACGCCTATCGGCGAGGCGATCCGCGCGGTGCTGCTAAACCCCGATTTTACCGAAATGGATTACCGCACCGAAGTTCTGCTCTACGCAGCCGATAGAGCGCAGCACGTTGCCGAGCTAGTTAAACCGGCACTTGCGCGCGGAAGCATAGTGATCTCGGATCGCTACCTCGACTCGACAATCGCCTATCAGCACTACGGCAGGGGACTGCCGCTCGATTTCATCCTGGAAGTAAACGAGCAGGCCACCGAAGGCATCAAACCCGACCTGACGCTCTTGTTAACCGTACCTGTTGAGATCGGTCTGAAACGGGCGACCAAAACCATTGCGGACAGAATCGAGCGCGAAGACGTTGAGTTTCACGAGCGCGTTGAGAAGGGGTTTCAAGAGCTTGCAAAGCGCGAGCCTGAGCGCTGGCGGGTAATCGATGGTATGTCGACTGTCGACGAGATCCACACGCTCATCATCCAAGCAGTTGAACCACTCCTATGATATAATTTTCTCCTGTGAATGACCTTGCTAGTTGCTATAAACAATCCTATGGATGTGCTTATGGACGAGACTATTCTCTGGTCGAGCATTATCGGCCAGAATGATGCGATAGATAGAATTCTGCGTTCGCTTCGCTCCGAGGAGGGCAGCCACGCCTGGCTCTTCGTCGGCCCGCGCGGCGTCGGCAAGTGGACGACCGCAAAAGTTATGGCCGCGGCCCTCAACTGCCAGGAGAACGGCTGCGGGCGCTGCGTATCCTGCGGCAAGATCATGCGCGAGATACATCCGGATATCTTTTTGATCGAGCCCGAGGGCAACTTTATCCATATTGAGACGATTCGCGATCTCCTTCAAAGCGTCTCGCGTAAAAATTATGAAGGCAAGATAAAAGTCATCATTATCGACGAGGCCGACAGGTTCACCCCCGAGGCTGCGAACGCGCTGCTAAAGAACCTGGAGGAGCCGCCGGTCGACGTCGTGTTCGTCCTGGTATCGTCCAATCCCGAGGCGGTTCTGCCCACGATTATCTCGCGCTGTCGCCAGGTTCAGTTCAGGCCGATCCCGGCGCAAGAGATGATATCATTTCTGGTCAATAAGTATGATTTGGGCTATGATGAGGCGGCCCTGGCAACCAGATTGAGCGGTGGCATCTTGGGGGCCGCGGTTTCGTTTGCGACATCCCACTCCAAAAGGGAGCGCAGAAAAACCGTCCTCGGTATCGCACGGAGCGCCGACCGCGCCGACCTCGCACGCCTCAGCTTTATCGCCGAGGAGCTTATCCGCGAAATCAAAAAGCCCCTCGACGAGCTAAAAGCCGCTCATAAAAAGGAGATCGCAGAGTTAAAAGAGCAGTATGATGCTAAGGATGCTCCCGTACGCACCATCAAGCGCATCGAGCAACGGCAAAAGCGGGAGCTGGGCAAAGAGGAGCACCAGGGTTTTGAGGATGTCTTGAGCATATTGACCTCGTGGTTCCGCGATATTATCCTGCTAAAAGAAACCGGTAGGGAAGACCTCCTGACCAACCAGGACCACATCCTGGCCGTGAAGGAACACGTCGACCTTTTTAGCAGCGAGGATATGAACCGGTGCCTGCAAATAATCGAAGAAACGAGGCAGTATTCTCGTTTTAATGTTAATATGCAATTAGCATTTGAAGATATGTTGTTTCGCATCCACGACGTGCTCGCGGTCGAGAGCGATCCGTATTTCGTCCCGTAGTACGCAATGGAGCGCAATTTATGATAATTCAGCGGTGCTTTTACAGCACCGGCTTTTATGAAAAAGCAGGAGGTTTTGGCAGGTCATGCCGATAGTTGTTGGAGTCGTATTCAAAAGAGCCGGCAAAGTCTACTACTTTGACCCGGATGGGATAGATTTAAAGAGCGGCGAGAAAGTCGTCGTCAAGACATCGCGCGGGATGGAATTCGGCGAAGTAGTGTCTTCGCCCACGGAAGTCCCCGACGAGGAGATCATCGCCCTGCTGAAGAAAGTCGTCCGGCGGGCAAGCGACGATGATAAGAGCCAGCTCACTAAAAACAAGCAAAAGGAAAAAGAAGCATTTCGGGTTGCGGAGGAGAAGATCGCCAAACACCGGCTTCCGATGAAGCTCATCGAGGTCGAGTACGTGTTCGACGGCAGTAAGATCATCTTCTACTTCACCTCCGACGGCAGGGTCGATTTCCGCGAGCTGGTCAAGGATCTCGCCTCGGTATTTAGAACCCGGATTGAACTTCGCCAAATCGGCGTGCGCGACGAAGCCAAGATGGTCGGCGGCCTAGGCCCCTGCGGCCAGCGTCTCTGCTGCACCGTCTTTTTAGGCGACTTCGAACCCGTCTCAATCCGCATGGCCAAAGAGCAGGACTTGCCGCTTAATCCGTTAAAGATATCCGGCATCTGCGGACGTCTGATGTGCTGCCTGAAATACGAATACGAGGCATACCAGGATTTCAAGAAGCGCGCCCCCAGGCGAGGCACCCGACTCACCACCGAATTCGGCACCGCCCGAATCGTCGAGTTCAACGTCCCGAAAGAGACCGTCATCGCCGAGCTCGAATCCGGCCAACGAATCGAAATGCCCCTAGCCGACGCCCTGGGCTGCAAATGCAAAGCCCCCTGTAAACCCGACTCCTGCTGCGGCAACGGCGGCAAACCCAAAATCGAGTTGGAAGACAGCGTCGACATTCCCGAAGACAGAGGTGCGGATGAGAAAGGCGTTGTGGAAGATCGGGGGATTATTGAGGATAAGGGAATTGTTGGGGATGTTGGGTTCGCGGAAGATGATGAGGTTAATGAAGTTAACGAGGTTGTAGGTGATGAAGCGGTTGTTGCGGATGGAGATGTAGTGGGGGATGAAGAAGCTTTAGAGGATGAGGAAGTAATAGTTGATGCAGGCGGCAACGGCGACAAGCCAAAAGTCGACGAGATCGATGACGGCATCCCGTCGAAGAATGGGGATAGCGATTAGGTCGCAGTGATTGTGATCCGGCTTACAGCCGCGAAAAGATAAGATTGCCTCTGTAGCTCAGCAGGTTATCTAGTATATTAGTGCTAGAATCGCACGTAGCAAGCAACCACCAGGGAGGATTTATGTCAAGGCTTGAAGAGAGTATCGAAATTGCAAATCCCCAGCATCCGCATTGTGCCACAGTTCTTTTGCTCGACATATCAGGGTCAATGGTAGCCAATGGCAAGATTAATCAACTTAACGATGGCTTACGGTTCTTCAAGGAGGATGTCACCTCTGATGAGCTAGCGAGCAAAAGAGTAGATTTAGCAATTATTACCTTTGGAGACGGTGTAACTCTTACCCACGACTTCTCATCAATGGACGCGTTTAACCCACCTACATTACGTGCCTCAGGCTTAACGCCTATGGGTGAAGCCATTCTTAGAGCAATAGATTTAATTGAAGAACGTAAGTTTGAATACAAAAGTAGAGGTATTGATTACTACCGCCCATGGATATTTTTAATCACCGATGGAGAACCTACCGATATGAAACCGGGCGATGCAACCTGGAAAAAGGTAGTTGCAGCTATTAATGACGGAGAGAATAACAAGAACTTCTTATTCTTTACGGTCGGGGTCGAGCCGGCGGATATGGACACACTAAAGCAGCTCTCGCCCTCAAACCGGGCGCCTGTAAGGTTAATGCCCGGCAAGTTTAAAGCTATGTTCGAATGGTTGTCAAAAAGCCAAGGTAGAGTATCGGCGTCCAAAGTCGGCGAAAATGTCCAGCTAGACAGCCCGGCTGGATGGGCCGAGATCTCAACGATATAAGGCACAGGAGGATATGGTTGAAAACATTAGCGACGCCATATTTTTTTGGTGCCTCGGTCATAGGTCCGCTTCATGTCCAGTTAGCTATGCCGTGTCAAGATTCATTTGCCTTTAAGACTATTGACGAAGATTTTGCGGTTGCCGCTATTGCAGATGGGCTTGGTAGTGCATCGAAAGCTGATATTGGAGCTAAAGTAGCAGTCAAAAGCGCTGTAAAAAGTGTAGAAAGAGCTATAAAAGCAACAGCAATAGCAACACATAAGAGTGTGGATATTACAACCCTAGCGAAAGATGCGGTAACTGCGGCCAGGAGAGCGCTGGAGAAGAGAGCGAAAACTGAAGAATGTAGCCTCCGTGATTTAGCGTGCACACTTCTCGTCGCTATTACCCTTAGGGATGCGGTTGCAGCCGTTCATATAGGGGATGGTGCGCTTGTTGTCGACACGGATAACGGTCTTCATCTCATTACAGGACCGGGAGAATCCGAATACACAAACGAGGTCACACCACTGACAAGCCAGGATTGGGAGGAGTCGCTTAAGAGCACATCAGCAGTCTCCGGTGTAAATGGTATTGCGCTGTTTACTGATGGTTGCCAAAGAGCCGGATTGAAAAAAGCTGATAATAACTACGCACCATTCGAAGGCTTTTTTAGGCCGCTTTTTACATATGCCACGCAGATTGATGATTTTGAGCAGGCCAACCAGGATATCTATGATTTACTCGCATCAGACAAGCTCAGCGAGCATTCAGAGGATGATAAAACCTTAGTTCTTGGCATTCTACCTAAAGGAACGTAACTAATGCCAATTCTTGCGGTTTATGATCTGACGGGCAACAAAATTGGATTAAAAAGTACCGGTAAGAGCGGCGGCGAAGGGGCTATCTACGAAATTATCGGCTCTAACAATGGCACTAATAGTAGATGTGCAAAAATTTATCATCCGCAAAAAATTACTGCGGAACTCCACCAGAAAATATTAAGCATGGTGAACAACCCACCGGATGATCCGTCCCCCAATGCGAGACACCGATCAATTGGTTGGCCGGAAGATGTTCTCTATAGCGATTCGGCCAGAAGACTGTTTGTCGGCTATACAATGCCTTTGATAGATACAAAGGTATTTAAGGAAACCCACAAATATTTTGATCCTTCTGATAGGTTAAAAGCGTTTGGCGGAAGCTTTACCTGGCAGCACTTGTTTACCGCAGCGTTTAATATAGCGAGTGCGGTTGCGGCGCTACATGAGAAAGGGCACCGTATCGGAGACTTAAGGGAAACCAATATTCTCGTATCCCCAAGTGCCCTAGTAGCTATAATTGATTGTGACTCGTTCCAGGTAAAAGATAGCGCATCGGATATTACTTATTACACTCGAGTTGGAAGCGGTGAATACCTGCCTCCTGAATTGATGGGTGCGGATTTTAAGACAAACGATCATGATCGATACCACTCAGATCTGTTTGCCCTGGCTATCATAATATTCAAGTTCTTAGCGAATGGCGTGCATCCGTATCAGGCAAGAGGCCCCCTCGTTGATGACGCTCCGTCCCCTGAAGAAAAGATAAAGAAAGGGTATTTCCCATATACTACAGATGCTAGAGGCATCGAACCGCCTAGCTACGCGCTTCCGTACAATATAATTCCGCCGTCTATAAGGGTTTTGTTTTACCGATGTTTTGTTGAAGGCCATGCATATCCTTTGAGGCGGCCTGCTGCAATTGAATGGTTTAATACTTTGAAGGCCGAAGGTGTAAAGTTAAAACAATGTTCCAAGAATGAAAATCACTGGTATGGTAATCACCTTAGTGACTGCCCATGGTGTAATGCTGTAATGCGTCTTGGGAAAGATTACTTTCCGAAACCTTTTTTAGCCGGTCAACAAATTGAGCTTATTGCTGCAAAACACGTGTCCCAATTGCCACAGAGAGTACCGCTAGTGCAGGCGCAGCCACAAATGCACATGCCAACAACGGGTATTGCGCGAACAGCTCAGCAAACATATGTACAACCTAGAGCAGCTAGAAAAAGAGTGCGTAACCGATTCCTGGCATCAAAGATGGACGGCTGCCTTGCACAGCTGTTTGGGGGCATTCTAGTTCTATATGCAGGCTATATGCTTTCCAAAAGCGGTATTTATGTATACAGCCAATTTGATCAGGCTGTAGATAATTATCAGCCATTCTTATTACAAGTTGGAATATATGCAGCCGTTCTTATTGTTGGAATTCACATAATACATTGTGGTATAGACGATTGGTAGACTGTTTGCCTGCTAGTTTTTTTATGGGCAAGGTTATCATTCCGGCTTCTATGGTTGCCACACTGTGCGAGCACAAAGCGCGCCAGCTCGTCGACGTTAAGCAGAACAAAGAGGAGGATATTCAAAACCGCGCGCAAATCTGCTAAACTAAAGGGCGTTCGTTTTCACGACCTGCGGCATTCATATGCCGCGATTGACAGTTTGGACGCGCCAAAACAGGTGGTGGCGGTGGTCTAAGACTGGTGTAATACGCGGTTACAATGTGGTCACAAAACACCCAAAAATATGCTAAAATACGGTTAGACACAGACAAGAGAAAAACAGCAAAATAGCAGGTCAACAACTAAATACACATCATGCCACTGTAGCTCAGCAGGTAGAGCAGCTCACTCGTAATGAGCAGGTCAGCGGTTCGAATCCGCTCAGTGGCTCAGGTCAGAGGCCTAGAATCACCAAGAAAGGGATTCTAGGCCTTCTTCGTAAGTGCAAACTAAGTGCAACACGTCAATTTTCACCCCTCACTAAAGAGCGTTCCCCACCCTATTTCCCGAATTTTGCGAGTCCATAAAAAAACGGCAAACTTTATTGACGGTCCGTCGTCAGAAAGGGGGATGAAAAATAAAGTTGTTTAAAGATTTTATCCTGCCTAAACCGAGTCGCCGAGCTTGGACAGAAGATAAAAAAGCTGGAGCAAGAGATAAGCACCCATGAAAGTGGTAAAGTTTTTCCGCCAATGGATAATGGTAAAAGCGATTGCACAGAGAGGCAAAGTAATAGATAATACCACCATAGTACTCGTATTTGCATTACGCTTAGTGCTTTGGCTATTATCAGGTAGGCGGTCGAATAAAACTTAGTCTCTCACCCACCAATAATCAGCCGTGGCTGCCACTTGAGATAACTCTGTTGAGAAAGAAGCGGGGTAACATGTCTGATTTTAACGCATTATTCCTTACTAGCATGAGGATTCTACCGACAGCTCTGCTGTTTTTTGTGGCAGCTGAGGTATTGAGTTCAGCTCTTAGCAGACTGAATTACCATTGTGATGTTTACCGCAGACTTGGTTCTTCTGTAATCTTTTGGGTGCTGGCGACTTTTTTCCAACTGTTTTTCGGTATAGGAAACATATTTACCATATCAGCACTTATATTTTTAGCTGCTAGCGCAGTAACTTGGTTGGTCTCAATTGTCTACTGGTTGGTCTCAATTGTCTACTGGAAAGTTTCGAAAGCTAGAAGACAAAAAGTTTCAGATGAGTCAGAACGGCTGCAAGATTAAACTCGGACCCCAGAAACTAACATAGAAAATAGTTCTGTGCAGCGAATAACAGGTGCAAATATGAAACGAGTCTGGATAATTCCCGTTATCGTCTGTCTTATGGACTCCAAAAATTCCAAAACTCGTTCTTAAGCTGACCGTCTTAAGCGCTTACTATCTCGCTGGTTTGTCTGCATAATGTTCTAGAAGTTCCTTATCAGTTGGCTTGCGCATTTTCTCTTCTCCTTTCAAAAACCCTTAGCTAGCCTATGAGTTATTTTCATTACTGGCTGGCTTTGGCCGTTTGCCTAACCTATACGGCCATAAAGCACAATCGGTACTAGGGCATAGTGTTACTTCCTTACGCTGACCCACGCAACAATCCAAACATTTAGCCCGGATCGACTTAATCGGTGTTCTTGCTGCCATCGTTACCCCTTTTCTCAAATTGGCGTTTTCGTAGGATTGCCTTGCCTCTTTTTAAGCCATTTAGATATTCGTTTTCTGTGAGTACCAATAAGCATTTTGTTATCTTGATCTCAATTAGCTTACCCATCAGAATGAGGCTCCTTCGGGTACCTGATCCTTACAATGCTCACAATGGATATCCGGC
>Ga0210058_1001931_pt1 | contig 17683 bp, 16 predicted proteins | sample CryGeymeta201511_FD_183979 | JGI IMG/M metagenome (GOLD analysis project Ga0210058, IMG submission 183979) | Groundwater microbial communities from Crystal Geyser aquifers in Utah, USA - Crystal Geyser metaG 2015-11 (SPAdes) (version 2) | ecosystem: Environmental > Aquatic > Deep subsurface >...
AATTTTGGTTCTCTAATATGCGACTTAACAAAATATTTGTTTTTCATCGTCTAGATAATCTATCTTAGCAAATGTTAGATGCTAAAGTAATCTAGACCTTACTTATTATGAAAATTATTGATCTATCTCAAACTCTTTACGATCATATGCCGGTTTATCCGGGAGATGCCGATGTCATCATTGAACAGGCGCAAACATTTGCTAAAGACGGATGGAATATGAAAAGAATCCATATTAATCTACACGATGGTACTCATGTTAATATTCCTATTCATGGAACAAAAAATGGTCGCAACCTTGACTCTTATATTATTGATGATTTTATTGGTAAATCGTTTCTATTCATGAGTGAGAAAGATATTAAAAAAGGATACGGTGTAATATTTAGTGATAAAAATATAGATTGGGATTTAGCAAAAATTATCGTAAAAAGAAAACCTAAATTTATCGGTTTGTCAGAAAAGTTTGAATTTGACATTGAGATAGAAAAGTTTCTTCTAGAGAAAGAAATTATTTCTTATGAAAGATTAGCCAACACTCAAAAACTACCAAAAGAATTTATGTTTTACGGCGTTCCTTTAAATATTAAAGAAGCCGATGGTTCACCGGTTCGTGCATTTGCAGTCTTTTGAGCTTGGACACCCGAAGGGTGGACGCCTATAGGGTGGACGCCTATAGTAATCCCATTTTTTCTTTTACTTCTCTTACCGTTTCCCTGGCGATTTTGCGGGCGCGTTTGGCTCCGTCAGCAATCACTTGATCAATATATTTTTGATTCTTGACGATTTCGGCTCTTCTTTTCTGGAAAGGTTCGAGTTCTTTGTAAATCGCTTCGGCGATGGCGTCTTTTAAGGTGACAAATTGGAGGGTACCATCATTAAACTGTTTTTTATATTTCTCGACTTCGCTCGAAATATAAAGGCTAGCAAAGGTAAAAAGAGTTTTTATGCCAGGTGACATCTCACCCCCGGAGTGAGTGGCTGTTGGAATAGATCGGACTTTCTTTCTAATTTCTTCAAGCGAGTCAGTTAAATTTATATAACTTTCTTCAACAGTTTTCGCCATCTTGCCTTCACCTGTTAAAGAGGGAATATATTCTCCCTTGGTGGCAAACCTGACTGGTTCGGGAAAGTCCGTTCCATAAAGCTGATTCATCTTCCGGGCCACTTCGCGGGCGACCTCCAAGTGCGGTTCTTGATCAATACCAACCGGGACGAGGGAGGCTTTATAGATCAAAATATCAGCGGCCATAAGAACTGGGTAGTTTAAAAGCGCCATCGAGACATTTTTCGGATATTGTTTTATCTTGTCTTTGTAAGTAGGCAGGTGTAACATTCTTGCGACAGGCAGCACTGTTGAAAAATAAAAAGCCAGTTCGATATGTTCAGGAACGTCAGATTGGTAGATAATCATGCTTTTTTTCGGATCAAGTCCAGAAGCTAAGTAGTCAATAATTATTTCCCGTTTGTTGGCGCGTAATTCTTCTGGTTTATAAGGAGTAGTAATTGAGTGAACATCAACGCAACAATAAATCGTTTCATATTTGTTGCTTTCTTGAATTTCTAGCATTCCTTTGACCGCACCTAAATAATTTCCAAGGTGTAATCTGCCTGTTGCCCTGATTCCGGAGAAAACCCGTTTTATTCCTTTTGAAGTACCTGTTGTTGTGACGGAAATTTTAGAAATATCTACTACTTGACTGTTTGGAATCTTTTTTAAATCCTGTGTATTGTAACTAAAGGTATATAAAAGACTCCCTGATCCGCCGTTTATTTTTCCTTTTTCAAAAGCTTTCTGATCAATCAATGTTGTTATTACAGGATTAAGAATGTGTGCGGCACCCGGAACAACTCCGGTTAGTTTGGTAAATTCTTCATCTGTTGCCATTCTTAGACTATCAGCTTTAAGAATTTTTTTTATTTTTTTATTGTTAAAAGAGCAATCCCCGCGACGAATAACGGCGACAAAACCCTTTTCCGTTTTCATAATCAAAGTTGCTAAAGCTTCATCCAGACCAAATCCTAAATATTTTTGGACATCTTCGACTGTCACCAATTCAGGATGTTCTAGGATTTTATGATTAATGCCGAGTTTTTTCAATCGTTCGCTATACGCGAAAACGTTTTTGTCTATCATATTTATTTATTATAACCAATAATTTATGAATAATAATAATCAACTATTCCTTCAGCTAAAATTTCATCGGAATTTAACATCTTATCTCCCAATGCTTCATAATTTATTGCCATTGGTAATTCTGTGCAACCAAGGATAATCGCCTCGGCGCCTTCACTGTATAGTCGATTAATCAACTGTACATATTCTTTTCTTTTCTCATGTTCTTTTTTTCCGGCCAGGACACTACGAATCATATGATCTAAAACAGTGATTTCTTGCTCGTTCGGAATAAGAGTTTTTATTTTATATTTAACTAATTCTTTTTCATAAATTGCTGATTTGATTAAGACAGGTGATCCTAAAAGAGCAACGGTTTTATAATTTCTTTTAGCGCATTTTTTTGCGACCAGTTCAATCGTGGAAATAAATTTAACATCAGTCGCTTTTCTTAATTCATCCACTAAGATATGAACAGTGTTGCTGCCGATTGCTAAAGCTGTTGCTCCGGAATTAGTTAAGAGCTTGACGCTATCTTTTAACATCTGTAATGCGTCATTTATCTTTTCTTTGTTTGAGATAAAGTCGGGGATTGGCACAGAATGGATTATCATTTCCGGATAGTCGTCATTATTTTTTGCGCCGTACTTTTTCTGTGACAAATGAACTATCTTTTTGTAAATATAGTTAGTTGACTGTGGCCCGACGCCTCCGATGATGCCGATTTTTTTATTGTTAATTTTTTTCATAGTTTATTGTGTAAAAATTTGTCATAACCGCTTAGGTCCAATAATCCGTGGCCGGAAAGATTGAAAAGAATGATTTTCTTTTTTCCTTCCCTTTTACATTTAATGGCCTCATCCATAGCCGCCTTTATGGCATGAGACGATTCAGGGGCGGGGATTATTCCCTCACAACGGGCAAAGGCAACACCCGCCTGGAAAACCGGATTTTGCTCATAAGCGACCGCCTCCATAAGTTTTTCGTGATACAAAAATGAAATCAAAGGCGCCATGCCGTGATAACGCAAACCTCCGGCGTGGATCGGTGAAGGGATAAAATCGCTTCCCAAAGTTTTCATCTTCAAAAGCGGCGTCATACAAGCGGTATCGCCAAAGTCGTACCGGTATTGGCCTTTGGTCAGTGATGGACAAGAGATTGGTTCAACGCCAATATATCTAGTTTTCTTTTTCCTTTTCAGTTTATCGACTAAAAATGGAAAGGCTAGGCCGGCAAAGTTACTGCCTCCGCCAACGCAACCAATAATAATATCTGGGTATTCTCCGGCTTTTTTCATCTGTTTTTTTGCTTCCAGTCCGACTACTGTTTGGTGCAATAGTACATGGTTTAAAACGCTACCGAGAGAATATTTATATCCTTTATTTTTGACGACAGTTTCCAAAGCTTCGCTGATGGCAATTCCCAAGCTTCCCGGATGATCGGGTTTTGCTTTAAGGATTTTTTTCCCAAACTCGGTTTTATCCGATGGACTGGCAAAAACTTCGGCTCCATACGTCTCCATGACAGTCTTGCGAAATGGTTTTTGGTCAAAACTGACTCTCACCATAAAGACAACCAATTTCATCGCAAAAAAATTGGTAGCCAAGGCAAGAGCCGATCCCCACTGGCCGGCTCCGGTCTCAGTCGCAAGGTTTTTTACCCCTTCCTTTTTGTTGTAATAAGCCTGAGCAATGGCAGTATTTAGTTTATGAGCGCCGGTGGGGCTCGCCCCCTCATATTTATAATAAATATGGGCCGGTGTATCAAGAAATTTTTCCAGTCGCAAAGCTCGTATCAAAGGAGTTGGCCGATAAAGTTTATATAACTCTCTGACCTCCTCAGGAATGGAAATTTTTTCTTCCAAAGATACTTCCTGTTTGATCAACTCCATTGGAAAAATAACGGCCAAATCCTCACCTTTTATCGGTTGTTTAGTTCCCGGATTTAAAGGTGGATCAGGTAATTTCCCTAAATATTTTTTCAAATAATAAGAAATATTTAGATAATATTCTGGAATCTCCGAGTCTGAAAGTGTAATTTTTGTGTTTTTCATAATTTTTTTAATTTAATTAATAACTTTGAGCAAAAAAAACCTCTGCTTGAAGCAGAGGTTTACCAAACAAAAATCATCTGCTTCACCAGAGGTCATTTGTCCACCAATTATTTGAATTTATTTTGTTTTTCATATAGACAGTCTTTATTTAAACTTTCTTAAACCTTCCCATCCTCAATTCTCTTGAACCGCGCGTTACTGTTGCAACTCCCACTTCCAGGCGACGGGCAATTTCCTGGTGGGGGAGGCCTTTTTTTAAAAGCTTGACAATCTGCAATCTGGTTGTTAACTCCTCGATTTCTCTAGGAGTTAAAATTCCTTTTAAAAAATCAAGCATTTCTGCTTTTGATCTATTTTTTAAAAAAGCTTCGACTAACTCCCCTACTTTATCCATAATTTGGTATCATTATACTAGTAGGCTATTTATTTGTCAATAGTAATTCTTGACAAATCAATTTATGTTAAAATTATCTTATGAAGACCGTTCATAAAATAATCGTTGGCGATTCAAGAAAAATGAAAGAAGTTGAGAACGAGAGTGTTCATTTAGTTATTACTTCTCCTCCATATTGGCAGTTAAAAGACTATGGTTCAAAGAATCAGATAGGATTTGATAATAGTTATGAAGAATATATTAATAACTTAAATTTAGTTTGGAACGAGTGTTATCGAATTCTTAATAAAGGATGTCGATTATGCATAAATATTGGAGATCAATTTGCTCGATCGGTTTATTATGGAAGATATAAAGTAATTCCAATAAGAACAGAGATAATTAAGTTTTGTGAAGCAATAGGATTTGATTATATGGGAGCTATAATTTGGCAGAAAGTAACAACTACTAATACTACAGGAGGAGCTTCCATAATGGGTTCTTTTCCCTACCCAAGAAATGGAATTTTAAAGATAGATTACGAATTTATTTTAATTTTTAAAAAGATAGGAAAAGCTCCAAAAGTAAACAGAGATATAAAAGATAAATCTAAAATGACTCAAAAAGAATGGAATGAATATTTTACCGGGCACTGGAATTTTAATGGACAAAAACAAACGAATCACATAGCAATGTTTCCTGAAGAGTTACCAAGAAGATTAATAAAAATGTTTTCGTTTGTTGGTGATACGGTTTTAGATCCATTTTTGGGAAGTGGAACAACCTCATTGGTGGCAAAAAAATTAGATAGAAATTCAGTGGGATATGAAATTAATAAGGATTTTTTACCAATAATAAAAGAAAAAATAGGATTTAGTGAAAAAAATATGTTCGAAGAAACTGTTTTCGAATTTATAAAACAAGAAAAATTAAGTTTAGATTTTAATAAAGAAATTAATAAGCTAAAATATATTTTTAAAGATGCGATTAAACTAAATAAACAAATAGATCCACGAAAGTTACAATTTGGATCTAAAATATCATTTAAAAAAAATTATGAGTAAAATAAAGATTTCTTTTGAACAAATAAAAAAATATTTAGGTTCTTCTGTAGAGGAATTTCCTAAATATTCAACGCAGATTTTGAATTTAGCTAATCAAAACTCTCAAGCAACCAGACCAAAAATAGTCGGTCAACTTAGTGAATTAATTCAAGAATTTAAAGGTAATAAGATAGAAAAATGGGAAGAGTGGTATTTAAAAAAGTATCCTAAAGCAATAGAAATGGCAACAAATAAACTTAAAGATATGGTAATTAATCTTAAAAGTTCTATTAATAAAATTGATGATGGAATAATTAAAAAGTGGGTTAAAGATTTAGTTGTTGTAAAGACCTTTATAGGATTAAAATTTCAAGAAGCTATACTAAAAAAAGGAGCGGAAATGATGAAAAAAAACTACAGATTGGCAACACCAAATGAAGAGTCAAAAGGCATAGATGGATTTATTGGTGATATTCCTGTAAGTATAAAACCGGAAACTTATAAAATAAAAAGAGGTCTCAATGAAAGCATCAAGGTAAAAATGATTTATTATGAAAAAATTAAGGATGGTATAGAAGTTGATTATTCAGAAATCTTTACCTTTACTTAGATTTTTTTTGTGTTCTTTCATCAGGCACATGTTCATAACAACAACTAATCCAGCTTTTCGAGCTTTTTCGGCGGCTTTAACGTTTTCGATTCCTTCCTGCATCCAAATAGTCTTAGCGCCTATTTTGATCGCTTCGTCAACAATAGGTTCAACAAATTCCGATTTTCTAAAAATATCAACGACGTCGACAGGTTCTTTGATATCTTTTAAACTTTTAAAACTTTTTAGACCAAAGACTCTTTCAATATTAGGATTTACAGGAATAATTTTAAAACCATGATTGAGTAGATATTTTCCAACTTGATAAGACGGTCGGTCTGGTTTATCAGATAAACCAACGATGGCAATAGTTTTTATGGTTTTATAGAAATTAACAAAATTCATATTGATAAGTGTTCGCATTTCATACTATAACCTAATATTTTGAGATGGTTCTTTGTTGTGTGAACAGTCAACACAGTACATGCCAAACATGTCTTTAATTATGGTTTTTTCTTTCATTTCAACCTCCGGCCAGTTTGCCGGCGCTAGTTTATCGTCTTTAGTCACAGGAACAGTGGCTTTTTGAATGTGGGATTCTTTTGGCTCTGTACCCTTGATAAAATATTCAAAACGGGAAGAACAGTTTTCTTTGCCATCATCTCCTTTAACAGCCAAGTCTCCGGAATCCCAACAAACCTGTTTGCCAACAACCGTATCAGGTCTGATCAGCCAAAGATCAGGCTGGTTTTTAAGGACGCTGGTCATAACGTGGTTCCAAATCGGCGCTGCTCCGGTGACACCAGACGTCAGATAAGGATTCATCGGTGTATTGTCATTGTTGCCGACCCAAACTGCGGTTAGAAAATTAGGAGTATAGCCGATCGTCCAGTTGTCCCGTTTGTCATCGGTGGTTCCGGTTTTGACCGAGACGGCGTGGCCTGGAACATTAAGATAAGATGATTCGCCAAAGGCGGCCGATCTGGCATTATTGTCCAAAAGAATATGGGAGATTAAAAAAGACGTTTCTGGAGAAATTGCTTTTTGACCTGTAATTGAAAGTGAACTTGGAGCGGTCATAGGTTTTTTTACATCTTGAATAAAGTTTGAATTTTCAAATTTATAGAGAGTTTTTCCCAGTTTGTCTTCGATTTTCAAAATCTCAGTCAGTTTTTTTACCTTCCCTCGATTGGCAAAGCTAGAAAAAGCTTGAGCCATCTCGGTCATCCTGACTTCACCGCCGCCCAAAGTCAAAGACAGCCCGTAGTTTTTCGGATCTTTAAAGGTGGTTATGCCAAAAGCCGAAGAAGAAGCAACAAATTCTTTGACACCATTGAAGGCGAGCATCTTGACAGCTGGGATATTATAAGAATTCCCGAGAGCAAATCTTAAGGCGGTTGGTCCGTGAAACTTGCCGTCGTAGTTGATTGGACAATAAGCTTGAGGTTGGCCGCCTCCGGTAAAACAGGTAGGCGAGTCAATAAAAACTGTCGCTGGTGTCACCAGTTTTCTTTCAAGACCAATAGCGTAATTAATCGGTTTAATTGATGATCCTGGTTGACGAAGAGCAGTTGTTACATTAAAAGCTCCAGATCCGCTAGCAAAATAATCAGCCGATCCGATCATCGCTAATATCTCACCGGTTGGCGGACGGGTAACTAAAACTGCACTGTTACTGACATCAAGGTTTTTGACTTTTTCCAGTTCTTCTTTGAGAATTTTTTCGGCTCGTTCTTGAATATCTAAATCTAAAGTGGTGGTAACTTTGAGACCTCCTTCTTCAACTGTTTCTTTACCATATTTTTCTTCAAGGATTTTTTTTACGTAGAAAACAAAGTGAGGCGCTTTGATAATATTTTTTGGCGGTTTGATATCTAATTTTTCCGGTTTTGTTTTTTCATAAGTTTTTTTGTCTATATATTTTTGTTTATACATCTGGTCCAAAACAGTATTTTTTCGATTTAGAGAAAGCTCAGGATTCAAATACGGAGAATACAAAGACGGTGCCTGGGGTAACCCGGCTAAAAAGGCGGCTTCGGCCAAAGAAAGTTTTTTTGCTGACTTATCAAAGTATAAAAGACTCGCCTGTTCTATACCGTAGGCGGCGCCGCCATATGGAACCTGGTTGAGATACATCTCCAAAATCTCATCTTTGGTATATATCTTTTCCGTAAAAAGAGCCAGAATGATTTCCCTTATTTTTCGTCTGATCGTTCGTTCGGGAGACAAAAGTGAAGTTTTGATTAACTGCTGGGTGATAGTTGATCCTCCTTGAACACGTGTTGTTAAAAAGGTATCTTTAATCGCTCTTAAAATACCTCCCAATAAAGATACTCCCTGGTGACGATAAAAGTCTTTATCTTCTATGGCAATCGTTGCTTCGGTAATATATTTAGGTAAATCCTTGAGCTTGACAGGGGTACGGTTTTGTTCTTTATAAATGTCGTATAGAAGTTTGCCATTTCGGTCAAAGATCTGGGTCGATAAAGGCGTGGCTTGGAAGTCTCTTAATTTATATGGATTAGGCAAATTATAAAAAATGTAAAAAAGTATAAAGAAAAAAGCAGCTAAAAGTCCAAGAACGACGATGTTTCGTTTTCTTTTTTTGATTAATGTTTTTATGTTATTTAAGTTTCTCATAAGTTATCTTGTCATTGCGAGGAGAGAAGCGACGAAGCAATCTCTTTTTGACCTTGCCTGCCGGCAGGCAGGGATTGCTTCACTTCGTTCGCAATGACATTAGGTTAATCTTGGAAATAATGGCGTGATTTTTTTAATTTTTCCTTGAGTTGATTTGTTGATTTTATCTGCAGTTTCCGGCAAGAAAGGTTGCAGTTGCCAGCCTATAGATTTTAATGTATTGATAGACTGTAATAGGAATTCTTTTCTTTCTTCTTTTTTTTTATTCCAGGGAGCGAAGTCATCAATTTGTTTGTTAAGTTTTTTTATCTGGCTCCAGATGTTTTCCATAGTAAGATTAAACTGAAAATTGTTAAATTGCTTCTCGACTTCGCTCGAAGGATATTTAAAGTTCGAGCCTGTCGAGAACTTGTCCTTAATTTCTAATCCATCTATTTCACCGAGATTAGTCAAACGAGAAACAAGATTCCCCAATTCATTAGCCAGGTCGGCATTATAAATTTCTTTCATTCTTCGATAAGAAAAATCACCGTCGTCAGCAGAAGGAATTTCCCGAAGCAAATAGTAACGAACAGCATCTACGCCATATTTTTTTACTAGATGAAAAGGATTAATGACATTGCCTAGACTTTTACTCATCTTTTTTCCGTCGGCAGTGATAAAACCATGAATAAAAACCTGTTTTGAATTAGGTAAACCCGCTGACATTAACATCGCTTGCCAGATGGCTGTTTGCTGACGGAGATTGTCTTTTCCGGCAGTTTGAAATCCCGGCCACCATTTAGTAAATTCTTTTTCGTTATTCGGCCAACCAAGAATCGAAATATAAAAAACCAGAGCGTCAAACCAGACATAGATAACGTGGTCCTGGTTGCCTGGTACATCGATTCCCCATGGCATCTTTTTTTTGAGTCGGGAAATACTAAAATCTTCGAGGCCTTTTTCAACAAAAGTTTTTATTTCCAGCAGTCTGTTTTTTGGAATAACAAAATCAGGATTTTTTTCGTAAAGTTCCAAAAGTTTTTTTTGATATTTTGAAAAACGGAAAAAATAATTTTCTTCGTCATAGATTTCGATCTTTAGATTGGGGTGAAGCGGACATAAGCCGTTTTCCAGTTCAGAATCGGTTTTTTCCAGTTCGCAGCCGACACAGTATTTGATTCGGTAATTTTTTTTATAGATATCGCCGTTTTTAAAGCAGCGAGTCCAGAAGTATTGCGCAGCTTTAATGTGTTCTGGGTCTGTAGTTCGGATAAAATGGGTTGTCGACAAATTAAGCGCTTTTTTTAAATCGTCGAATTTTTTGGCATATTGGTCGCAGTATTTTAAGGGATCCTTTTTGGCTTTAATGGCTTCTCTATAAATTTTCAGTCCATGTTCGTCGGTTCCAAAGCCAAAAGCAACATCATCACCTATCAGGCGATGAAATCGGGCAATAACATCGGTTTGAACTATTTCCAAAGCAAAACCGATGTGAGGATCGGCATTGACATAAGGAGCGGTGGTCGTAATGTAGAAATGTTTTTTTACCATATATGAGGATTATATTATAATCGAAATTTATTTAATTAATATTAAAGTTCCTACAAACAAGCTTATTGTTAAAACTACATTGACTGGGTCGAATAAACCTAGAGAAAGAAGAGAAAGAGTAAAAAAAATTAATAGAGAAATTAGAATAGTGTACTTAAGTTTGACAAAAAGTCTCAAAGCTAGAAAAGTTATCAAGGAAATTAGGGCGATTAGGGAAAAGATAATGAGCCAATGAAAAGGCGGAACAAAAATGATTATTCCAGTGATAATTAAGAGCAAAAAAAGTATTGCAACTAGCATAATAATCTATTATAATCTTATTCTATTATTAGAATTTAGTCTTTATTAATAGGATCCCTCCCCCGCTGAGCGGGGTCGGGATGACGGAGGAAGAGAATATGACAAAATTACCAGATGATAAGCAAAAGATCATTGAAAAGTTTGCTCAGGGTAAAGGCGACACCGGTTCTCCGGAAGTCCAAGCGGCCCTGCTTTCTCATAAAATCGGCAAATTAACAGGACATCTTGATGTCAACAAAAAAGACAATCATTCGCGCCGAGGCTTACTCAAAGTAATTGCCAAAAGGCGAAGAATTCTCAATTATTTACAAAAATTGGACGAGAAAAGGTATAAAAAATTAATCAAAGAACTCGGTCTCAAAAAATAATGAAAATAATCGAAGAATCTTTCGAAATTGACGGACAAAAATTGACTCTTCAATTTGGAAAGTTAGCCCAAGCAGTCGATACCTCTGTTTACGCTACATTAGGCGATACTGCTGTATTGGTTACCGTGGCTGTCGGGCCGGAAAATCCTAACATTGATTACTTTCCCCTTTCGGTTGAATATGCAGAGAAACTTTATGCGGGTGGACTTATCAAAGGATCCCGCTGGATTAAAAGAGAAGGTAGACCTTCAGATTATGCCGTATTGACAGGTAGACTGATCGATCGATCAATAAGACCATTGTTTCCTAAAACCTATAAAAAACAAGTTCAAGTAGTTATTACCTTATTATCAGTTGACGGTGTTAATGATCCAGCTGTCCTTTCGGCCATTGCTGTCTCAGCCGCCCTTTCTGTATCTTCTATTCCATGGGCTGGTCCGATTTCTACGGTCCGAATCGGCTATATCACCTCGGGTGAAAAAAAAGAAACAGAATTTATTTTAAATCCAACTGAAAATGAAGAAGAATTCTCCAGTCTTGATTTGGTTGTGTCTTCAACAAAAGATAAAGTATTAATGATTGAAACCAAAGCTGATATTATTAAAGATGAAATTATTCAAGAAGGAATTGAGATGTCAAAAAAAGAAAATCAAAGAATTATTGAATTTATAGAAAAGGTTGCCAAAAAAATAGGCAAGAAAAAAGACATAGTTCCAGATGAAAAAAACTATCCAGAAATTCTAAAACTAATCAAAGGGAAATATGCCAAACCGGTTGCAGAAGCGGTCAAACAAGAAGCGGAAACAGCCGGAAGCGAAGACAAGATGTTTCAAGAAATTATTTCCTCAATCTATGAAGATTTGGAAAAGAAATATGATGGTAAACAGATCATGGCGACAATTACCAAAAACAACTATGAAACGATCAAAAAAAATATTTTAGAGAAGAAGACTCGGCCGGACGGCAGGAAATTTGATCAGGTAAGAGATCTTCATGTTGAAGTTTCCATGCTGCCAAGAACTCATGGTTCAGCATTGTTCCAAAGAGGTCAGACACAGATACTTTCTATTACGACTTTAGGTTCAACGACACTTGAGCAGTTAATCGAAGGACCTGAAGGAAAAGAGGCAAAAAGATACATCCATCACTATTCTGACGGGCCTTATTCTTATGGACAAGTCGGTCGGATGATGGGTCCGTCACGCCGGGCGATCGGTCACGGAGCGCTGGCTGAAAAAGCGATTGAGCCGGTACTGCCTAAGGTTGAAGATTTTCCTTATGCCATCCGTGTCGTCTCGGAGATTTTAGCGGAAAACGGGTCTTCGTCGATGGGTAGCGTTTCTGGATCATCTCTATCACTGATGGATGCAGGTGTTCCTTTAAAGGCGACGGTAGCAGGTGTAGCCATGGGTCTTATGTCAAAATCTGACAAGGATTATGTGGTATTGACTGATATCGTCGGTCTAGAAGATTTTGCCGGAGAGATGGATTTTAAGATTGCCGGAACCGCCGATGGTATTACCGCGATTCAGCTTGATGTCAAAAATAAAGGCCTGACACAAGAAATGATTAAAGATATTTTTATACAAGCCAACAAAGCTCAACTGGAAATTTTAGCAGCGATGAATAAAGTTATTGATAAACCGAGAAAAGAAATTTCCCGCTATGCACCTAAAGTAGTCGTTTTAACGCCTCCGGCAGACAAAATTGGCGAGATTATCGGACCGGGCGGAAAAAATATCCGCGCTTTAATTGCCAGAACCCAAACAGAAATTAACGTTGAAGATGATGGAAAGGTGACAGTTAGCGGACTGGATCGAGCTAAAGTCGATGAGGCGGTTGCCCAAATAAATAACATAACTCGGGTAATTCAGGTCGGCGAGGAGTTTGAAGGCGAAGTAAAAAGAATCTTGCAGTTTGGGGCATTTGTCGAAATGCTGCCTGGTAAAGAAGGTTTGGTTCACGTCTCAAAAATGGGTAAAGGTTTTGTCAAAAATCCATACGACGTCGTCAAGATCGGCCAAAAAGTCCGCGTCAAAGTCTATCAAATTGACAGTATGGGCAGAATAAATCTTCAGATGTTAGGATAAAATTATGTATCACGGAATAATTCTTGATAAAGAATTTAAAAATCGTGAATTTGTTAATTTTTTTAAAATCTTCAATAAAAGGAAAAGTACTGATACTGATTGGTTACTTTACGGTATTGAAGTAGAAGATGAAGTAATTAAAGAGACTATTAAGGAAATCCAAAATAATTTAAAGGAAAACGAACCATATTATACTCATCTTTATAATAGAAGAGAATTAATCGTCATATTTAAGAATAAAGTTTTTTATACAACCCTTGATAAGTCGACCTGGAAAGAATTTGTTGATTATGGATTAAATTTAGGAATTCCTCGCGAACAGTTAAATGTCGCCCCAATTAAATTTGAAGAAGAAAAAGACTATTTTTCTACCTGACACCCGTAGGGTGGAAAGAATGGAAAGCTATTCCATTAACAAATCTTTTATTTCTTTTAATCTTCTTTGATAATCGACTTGGTTTTTATGAAATTTAATAAATCTATCTTTAGTTTTAAAATTACTCATTATCAAATCGGTATTAACAAACCTGTTTAAGTTATTGTTTAAATACCAAGAATAAGAACAGAAAGGATAATTAACTAGTTGGTTAAATTCAATAAGATGAGAAGTGACTGGATTTAAGTGGACATACCTACACACATGGATAAATGTTTCTTCATTAATAATCCTTTTATATTTAAAACTATTTAAAAACAAAGAACCATTTCGATTATTTATAAGATTAAAACATTTAGCGTAGCTATTTTGAATATTACTAAGAAATTTCTTAACTCCATTATCTTCAAGTTGTTTTAAAAGAAAATGAAAATGGTTTGGCATAAAAGAAAAAGAATAAATATTAATTAAAGGGCTGGATTTTTTAACATATTTTAAATAATTTTCTTGTAGTAATTTAGGTAAACTATAAAATCTAGATAGTTTTATTCTCTGATTGTATTGATAATAATCAACGATTTCTAAAATTTTACCCAAATATCTTAAATTATCGAAAATGTTTTCGTCAGCGATGGACTTATTATAAACGTGATAAAACTCATTAGTAGAAAGCGGTGGTCTTTTTAATGTCATAATTACACCCTACGGGTGTAAAAAAAAGATGTCAACGGATTATAGTCTACAAAATGAGGTTTTTTGGTTATTTTGACAATCCAAAAAAATCGAATTGCCATCTTTCTATTTTCCACCCGTAGGGTGGAAAGTTTGTGGTAATCGGTTGATTTTCGCTTTTGCCATAAGTAGTATTATTAATATGGCAAGAAGAAGGTCTTTAATTAGGCTACCTTTTTTTAAGTTCAAAATTAATAAACAGACGATCTTTAATATCTTGGGTTTTATTTTGATCGGTAGTTCATTAGTCTCATTAGTTTCTTATGCCAAAAATTTATCCAATGAAGGATCAGGAAGACTCTTATTCCGACTCAATCAATTTCTAGTTGGCGGCTTTGGGGGATTATCGATAATTCTTCCTTTTATTTTGATCTTAGTTTCCGCCCATTTTTTCAATACAAGACGCCTCAAATTCATCAAACCCAATATTTCTGGAGGGATTATCATGGTTTTTATCGCTCTTTTGGGGATTTTTCAGTCGGGCGATTTTGGAAAGACAATATTTGATAATCTCTCTCTTGATTTTTCCTTAGTTGGAGCCATTATTATCATGGCAGTCATTTTTATTATCGGTTTGGTTTTGTTTTTAGATACGTCGATTGACATCTTTTTTATCTTTATTTTTAATCTTTTAAAGTCGGGTTTTATTTTTTTGAAAAACTACTTATTTAGAGAGATGATGAAAAAACCTCTTTTGACTGATAAAAAAGAAGAAAAACAGTTGATTTTAGAAAAAAAGTATGAAGAAAAAGGCAAAATGGCAGCGTTACGGGTTACCCAAACACAAGGTAGAGATTCCTCAATTACGATAAGATCTTTTCCAACTTCTTCAAAATCGACCTGGATATACCCGCCTATGTCTCTATTGAGCGATATTTCTCAAAAAGAAGCTGACAGAGGTGATGTTAAACATAATGCGGCTGTGATCGAACAAACTTTGGACAGTTTTGGCATCAGAGCCAAAGTGGAAGAGGTGAATTTTGGCCCTGCGGTCACCCAGTATGCAATTGCCATTGCCATGGGAACAAAACTTTCGCGTATCACTGCTTTGTCAAATAATTTAGCACTTTCTTTAGCGGCTTCAACCGGGCAGGTGAGAATCGAAGCACCGATTCCCGGCCGGTCTCTTGTTGGCATTGAGATTCCCAACAAAAGACCGGAGATTGTCACCGAAAAAGCAATGCTTTCTTCGTCTGTGTTTTCTTCAAATAACGATCCGCTTTTGGTTCCTTTAGGACTTGATGTTTCTGGTAAACCAGTCGCTGATAGTCTTGCCAAGATGCCTCACGTTTTGATTGCTGGAGCAACAGGAAGCGGAAAATCAGTGCTTCTAAATGCCTGGATTTCCTCCTTTCTTTTTAGAACCAGACCAGAAGATTTACGAATGATTTTAGTTGATCCAAAACGAGTTGAACTTTCTATCTATAACGGAATTCCTCATCTTTTAACCGAAGTAATTATTGATGCAGATAAAATTATTTCGGCTTTGAAATGGACCGTCAGCGAAATGGAAGCGAGATACAAAATTTTTGCCAAGGCTGGCGCCAGAAATATCGAAAGTTATAATGCTATAGAAGGAGTGGAAAAAAGACCCTACATTCTTTTTATCATTGATGAGTTGGCTGATTTGATGGTTTTTGCTCCTGGAGAGTCAGAAGAGTTAATTACCAGAGTCGCACAAATGTCCAGAGCAACAGGTATTCATCTGATTTTAGCAACACAAAGACCTTCAGTTGATGTTATTACCGGTTTAATGAAAGCTAATATTCCCACCCGAGTTGCTTTTAACGTTTCCTCGATGATTGATTCAAGAGTGATCATTGATATGCCTGGAGCGGAAAAATTATTAGGCCGGGGAGACATGCTTTACCTTCCTCCTGACAAAGCCAAGCCGGTTCGTATCCAGGGGCCTTATGTCACGGAAAAAGAAGTCTTTAGTTTGGTCAAATTTTTGAAAAATCAATCTCCTGAAGTTCACTATACAGAAGAGGTGACAGAGCAGGCAGTGACAGTCAGGTCAGGGATCGGTGGAACAATGATTGTTAACGGTGGCGAAAACGATCCTCTTTTCAAACAAGCCTTAGAGATCATTATGCAGCAGGACAGAGCTTCGGCATCGCTTCTTCAAAGGCGTCTTTCTATCGGTTATGCCCGAGCGGCGAGAATTCTTGATCAGATGGAAGCGGCCGGTTACGTCAGTCCTGCCGAAGGTTCAAAGCCTCGCGATGTCATCAGGCGTCTAGTAAATCCCGAACCTGAAGACATGCAACAAGGAGATATACATTAAGCAATCTCAAATCACAAATAACAAATGAATTACAAATGATAAATGTTTAAACCTGCTTACCGGCAGGTAGGTATTAAAACATTTGTTATTTATCATTCATTTGTGAATTTGAATTTTGTCATTTGAAATTTTATTCCAGGTACTTTCTTATATTTTCATTGTGTTCTTCGTCTGTTTTTGCATAATGCATATTGCCTTGTTTATCTGAAACATAGTACCAGTATGGAGTTGAAGAATCTGCGTCTACAACCGCTTCTATAGAAATGAGTCCAGGATTGGAAATCGGCGTTGGCGGCAGGCCTTTATTTTTGTAAGAATTATAAGGTGAGTCTATCTTAAGATCGTCAAAGGACAGAACTTTTTTCCACCAGCTTTTTTCGAGAGGTTGATAGCCCAGAGCATATTGAATGGTGGCATCAACTTGAAGAGGCCAGTTCTCTTCCAACCGCTTCAGTAAAATACTAGCAACGGTTTTTTTATCTTGTTCGTGTTTGGCCTCTTTCTCAACAATTGACGCCAAAATTATAACGTCTTTTTCCGACAACCCTTTTTTAACTGTTTCTGTTTTCAACTCCGGAGTGAATTTTTGTTTGTAGTTATTTTGCAATATTAAAATCACCGATCCGGCGGTTGCGTCTTTAGGCATAAGATAGGTATCAGGAAAAAGATAACCCTCAGGAGCCAGTTTGATAAATTCTACTTCAGGAATATCAAGCTGTTTTGAAACTATTTGCGCCATTTCTTCGCGTCTTGTTCCTTCAATTAGAGTTACCCAGACATCAAGAGTGCCATGGGTAAGATTTTTTGCGATTTCAAAAGCGTTCATCGAAGGAGAAAGGCGAAAGTCTCCGGCCTGGATTGTTCTTTCTATACCAAGCTTTTTTACTACAAGAAAAAAAACCAGTTTGCTACGGATTAAATCTTCCTTTGCCAGATTGTTAACGATATTATTAAGGGATTGTCCCCGGGCGACAACAAAAATTTTGTTAGTTTTATCGGTTTTATTAAAAGGCAGAGTGCCTTCCCGATAAAAAAGATAAAAACCTACAGCAAAAATCAGTATCAGGGAAATTATAATATAGCGTTTTTTCATCTATGATAAATGTCAAGGGTAATTTGTTTTTCCCTTAACTTAATAACTTTTAAACGCTTCCTATTAAACAACTTTGATCAACCATCTATTC
>Ga0210058_1001943_pt1 | contig 17602 bp, 11 predicted proteins | sample CryGeymeta201511_FD_183979 | JGI IMG/M metagenome (GOLD analysis project Ga0210058, IMG submission 183979) | Groundwater microbial communities from Crystal Geyser aquifers in Utah, USA - Crystal Geyser metaG 2015-11 (SPAdes) (version 2) | ecosystem: Environmental > Aquatic > Deep subsurface >...
CAAATTTAATTTTTGTTATACTAGATAAACTATGCAACTTTCAATAAAGAAACTTCATTTAGCCGCTACAATACCTCAATATGCTCACCATAATGATGCTGGGATGGATTTGTTTTCTGTTTCCGAAATTACTATTCAACCCCACGAACGAGTTTCTGTTCCCACTGGTATCGCGATGCAAATACCCGATGGATATGTCGGACTAATTTGGGACAAGAGTGGTATTTCACAAAAATTTGGTCTAAAAACTCTCGGCGGTGTAGTGGATGCTGGTTACCGGGGTGAAATTTTTGTTGGGTTATATAACACTGGAGACAATCCTTATACTTTTGAAGCAGGTCAAAAACTAGCCCAAATTATCATTCAAAAGATTGAACAACCCGAAGTCATTGAGGTGTTAGAATTAGATGATTCAATTCGAGGTGGTGGCGCCTTTGGTAGTACTGGAAAATAAAGGCAAATAGATAAAATGGTCCAATTCATATTGGACATGCGTTAAAGGAAATATATTTAATAAAAAATTTTTGGCTAAAAAATACTTCTATATATAGAAGTATTTTTTAGAGGGTGCTTATACAAACAAATAAAATTTATGAAGCAAGTGGTCAAATATTGCTGGCTGTGGGGCGGAAGCTTTGCTTCCGCCCCACAGCCAGCCCATGTATAATATTCTTACTTTAATATAAATTGACTTATGATTTAATTACGTTTAATGAAGGTGGCATATTATTTTTTTAATAACTTATTTTCCATGCAAAATTATTCATTTATCAAAACAGAAGACGAAGAAGTTTATAATGCTTTAATTGGAGAGGAAGCGCGCGAAGCACGCGGGATTGAACTTATTCCCAGTGAGAACTATGTTTCGCGAGCCGTGCTTGAAGCTAATGGTTCTGTTTTTACCAATAAATATTCCGAAGGATACCCAGGTAAACGCTACTATGGTGGTCAGCAATACACTGATATTGTAGAAACAATTGCCATTGAAAGAGCCAAGAAATTATTTAATTGTCAATTTGCCAACGTCCAACCCCTCGGAGGAGCAGCAGCCAATGTGTCTATGTACTTTGCCTTAATGGAGCCGGGTGACACTGTTCTTGGTATGGATTTATCCCACGGTGGCCATCTCACACACGGTCACCCTACTACTGCCATTAACAAAGTTTTCAATTTCGTGCGGTACAAAATGAAGGATGTGAATACAGGCGAGATTGATTATGAGGCCCTACGACAAACAGCACTTGAGCATAAACCAAAAATTATTTTAGCCGGCTTTTCGGCCTATCCGCGCGAATTGGATTATGCCAAGTTTGTGGAAATAGCTAGGGAAGTGGGGGCTTATGCTGTTGCTGATATGGCTCATATTACTGGTTTGATTGCTGGAAAAGCCGTGAAAAATCCTTTTGATTTTGGCTTTGATGTTATTACCACCACTACCCATAAAACACTTCGTGGTCCTCGGGGTGGAATGATTTTAATTCGAGAAAATGAAGAGACGGCTAGAAGGATCAATAAAGCAGTTTTCCCCGGGGTACAAGGAGGTCCCCACATGCATCAGATTGCTGCCAAAGCGGTCGCTTTCAAAGAAGCAGGAACTCCTGCTTTTCAAATTTATGCCAAACAAATTCTTAAGAACGCCAAGGCGATGGAGAAAGTATTTAAGGACGAAGGGGTGAGGTTATTGTGCGGTGGAACAGACAATCATCTACTCTTAGCAGATGTCCATGGATCATTAGGGGTGACCGGCGCCGAAGCCGAACGGGTACTTGACGAGGTTGGTATTACTCTAAATAAAAATATGATTGCGGACGATACTCGTACCGCCATGGATCCATCTGGTATCCGTTTTGGTACTCCAGCTATGACCACTCGTGGTATGAAGGAAATTGAGGCGACAAAGCTGGCGGAACTGATGATTATCACAATGAAGTCTAAGGATGACGCTATTAAAAAAATTGCCCTACAAAAAGAGGTTCAGGAATTGTGTGAACGTTTTCCTGTGCCAGAGGTGATGGTTTAGGAAAATGACCGTTTTGTTTAACCTTAAAGTTATTTTCATCCTCGGTTAGGCTTTGTCACCAAAAACCAGAGAGAATGCTCCCCTTATAAGGTATACCTGTACAAGCTATTGATTAAAAATCAAAATGATGCTACTCTTTTAATGTCAGTGGGAAGATTGTCCCTCTTCCTGTGTCTGACACTGCCTGTCCAACTTCCGTCGAGCTTATGCTCGACGGTTTTTTTTATACAATTTTATTTGTACGGTATAATCAACTTATGCAAGTTATTTCTATCATCCATCATCTCAAACATCATTGGCAAACTTTGGCTTTTTTAAGTGGATTTATCACCGATATTTTGTGGTTAAATAAGGTTGATAGTGTATTAGATAATGCCACCCTATTGTTTTATGTTTTTTTAGCCACGCTTTCAATCATAATTCTCTATGCTGGTATTGCCCGGCGTTTTGGTGAAAAGTGGTCATTACGGGCACGAAGATTAGCCCCGATGGTCATGCAGTATTCCTTTGGAGGACTTTTTTCCGGCATGTTGATATTTTATGGTCACAGCGGAGCATTCCTGGCGAGTTGGCCATTTCTAATTTTGTTCATTTTAGCCATGTTTGCAAATGAATTATTAAAAAATCGGGAGCAACAATTAGTTTTTAATCTCACTTCCTACTTTATCGGAATTTTTTCATATCTAGTCCTTGGGATTTCAGTGTTGTCTGGCTTAATGGGACCAGTAGTGTTTGTTGGTAGTGGTTTCATTGCCTTATTATTAGTATATTTCTTAATAAGGTTTTTAGAACGATTTATTCCGCACTATTTGAAATTAAAAAAACGCACAATTGTTTTTGGTATTTTAGGTGCTTTTGCTATTTTGAATACTCTTTATTTTGCCAATGTTATTCCACCCATACCGCTCTCTTTAAAAGAGATTACCATTGCGCAATCAGTGGTTCGTTATGATACTGGTGAATATGAGATTACCTATGAATTAATACCATGGTGGAATATCAAAGATTATTTATTAACAACCACTTTTCATCCGAGTGTTGGCGGTTCAGTTTCTTGTTTTACGAAAGTATTTGCTCCGACTAGAATCAAGACTGATATTTTTCATGTTTGGGAATTTAAGAACCCTAAAACAAATAATTGGCAAGAACACTTCAAACTTTCCTATTCTATCACCGGTGAAGCGGTTAATGGCTATCGGGGTTATACTTCCATCCAATCTTTTCAAGATGGACTCTGGCGTTGTAGTGTAAAAACTGCTCGCGGGCAAGTTTTAGGTAGAAAGGTATTCACGATAGATTCTACTAAAAAACCAAATGAACTAAAAACTAAAATTGAATAAAGGCGGTTTGTTTGAAAATGAGCAAATTTAGGAAAATTTGCTATAGTGTATCTATGAAAGATGTCATAAAGACGGCAGTTATAGATGCTTTAATTGAATTAGGAATTGAACCGATAGATTTTACAGTGGAGCATCCAGCTGATGTTGGCCATGGTGATTATGCTTGTAATGTAGCCATGGTGGTGGCTAAGGAGGTTGGCAAAGCACCGCACGAATTTGCGGAGCAAATTCGTGCGGTGCTAACAGATAAAATTGAATATGTAGATAAAATAACAGTAGCTGGTCCTGGCTTCCTAAATTTTTATCTTCTTCGCGATTTTTTTACGGCAGAAATAATACGAGCAGTTACTCTTAGTGATAAGTGGGGGCATCATAAATCATGGCAGGGAAAGCTAGTTATAGTTGAGTATACTGATCCAAATCCATTTAAGGAATTTCATATTGGGCACCTTTTTACCAATATTGTTGGGGAAAGTATTGCTCGTCTATTTATAATGGCTGGTGCTGATGTCAAAAGAGTTTGTTATCAGGGTGATATCGGACTGCATGTTGCGCATGCTATTTGGGGAATGCAGAAATTAGGTCTAACAATAACTAGTGGTTTTTCGGCTAGGGATTTAGGTAAGGCCTATGCTATGGGAGCCACTGCCTATAAAAAAGATGAGACAGCTAAAGCCGAGATTACCACCCTTAACAAAGTTATCTACGAACGCACCGATGCCGGCGTTAATGCTCTGTATGACGCTGGAAGAGCAGTCTCACTGGCTTATTTTGAAGAAATCTATGCATTAGTTGATACGCATTTTTCCGAATATTTTTTTGAAACTGAAGCTGCCCCACGGGGTAAAGAGCTAGTGTTAAAAAATCCGGAAATATTTCCGATTAGTGATGGGGCGCATATTTTTGAAGGTGAACAGTATGGATTGCATACTCGCGTATTTTTAAATAAACACGGATTACCGACCTATGAAGCCAAGGAATTGGCCTTAGCTAAAATGAAGGAGGAGAGATTTGGTGGTTATGACCATTCAGTTGTTTCCACCGCCAGAGAAATCAATGAATACTTTAAGGTTTTATTAAAAGCGATGAGTTTTATTTATCCAGAATTAGCTAGCAAGACCGAACATATTGGACACGGCATGGTCAGATTAAACAGCGGTAAGATGTCCTCCCGAACGGGCGAGGTGGTGGCCGCGATTGATTTTATTGATGATGTAGTTAAAAGTGTGCATGAAAAAATCCTAACTAGTGGTGTTGTGGTACCAAATACAGAACTTTGCCATGATGTCGCTTTGGCAGCGATTAAATATGTCACTCTCAAAGGAAGTATTTTGCAAGATACTATTTTTGATAAAGATAAAGCCCTCTCCTTTGAAGGAGATTCTGGTCCATATTTGCAATACACCCATGCCAGAATTTGTAGTGTATTAGAAAAAGCGATCGCAACTGGTGTGATTCCACAAAGCAAAGTTATTCCAGCTGTTCCCTATAAGGTGGAAAAAATCTTGGCGCGGTTTGAAGAGGTGGTTGCTTCAGCACTATTAGAACGAGCCCCACATCAAGTTACAACTTATTTGACTGAGTTAGCGGGAGAGTTTAATACTTTTTATGCTCACGAAAAAATCGCGGATGGAGGTGATGAATTTGCTCCTTACAAAGCTCTAGTGGCAGACGCTACCCGACTTACTCTAAAAAACGGCCTTTGGATTCTCGGCATTAAGTCTCCAGAAAGAATGTGAAATGAGCTACAGAGCGTAGCGACAATAGCGAATTTCCGCGAGTAATTTGCCCCTTTGTCCTAGGGCAAATTATCCGCGTCTCTGTCTAACAGTCCAACCCCCTCCGAAGCGGTTAAATCTATAGCGAATTTCCGCGAGTAATTTGCCCCTTTGTCCTAGGGCAAATTATCCGCGTCTCTGTCTAACAGTCCAACCCCCTCCGAAGCGGTTAAATCTATAGCGAATTTCCGCGAGTAATTTGCCCTCTTCTTACAGAAGCTGTCTACTCATTGGCTATTTTGTTTCGCCCTTAGCTCACAAAAATAGCTCAATGAGTCTTGCGAAGTGACATTGAGTCACTTCTCACCTAGGGCAAATTATCCGCGTCTCTGTCTAACAGTCCAACTTTTCCAAAAACACTGTTATCAGTCAATCATGGATTGCCACGTCATTCCGCTCCGCTCCATGACTCACCAAGATGGCAATGGTTCGTTTTGGCAAATGGTTCTGGCGTAGTCTTGGCAAAGATGAGCCACAGCACTGGACGAAGCAATCCACATCGTCTGTCTGTCCATCTTTGTGAATACTCAATCGCCGTCTTTGCGAGCGACTAGCGAAGCAATCTAGGTCATTCGTTCGTCTTTGTTGATAATCCAAAATGCTCTCTTTACATATATATTAAAATAATCTAGATATTAAGAGTAGGGGTACATGCTGATTGACAAAAAGGTAATTTGGCATAGAATATTTTGCCATTCTCGGAATAATCTGAAATGAAAAAAGGAGGGACAAAGTATGTACTATTTTGTAATAACAGGAGCTTCTGTTTGTGCTATTTGCTATTTTATGTATATCATTTTCATTCATGGCGAGGACAAGTAAAACTTGTCCTCGCCATGATTACTGGGGTTCCCGGCAAATGGGGACCTTTTTTTATTTTTTACAAATGCAGAAAAAGATGGTCAGACAGACATTTTTACGATAATATAAGAAAACTGATCTGATACATCAGTTTTTATTATGTCTGATATACATACACATATATGAACAAACAATTAGGCCGTGAAAATGATTCAGTTGCTGTCACACCAGCAGTGGAAAAATCGGAAGTGTCTTTACGCGAAGAGGTTATTCAGCAGTTTTGGAAAGACAACGGCATTTTTAATAAAAGTTTACTAAAACCAGCTGGAGCAGAACCTAAGGGAAACTTTGTATTTTATGATGGACCGCCGTTTGCTACCGGAACTCCACATTACGGACATATTTTGGCTGGGACTATCAAAGATGCCATTCCACGTTTTTGGACGATGAACGGGATGAGAGTAGAAAGAAAATGGGGTTGGGATTGCCATGGGCTGCCATTAGAAAACCTAATTGAAAAAAAACTTGGTCTCAGTACCAAACGTGATATTGAAGTTTATGGTGTCAAAAATTTTAATGAAGCAGCGCGTGGGACGGTAATGGAATATGCCGATGTCTGGAAAGAAGTTATTCCCCGAATGGGACGATGGGTAGATATGGAGGATGATTATAAAACAATGGATAGTACCTACACAGAAAGCGTGTGGTGGGTTTTTAAGTCACTCCATGATAAAGGTTTAGTTTTTGAAGATTTTAAAAATATGCATCTGTGCCCACGTTGTGGAACAACGCTCTCAAATTTTGAGGTAAATATGGGTTACAAAGATATTAAAGATATCGCCGTGACAGTAAAGTTGCCCCTCTTAGACAAAGATGGAAATGTGACCGACACTTCAATTCTTATTTGGACAACGACACCATGGACACTACCGGGAAATTTGGCTATCGCGATTAATCGCGATATTGAGTATGTGAAAGTCCGATTATTGTCTTTGCAAAAAACTGGAGCGATGAGTGGAAGCGACGAGACAATCCATGAATGTGTTATTTTAGCTAAAGGACGTCTGTCCCAGCTTGGTGAAGTAGCTTATGAAATTGTTGAAGAAATAAAAGGATCTGATTTGATTGGCCGTTCATATCAACCCCCTTTTCCATACCTTGGCACTCAAGATTTTGATAAAACCAAAGCTTGGAAAATTTGGCATGCTGATTATGTGGAATTGGGGGAAGAAGGAACTGGCGCTGTTCATATTGCACCGGCCTATGGTGAAGATGATATGACCCTAGCTAAAGAGCACGGTGTGCCGATTGTGCATCACGTTAATCCAGACGGTCATTTTATGAATTTTGTCACTGATTTTGCTGGTCAATTAGTAAAGCCAAAGGACGATGAAGCCACTGAAATTTCGCACCTGGATGCTGATATTGAAATTGTCAAAGCTCTTAATACGAATGGATGCCTATTCAAGAAGGAAAACATAACGCACAGTTACCCGCACTGTTGGCGCTGTGATACGCCACTCCTCAATTACGCAACAACCTCGTGGTTTGTTAGTGTTCCAAAAATTAAAGATCAGTTGGTGACAGAGAATAATAAAGTCCACTGGGTACCGAATTATGTTGGAGTTAATCGTTTTGGTAAATGGTTGGAAGGTGCTCGCGACTGGGCAGTTTCGCGTCAACGCTATTGGGGCGCACCACTTCCGATTTGGAAAAATCCAGTTACTGATGAATATAAAGTTATTGGCTCTTTGTCTCAATTACAAGAGTATGTACCTAAAAGCGGTAATACCTACATCATAATGCGGCACGGCGAAGCGGAGAGTAATTTAGATGGACACATTAGCGCCAAGAATGATTTAAATGATACCTTAACTAAAAAAGGAATAGAACAAGTAACCAAAGTTGCTACCAATTTGGCGGAGGAAAAAATTGATTTAATTATTCATTCTGGTTTTGTCAGAACCAAAGCCACTGCCGAACTGATTGCTTCCAGTTTACATATTAAATCTGAACAGATAATTGAAGAACCTCGTTTAGAAGAATTGCAAACTGGGATAGCGCTTGAGGGTAAGGATTGGGCGGAATATCAGGGCTTGTTTCCAAATAATTTAGCCAGTTTTACTGAATCAATAGTGGGCTTGGAAAACAGAGGTGATGTTATCCGTCGGGTGGGTGCAGTCTTGTATGAACTTGAAAAAAAGTACCAACATAAAAAAATATTAATCATCAGTCATGCCAGTGCTTTGTTTGGCTTACAAGTAGTGGCCTCTGGTTTAGAGATTGAAGCGGCCGCCACTCTCAAGGAAACTATGGGATTTATGGACAATGCTGAAATCAAAAAGTTGTCATTTGTCCCCATGCCACATAATGACAATTATTCACTTGATTTTCATAGGCCATACATTGATGAGATTGATTTGTTTGATACTGACAGTACTAAATTGGTACGAATACCAGATGTGTTTGACTGTTGGTTTGAAAGTGGTTCAATGCCATACGCGCAACATCATTATCCTTTTGCCAACAAATTAGAATTTACGGAAAAATATTTTCCAGCGCAATTTATTGCCGAGGGTTTGGATCAAACGCGTGGTTGGTTTTATTCGCTGATTGTCCTTGGTACGGCTTTGTTTGGTAAATCACCTTATGAAAATGTAATTGTAAATGGTTTGGTTCTGGCCGAAGATGGCAAGAAAATGAGTAAGTCATTAAAAAACTATCCTGACCCAATGGAGTTGGTGGACAGGGTCGGAGCCGATGCAATGCGTTTGTATTTGATGACTTCTCCGGTTATTCGGGGAGAGGATCTTAATTTTTCGGAAAAGGAAGTTTTGGAATTACAACGCAAGAATTTAGGGAGATTGCACAATGTATTGGCAATGTATGAAACATTTAGAGATGGAACAGAGGCGCGCCACGATTCTAATCATGTTTTAGATAGATGGATCGTGGCGCGCCTCTATGAACTCATAGAAGTATCAACTAGTGGCTACAAAACCTACGAACTAGATAAAGCCACTAGACCTCTGAGTGAATTCATTGATGATTTATCAGTTTGGTATCTGCGTCGTTCCCGAGAACGCCTAAAGAGTGATGATATAGAGGATAAAAAATTAGCCCTAGGTACGCTCCGATATGTCCTTAGAGAATTAGCCAAAGTCATGGCTCCAGCCATGCCATTTTATGCTGAATATTTATGGCTAGTGTTGAGAGAAGAAAACGAACCAGAAAGTGTACACTTAACCGCCTGGCCAAAAGTCGGTGTGATTGATACTGAATTATTGATGGAAATGAAAAAAGTTAGAGAGGTTGTTACCTTGGCTTTGGAGGCAAGAATAAAAAGTAATCTCAAAGTGCGTCAGCCACTTGGATCAATTACTGGCCCGGAATTAGCCGAAGAAATGAAAATGATTGTTTTGAGTGAGGTGAATATAAAAAAATATAAAACAATTGACGCGAATTCCTCTACTAATCTGGTGGTTTTAATAGATGAAACTATTACTCCCGAACTTAAAGCTGAAGGAGCTGTTCGTGAATTTATGAGAGCAGTGCAAGAGGGGCGCAAAGCCGCTGGCTTTGCACCCCATGACCGTATCACCTTAACTATCTCAACCAATGTAGCAGGTCAGAATTTGATTACGAAATTTACGGCTGATATAAAAAAGGTGGTAGGCGCAGACAAAATTATTTTCACTGAAAATGATGGTATCAAAATATCGGCTGGTGAATATACCTTTGTGGTGTTGCTCACCAGAAATTAACTTGTCTTAAAACATAAATAAGCGATGAAACAGCTCTTTATTTTTAGCACAGATCCCTTGTTTAATTATGTCCTATCAGACTTACATTACCGAAGCCATTGTTTGTGGCAGTTTCGCCAACAATACGGCTGACAAATCTTTTCTTTTGTTTACTAAAAGAGCAGGCATGCTTTATGCCACGGCGCGTAGTGTGCGTGAAGAACGAAGTAGACAAAGATATGCTCTCCAAGATTTTTCATACATTGTGGTTTCTCTAGTCCATGGGAAAACAGGTTGGCGAATTGGTAGTGTAGAAGCGCAAGGTAATATTTTTTCCACAGCGCCGTCACGCGCTGTGCGAGGGAGTGTGGTCCGTTTGGTAAAAACCCTCAGACGGTTTGTTCAAGGAGAAGAACCACATCCTGAACTTTATGAAGAATTTTTGCACAGTCTGGATTTTCTCAAGGATATTACGGATGCGAATCGTTCCATTTATGAAAAATTAATCACTGCTCGATTATTATATTTTCTCGGTTACATTGCCCCAGTGCTGATTGATAAACCACTATTAGAACACCCTTTGGAATCTTTAGATTTTCTGGCGGTTAAAACCCAAATTAAGACTATTGAGGAATGGTTGGAAACAGCCCAATTTGCTAGTCATCTCTAATCTGAATATTGATCACTATTGAAATATACACCTGAAAAGGAGGTTTATGAGATAAAATGCTATACTGTAACTACTATGCCACCGCTTAAAGATCAGGCCAAAATTGAAGCTATGCGTCGGCGTCTTTATGAACGTGGCCGCAACCTACAACCAGAGAGTCGTCATGAATTATTGGATGAGGGAAATTCGGTAATTGATTCATGGTCACCGAAAAAACCATTGCCAAACCAAACTGTTGCCTCTGCCGTTGCTGATGACCCCCGACCGGGTGCTTTAACTACACCACAACTAACAGTTATTTCTCCTATAGTTGAACCAAAAAGAAAATGGTTTCATTCCTACAGGATGATTATTCTACTGGCAACTCTATTGGTTTTTTTGTTGGTTCTCGGTGGTACTAGTGTCTATCTTTTGGTTGGTTCTAATCAAATTTCCAATAAAAACATTGCCATTAATATTACTGGTCCGTTAACTATTCCTGGTGGTGAAATTATGCCGTTGCAGGTAACCTTGGCTAATCAAAATAAAATACCGATAGAATCAGTTGTTTTAATTGTAAATTATCCAGCTGGTACTAAATCGGCCGAAGATTCAACCAAGGATATTTTTTCGAGCCGAATACAACTAGATAGCATCAATGCTGGTGAAACTGTTAATGTGCCAGTAAAGGCCATTATGTACGGCGAGGAAAATCAAGCTGGAGAAATTAAGGCCACGATTGAGTACCGTTTAACTGGTTCTAATGGTACTTTTTATAAAGACGCCACGCCACTGGCTTTTAGAATTACTTCTTCTCCTTTAGTAATGAGAATTGATTCTGTTAAGAAAGTGTCTGCTGGACAGGAAGTTACTATGATTTTAACCATTCAATCCAATGCCTCAACGCCACTTAAAGATGTTTTGGTCACCGCCAATTACCCGACCAATTTTGATTTTACCAGCTCTGATCCAGCTCCGAGTTATCGGGAAAATTCATGGTTAATTAAGGAGATTGCGTCAGAAAAATCAACTACGATTACCCTTAAGGGTTTAATTATTGGAAAGCAAAATGAAGAATTCCGTTTGCAATTTTTAGCTGGCATACCTCAACAAGATAATCAATTTATCATTAGCTCTACCTTAGCCGAGGCGGAGGCCGATTTTATTCTTGAACAACCATTTATTAATGTGGGTCTTGATATTAATAACCAAAAGGGTGAGGTAGTAACCCTAAAGACAGGTGACAAAACTACAGTGACAGTTAATGTTCAAAATACTTTGATTGATACACTCTATAATATGTCAGTGGAGGTCGGATTGGTTGGTAATATTATTATTAAAGACAGCGTTGATGTGAAAAATGGTTATTATGATTCAGTTAAAGATATAATCCGTTTTCAAGTTTCTGGTGACCCTTCTTTAGCACAAGTGGCACCAGGAGAGGTAAAAAGTTTTAGTTTTGAAATTTCTCCTAATAGCCAGGAGCAAACGCCTTCTATAATGGTGACGGCCAATACTTATGCTAGACGAGTGTCCGAAGTTAATGCCACCGAACAATTGGTTGGAACAGCAAAAATGGAGGCAAAATTTGCTTCCATGGTTAGTTTGAATAGTAAAGTAACTCATGCTTCCGGCATCTTTATTGACAGCGGTCCTATTCCGCCAGAGGCGGATACTAAAACAACTTATACTCTCACCTTGACAGCCAGTGCGGGTGGCAATAATGTGTCGGGGGTGGAAGTAACCACCTCACTACCACAATATGTTGATTGGGAAAATAAAACCGTAGGTGATGGTAAAATAATTTTTAATCCAGTTTCCAAAGAACTTATTTGGACAGTTGGAGAAATTGAGGCCAAAAAACAAAAACAAATCAGTTTTCAAGTGGCACTTTTACCCAGTCAAAATCAAATCGGGGTTATTCCGGCCTTGTCTGGAACGCAAAGATTGCGCGGAACTGACTTATTTACCGGTACAGTAGTACGAGCCGAAGCAGTTCCTTTGAGTGCCGAGCTGGACAGAAGCTTAGGTTTTGAAAGGGATAACGGTAAAGTTGCCAGAACGGCTGACTAAATAATTCGGATAACTAAATACATGACTGAAAAAACTAAACAAAAGAACGAGATGCAATCTGCCGCTAATCAGATGGAGAAAATCGTCGCTTTAGCCAAGCGTCGTGGTTTTGTTTTCCAAGGCAGTGAGATTTATGGGGGACTTAAGGGTACTTGGGATTTTGGTCCACTCGGAGTAGCTCTTAATAACAATATTAAACAAGAGTGGTGGAAAATGTTTGTGACCAGTCGTGAGGATATGTATGGTTTGGACGCTTCTATTCTAATGAATGCCAAAGTCTGGGAGGCGAGCGGACACACGGATACTTTTTTTGACCCATTGGTTGAGGACACAAAAACTGGTGAGCGCTTTAGGGCTGACCATCTTCTAAAAGACGGTGGAATTGATGTGGCTGGTATGACTTTGGCCGAGATGGATACAATTATTAAAGAACGAGCCATTAAGAGCCCGCAAGGAAATCCGCTTTCGCCAGCTCGACAATTCAATATGATGTTCGAGACTTCGGTTGGCGCCACAGCTGGTCCGGACAGTACTGTCTATCTCCGTCCCGAAACCGCTCAAGGTATTTTTGTGAACTTTAAAAATATTTTAGATTCCATGTCGCCCAAAATCCCTTTTGGGATTGCGCAGATAGGGAAGGCCTTTCGTAATGAAATTGCTCCACGAGAATGGCTGTTTCGTGTCCGGGAATTTGAACAGATGGAAATTGAATATTTTGTCCGTGAGAGTGAGTGGGTGGAACAATTTGAAAAACTTCGTCTCGATATGCAAAAATGGCATACACACATCGGTCTGTCTATCGAAAATGTTCGCGAGTACGAAGTACCAGCCAATGATTTGGCTCACTACAGTAAACGCACCATTGACTTTGAGTATAATTTTCCCGGCAAAGGCTTTGACGAGTTGGCCGGCTTTGCTTATCGCACCGACCATGATTTGAAAAATCACATGGAGGCCAGTGGCGTCTCCATGGAATATCTTGAATTAGATGGTAATCGTTTTATTCCTCATGTCCTTGAGCCCTCTTTTGGTGTGGGGCGGGCTTTTACTGCTATTTTATGCGAAGCTTATACTGAAGACGAGATAAATGGGGAAGTCCGTACCTATTTAAAGATCCCGGCACACTTAGCCCCATATCGGGTAGCCGTCTCCCCACTTCTGCGTAATAAACCAGAATTGGTAGAAAAAGCTCGGGCAGTATTTTCAATTTTAAAGACGGAATTTGGTAACGTGGCTTGGGATGACAACGGCAATGTCGGTAAGCGCTATCGCCGTCAAGACGAAATCGGTACCCCAGCTTGCATTGTGATAGATTTTGAAACCCTCGGACAAGAAAAACCAGAATTAAAGGACACTGTCACTGTCCGCGATCGAGATACTGGCGAACAAGAACGTGTCGCAATTTCTGACCTTATCGAAAAATTGAAATAAATCATGATAGATAAAAAACCACACTACATTACTACTACCTTGCCGTACGTCAACGCCGACCCCCACATTGGTTTTGCGTTTGAGCTGGTTGAGGCTGACGCTATAGCCCGTTACCGGCGCCTTATGGGGCATGAAGTTTTTTTCAATACTGGTACTGATGAACATGGTCAGAAAATTGCGGAAAAAGCCGATCAAGAAGATATTCCTCGCCAAGTATATGTGGATCAGTATGCAAATAAGTTTGCCAAGCTTAAAGATGCTCTCAATCTTTCCTTTGATAATTTTATTCGCACCAGCGCCTTAGAACATCAAGTAGCAGCTCAAACTATTTGGAAAAAATGTAGAGACAAAGGTGACATCTACAAAAAATCATACAAAGGTTTGTACTGCGTCGGGGATGAAATGTTTTTACGCGAGAATGATTTAGTGGATGGTCATTGTCCTAATCACCCTAATGTTGATCCAGTTGAGATTGAAGAGGAGAATTATTTTTTTAAATTATCCAACTATCAAAAACAATTAGAAGAATATCTGTCAGATCCGACCCGCACCTTGTCGGAGGCATATCGTAAGTGGGCACTTGAATTCGTTTCGGACGGTTTGGAAGATTTGAGTATTTCAAGAAATAAGTCTCGTTTGGATTGGGGTATTCCAGTTCCTGATGATAATGAACAAGTCATGTATGTTTGGTTTGATGCTTTAACTAACTACATCTCTACCCTAGGTTGGCCTAATGATATTGAAGGAAAATTTGAGAAATTCTGGATAGAAGGTGAAACATTGCAACTAGCTGGTAAAGACCAAGTTCGTTTTCAATCAATCATTTGGCAAGCCATGCTCATGTCGGCTGATATTAAACAAACCGATAAAATTGTTTATCACGGTTTTATTAATAGTGGGGGACAGAAAATGAGCAAATCGCTAGGAAATGTTATTTCACCCTATGAATTAGTAGAAAAATATGGCACCGAAGCCACGCGCTATTTATTACTTCGTCATGTTCACCCTTCCGAAGATACTGATATCACCTCCGAACGCTTGGACGAATGGTACACAGCCAATCTCGTCAACGGCCTAGGCAACCTCGTTGCTCGGGTAATGAAGATGGCCGAAATACATCTTGAAGAACCTGTAGTACGACCTGAAGCTACAGATTTACCGGATGAATACACCAATGCTTTCGCCAATTTCAACTTACAACAGGCCGGAGATTATATCTGGTTATTAATCGGCAAGCTTGATGAACGGATTGCTACCGAAGAACCATTCAAGTTGGTAAAGATTGAATCAGAAAAAGCCAAAACAATTATCCGTGAGTTGGTACAGGAGATTTATATTATTGCCCGCTTACTCAATCCAATCATGCCCGAGACCTGTCGCATCATCAAAGAAGCCGTTCTCGCCAACAAAAAACCCACTAACCTTTTTAATCGTTTAGATGTTTAGTATGTCAAAACCGCAAATCATTCATATTCACGGTGGTGATTCTTTTGAAACCGACGAGCATTTTTATGAATTTCTTAAGAGTTGTGAATACAATCCGTATGCTCCCGAAGTGCAAAAATGGAAAAACTGGATTAAAGAATCGGTGGCTGATACACATGATTATATTGCACCCCAAATGCCAAATGCCCTTAATGCCGACTACAATGCCTGGGTAATTTGGTTTGAGAAACTTTTTCCATATTTGCGCGACAACCTGACGTTGATCGGGTATTCACTTGGTGGTGGTTTTTTGCTCCGTTATCTGACAGAGAATAAGTTGCCGATTGTAGTCTCATGTGTGCATCTAGTGGCTCCAGTGGTTGATGAAAAAGATTGTGAAGGAGTAGGTGGCTTCAAGATAGATTTATCTACCTGGTCTGGTTTTAAAACTGAACCAGATTCACTCCACATTTGGCAGTCTCAGGACGACCCGCTCGTGCCGACACATCACAGTGAGAGATTTATAGAGAAATATCCCAAAGCAATTTTGCATCGCTTCACAGACCGCGGTCATTTCTTTCAATCCGAATTCCCAGAACTCTTAGAAGAATTACAAAACTTTAAATAAAAACCCACTCCTATCATTTTCGGAGTAATTTACCACTTTGCAGTTGGCTATCTTGCCACCAACACAATCAACAACACACCTAAAAACCTTTCGGTTAACCGAAAGGTTTTTAATGTCCTACCCTCTTCGCCTCTTGATATTTTTTGTATGCTTCAGATGCGTGCGTTTGTCCATAATGGGGAAGTACTCCACCCAAGTGCAGGATTGAGTCAATGGTTTCCAGTAGTTCAATATAACCAGCTTTTCGTTTAGCTATTGCTTGAAGTAGTAAATTATATTTACCCTCCTGAATGTCTAACTTATATTTTTTGGCAGTTGACGTACTTATCTTGAGAGCCGATGCTACCATATAAAGTGATTGACCATGAGTTAACATAATTATGGCAGCCAATCTTTTTGCTAACATAATCTTTTCTTCAGTTCCTAAAAAACTAGAAAGAAATATTTCGGATTGTTTTGCACTTAATTGCCCAATTGTTCCGTTTAGTTGACCAAAGAGTGCATCCAATTCGGTCTGTTCTAATAAATCTTTTGATATATTAACCATTACTATTATGTTAACAAACCTTTCGGTTAACCGAAAGGTTTGTTAACAGCGGCTACGGGTTTGATTTGACTGTTTAATATAAAAAAACGGCCGGCGCGTGGGAACGCGCCGGCCGTTTTCAGAACATGAGCTGGATAATCCTGTCCAGAATGGCGACGGCAAAAAGAGCTAGTACCAACGTGTTTCGCCGTTCCAAGAATGGAACGCGGATTGGTATCGTTAAGTCAAAATCGTACATTAGGTACCCTTTCCAAAAGCCCCACCCCTATGACTATGATGCTACAAATAAAGTTTAAGTCCCCAAACCTTTCGGTTAACCGAAAGGTTTGGGGTAATAATTATCAATGTGTTAATATTCATCTATGAGTTTTAAATACATTGACACCCACGCACATCTCAATTTGGCGCAATTTTCTGAAGATGCAAATGATATTATCAAGCGTTGTCTTAATGAAGACGTGGCGGTTATCAATATAGGAGTCAATAAAGTTACTAGTCAAAGAGCAGTCACTTTGGCTACCGAAAACGAGAACCTTTTTGCGATGGTGGGCGTCCACCCTATAAATGCGGTTTCTGTTGATCCTGATGACATTGAAACATTTCCACCAGAAACTACTTTTAATTATGACTTTTATCATGCTTTGGCTGTGAATAAAAAGGTGGTAGGGATTGGAGAATGTGGTTTTGATTATTTTCATAACAGTGATATTACCTACGAAACCCAACGGGAAGTTTTTTTGGCGCAAATTGCTCTAGCTAATGAATTAAAAAAACCACTGATGTTACATTTACGGAATAATAAAGACGGGCAGGGAAGAAATGCTTATGATGATGCTTATGAAATATTAAAGACAGAAGCCATGGTTGGTGGAAATGTACATTTTTATGCTGGCACTTATGAACAAGCTAAACAATTCTTTGACTTAGGATACACTGTTTCTTTTACAGGTGTGATTACTTTTGCTAAGCCGTACGAAGAACTGATACGACAAGTCCCTCTTGAAATGATTCACGGTGAGACCGATAGTCCCTATGTTGCCCCGATACCGTACCGAGGTAAACGTTGCGAACCGTGGATGGTAAAGGAGATCTACAAAAAAATCGCCAAAATAAAAGAATTGGACGAAGAAGAGGTGCAAGAAAAACTTCTTAAAAATGCTCAAAATC
>Ga0210058_1001961_pt1 | contig 17467 bp, 21 predicted proteins | sample CryGeymeta201511_FD_183979 | JGI IMG/M metagenome (GOLD analysis project Ga0210058, IMG submission 183979) | Groundwater microbial communities from Crystal Geyser aquifers in Utah, USA - Crystal Geyser metaG 2015-11 (SPAdes) (version 2) | ecosystem: Environmental > Aquatic > Deep subsurface >...
GGAGAAAAAATATGAGCGCAACAAAAACACAAGTTCTTGAAGAACTAAAGAAACAAGATTTTGATGAAGAAACATATCAATTGATTGCAGATTCTTTTCAAGACTTTCCAGAAGAGTTAAGCAATGAAGATCTACAAAAGATTGATAGTCTGTTAGCAGAGATGCAAACTGAAGAAACCATTTCAGCACAAGTTTATGGAGAAATGGCTGATTCACTAGAAAAAGCAGCAGATCAAATGGCTAATGCAGCTGATAACTATACAGAATCAGTTGCCAAGATAACTTATGACAACGTAAAGTTGGCACAAGATCTATCTGAGTAATTAGGTCAATTAAAATTGAACTTTAAAAGGGCAGATAGATAATATTTGCCCTTTTTTTATTGTGTCTTTAGTTATATCAATCTAGGAGATCTTTCTAGTTCTTCTAAGTCACTTACAAATTCTTTGCGTTCAAATTTGTAGCTGGCAACGAGACCAATCATCGCAGCATTGTCCATACAGAGTCTTTTCGTAAATGGCGTTCTGAAAATTATTTTAGCTTTTTGTTTTGAAAGTTTTGGGTTTTTTGTATCACTATTACTTACTTTTTTTCCAGTATTTTTTATAGTTTCTCTAATCATTTTTCTTAAGTTTACATTTGCTGCAACGCCTCCACCTAGCCAAATTTCAGCCACATCATATTTTTCTAAAACTTTACTCAATTTATACATAATATGCCTAAAGACCCCATATTGTGCTGATGCACAGAAGTCATAGGTTTGTTGCTGATTCAGCGAAGTATCACCGAAGTGATCTTCAATATAGTTTCGGGAGAAAGTTTTTAGTCCTGAGAAGCTCATATCAAAACTTTTAGTTGTGGTCATTGGAAGGGGAAAATCAATTGCTTTCGGGTTTCCCAAGTGCGCAAATTTTTCCATGATTGGTCCAGCTGGATATCCCAAATTTAGCATTCGACCAATTTTATCAAGACATTCTCCTGCAGCGTCATCAATGCTACTTCCCAGTATTTGATACTCTCCAATTTTATTAAACAGAATAAATTCAGTGTGTCCTCCAGAAACTACTATCGAGAGCACGGGGTAATTGATATTGGTATTATTGGAGTTGTCGCTAATCTTTTTTTTGTTAGATTCAATTAATTTTTCAAGTTGTCTAGAATTTTTTGTATCTAGAGTATCATTTTTTTTAAGCGAGTGGTTTCTTTGAGCAAGAGCCGAAAGGGCGTGACCCTCTATATGATTAATTGCTATTAGAGGCTTTTGACTTTTTATAGCTAAATCCTTCATAAAATTTAGACCGACCTCAAGTGCTGGAGCTAAGCCAGGGCCAACAGTTACTGCTAGTGCATCGATATTATTTATAGTTAGTTTGGTCTTATTCCCCAAAGCAATACTCGCTCGTTTCAACGCAGTTTTTACAGTTGGTTCAATGTTTTCTTTATGAGCTTGTTTAGCGACTGTTGGAAATACACCTCCATATGGTCTATGTAGCTCGGTTTGGGATGCAATAATGTTTGATAGGACAGTGTCTCCGCGAAGAACAGCTGCAGATGTATCATCACATGAAGTATCGACAGCTAAGATTAAAAGATATTTGTTCATACTCAATTTAATATTTGATTTAAGTATTTGTAACACTCTCGCAGGCAGTTCGCCTGAATGTTCGTTTATACAAATTCTTAAATCAAATATACTAACTTATCTCTAAAGTTCTTTTATTTTTATATTGACTAATGAGAATTTTTACAATTTTTGTATTTTTAAATTTTGAGTCAATAAACTTTGAAATTTGGTCAAACCACTCAATTACTATAATATTGTTTTTTCCAATTAGGGATTCAATTTCTAATCGATCAAACATATTTTTGTCTTCAACTTTCCACATGTCTAGATGAAATAATTTTCCTGTAGTTTGATGTCGAGTAAAGTCATATTCTTCTATATAAGAGTATGTTGGTGATTTTATAGTTTCTTGAATATTTAAAAATTTAGCAACTCCTTTTGTAAAGATGGTCTTACCTGTACCCAAGTTACCATTCAGAGCGACGATGAGACCATTTTTTATAATCTCATTCCAGTCTTTTAGTAATAATCGACCGGCAATTTCTTGAGTTTCTTCTTCTGAATTTGAAATAAGCTGAGTTTTTTGATTAGCTTCAAAAACAGGGTTATTTTTGTTTAGGCCACCTCTAAGCGTTACCGGAGTTGAAAGTGTAGTGTCAATAACAGTTGATGGATCATTATGAGGTAATTCTCCTGCGTCTAAAACTAAATCAATTAAATCCTTTTGTTTTGCGGATGCATTTTTAAAGATATCATCAATGGAATAAGGACGTTTTTTTCCAGAAGCGTTTGCCGAAGTTGCAGTTATTGGTTTTTGATATTTTTCAATTAAATTTAGTATGAGTTGATAGTTTGGAATTCTGATTCCCAAGGTTTGAAATTCTGAAGCCACTCCAGGCGCCAAACTTTGATCTGTGGGTGTCAAACTTTTGGGAGATAAAACTAGATTTTTCGCTGAATTATCATCTTCTTTATGTAAAACTTTGCAAACCACAGTAACAGGTCCTGGCAAGAATTGTTTAAAAAGTGAATCAGCCTGATCGTTGATAAAAACGTATTCAGCAGCCATTTTTTTGTCTGATACAGCAATCGATAAAGGTTTACCTTCTCTACGGATTTTATAAGCAAGCAGTTTTTTTACAGCTTCATTATTAGTTGCATCAACTCCAGCTCCATAGGTAGTTTCTGTAGGAAAAACAATTAAACCGCCCAAATTCAAAACTTTAATGGTTTTGGCAATTACTTCGTCGGCGCTAGTATTTTTTACATTTATAATTTTCATCTTTTTCTTTTAAATAAACTAAAAGGGTTTTTCTAAAAGTGAACATAATGGAGCGTAGATTTAAAATGATTCTAAAATCTGCGCAATCGAGTTTACTTGTGGAAAAAACCCTTTTAGTTCACCATGGTATTATACTACTTCAAGAAACGAATACTTTGCTATAATCTAGGTACATGTTTATCGATTCTATATCAACAATACCAAAGTCAAGAAACTTCAAATCTTCATTGAAATTCGTTTTATATCTTAAGAATAAAGAAGTGAATGAAATAAATAAGGTTCTAGATAAAGTAAAGTTGTTGCCCAAAAAAGACCAAGAGATTTGGAAAAAGAATTATGGAGAGATAATTAACAATGCTCTAGATTTGTTTGTTGACGATTCAAACCTAGTGTTAAAAAAACTTTCTCTTGATGATGAAGTTTTAGAGCTATCACATAAATTAGTACTTTCCCTTCAAGATGCAGTAAAATCTGCTGAGGATCTTTTAGGATCAGAAACTCAACTTAATAGTTAAGTAATTTTATGTTAATAAATTTGTTTACGACTTTTATTTATCAACCCTTTTTTAACATATTGGTAGGTTTTTATTGGATTTTGGGGCTTTTTGTCGATGGCAAACCCGATATGGGTATTGCTGTTATTTTTTTGACGATTTTAATTAGAATAATTTTGTTACCACTTTCTTTGAATGGAGATAAATCTGAGGTGGAGCGTCGAGAAATTTCTCAAAAAATTGAAGATATAGAAGAAAAATATAAAAATGAACCAATAGAGATTGAAAAAGAAAAAAGGAAAGTAATGAGCACGAGCAAGAAAGTCTTGTTTGGAGAACTTATTAATCTATTTATTCAGGTTGCCGTAGCTTTAATGCTTTGGAAAATATTTAAAACAGGCTTGGAAGGCGAGGATATTCATTTGATTTATCCATTTATGCCTGAATTTGATTTGCCGTTCAATTTAATGTTTTTAGGTAAATATGATTTATCAAGAACAAACATTGTCTTGAACTTAATTCAGTCATCATTAATTTTTATTTTAGAGAGTATTTCTTTATACACCTCTCCATATAAAGTTAGCAAAAATGATGTGGTAAGATTGCAGTTGGTTCTTCCAGTAGTTTCATTCATAATTTTTATGGGCTTACCGGCAGGAAAAAAAGTTTTTGTGATCACTACTTTGATATTTAGTATTGTTCTTAAAATTTATAAGATAATTAAGCGAAAATTAACAGAAACTAAAGATAAGCAGATTACTGAAGAGAAAGAAAAATCTGACGAAAAAGAGCCTGAAAAAATTGTGGTAGCTACTAAGTAGTTGTAGATATACAATATAATTTATAAAGTAAAAAAAACGAAGTATGGAATTTGACAGATTAGTAGTTTCATTTTTGGTTGATGAGGTAGTCGGTGGATTTTTTATTTCCGTTCCTCCAGGTCATGTTGCTTGTATTTACGATAGAGGCAGGGGTGTTTTGCCTAGAATTTGGGGTCCAGGTCTTCATTTCAAAATTCCTTTTTGGCAGGTGGCTAAATTATTTAATGCACAAATAGTTGAGTATTCTATTTCTGAAGGTTTTGATATTTCAAAAAATAAAGAAGCTTTGGGTGATGAAAAAATTATTGTAATGACTAAAGATGGTCAAGATATATCAGTCGAAGGTTCGGTTTTATTCAGAATTGATAAACACAACGCGCCTGAGTTATGGGAAAATCTAGGTGAAAATGTAGTTTCCAAAGTTGTTAGACCTTTCTCTAGAAGTAAAATTGCAGGTATTATTTCTGATCTCACTCTTGATCAAATTAAACAACACAGAGGTCAAGTGGAAAATATAGTTAAAGAAGAGCTTAATAAATACTTTCAAGATAGAGGTCTTGATTGTGAGGGCTTCTTACTTTCGTCTGTCAAGTTAGTTCATGCCAGAGGTGAGAAAAAAATTGTTATTGATGACAGTGAAACCATTCCAGTTCTCAAAAATTAGCATGAATTTGCTGTTGACTTAGAATTTCAATACGATATATTATATGTTGCCTTAGCAGTCTCTATTTAAAACTGCTAAATTAATCATAAAATTAATAATAAAAAACAAGGAGTTAATATGAACGACATTTCTGTTAAAAAGATTTCACCACTGTCTGGATACGTTTTAGTTGAGCCAGCAGCTTCATCAAATAAAACAGTATCTGGTATTTATTTACCAGAATCTAATTCTGAGAAACCACAATATGGTAAGGTTTTAGCCTGTGGTGGTTCTATTTGGGAGAGTGGTGTTAAAGAAATCAAATGTCCAGTCAAGGTTGGTGATACAGTAATTTACAAAAAATGGGGTGGAAATGATTATAAAATTGATGATATTGAGTATCAGTTTTTAAAATTTGAAGATGTATTAGCTATCGTGAAAGGAAAATAATTATGGCAAAACAATTAATTTTTGGCGATGATGCCAGACAAAAAATGCTTTCGGGAGTTAATCAGTTAGCAAAAGCCGTGGTGACAACTTTGGGACCCAAGGGCAGAAATGTAGCATTAGACAGATCATGGGGAGCTCCAAATGTAGTTCACGATGGCGTTTCAGTTGCAAAAGAAATTACACTCGAAGACAAATTTGAAAATATGGGAGCCCAGCTAGTTAAACAAGCTGCTGAGCAAACTAATGAGGCTACCGGAGATGGAACAACCACAGCTACATTATTAGCACAACAAATTACTGTAAAAGGTATGCGTTTAGTTACTGCAGGCACAAATCCAATGATTATGAAACGCGGTATCGATAAAGCAGTTGATGCGGTTGTAACAGAAATTAGAAGATTAGCTAAACCAGTTAAAAAAGCAGATTGGGAAAAAGTTGCAACTATTTCAGCTCAAAGCGAAATTATCGGTGCAAAAATTGCCGCAGCACTGGCACTGGTAGGACAAGATGGAGTGGTTGAGGTTGAAGAAGGTAAAACAATGGATATTACCATCGATCACAAAGAAGGAATGATTTTTGATAAGGGCTATGCTTCACCCTACTTTGCAGCAGGCAGTGAAGATATGATTGCTGAAATTAAAAGTCCATATATTTTGGTTACTGATCAAAAAATTAGTAGTATTCAGGATTTAGTTCCTTTCTTAGAAAAGTTCATGCAAGTAAGCAAGGATTTGGTAATTATTGCTGATGATATTGATGCTGAAGCTTTAACTGCTCTGGTTGTCAATAAATTACGTGGTGCAATTAATGTTTTAGCCGTTAAGGCTCCAGGATTTGGTGATCGCAAGAAAGCAATGACTGAAGATATAGCTGTACTTGTTGGTGCAGAAATAGTTTCATCAGATCGTGGTATGGCTCTCAAAGATGTGGCAATTGAACATTTGGGTCGCGCGGATATGGTTAAATCAACCAAAGACGAGACAACCATTGTTGGGGGTAAAGGTAAAAAAATAGATATTAGTGGTCGAGTTTCACAAATTGATGCTGAAATTAAAGCTTCTACGTCTGATTTTGATAAAGAAAAGCTTCAAGAGAGAAAAGCTAAGCTTACTGGTGGAGTTGCTGTCATTCAAGTTGGGGCTGCCACAGAAACAGAGATGAAGAACTTAATGGAAAGAGTCAAAGACGCAAAAGGAGCAACCAAAGCTGCTATTGAAGAGGGTATTATCCCTGGTGGTGGCGTAACTTTAATTCAAGCTGTTAAAGTTTTGAAGAAACTTAAGGGAGCTTCCGCTGATGAACAAGCTGGTATTGATTTAATCGCTTCAGTTGCTGAAGAACCACTTAGAATGTTGGCTCAAAACTCAGGCGTAGATGCGGGTTGGGTTGTAAAAACAGTGGCAGCAAAGAATGATCCAACTTTTGGATTTAATGCAGTTACCAATGAGTTTGGTGATATGGTCAAAGCTGGCGTGATTGAACCTGCAAAAGTTGCCACATCTTCATTGATTAATGCAGCTTCGGTTGCCTCGATGGTTTTGACAACAGAATGCATGGTTACAGATGCTCCAGAGCCAGAGAAAGCTTCAATGCCTCCAATGGGTGGAGGAATGGGTGGAATGATGTAGACGTTTTTGAAACACTCTTAAAAACCGAATATAGAAACAAAAAAGCCCTCGAAAAATCGGGGGCTTTTTGATTGCCACTAGCTTTCTATTAATCCAATCAAGCTATAGTTCATTGCTACTCCTGGTCCAGATTTGCGATAGGAGTGGAATAAATCATTGTTGTGCAGAGTGCAAAATTCACTACGAATTATTTTTACGATCATGCCAGATTTTTCAATTTGGTCAATATTTTTTTGATAAAGATCGTAATGAAGATCAGATTTTTTATCTATTTGATAACATTCTTTACAAATTGCGGACCCGAGCCAAATAGTAAGATTGTTCGTTTGGTTTTTCTTACTGCCAACTCCATATTTTAGCTTCAGGTATTTAAGAACTTTTGATAAGATTTTTTTCTCAGTTCCAGCTCGTCCAGAATGGATGGCCGCAATTACGTTTTTATCATTTCCGTTATTCCAATGTATGAGAATCGGTAGACAATCTGCAGTTTTTACCGCTAGAAGAATATTTTTTTTGGTTGTAATTAAAGCGTCCACATTAGGAATGACCTGTCTTTTTTCTAATATTTCATTAATTTCAATAAAATTGTCACTATGTGTTTGCTCCATTTCTACGAATGAGAATTTTTCAAACTCTTTTTTGTTTAGGGTTTCCTCAAGATTTTCATGATTTCCAAGAGTTTTTATAATAAATTTCATTGATAATTTCTTGCGAGCAAAATTTCTTTTCTTACTTCCCATGCTAAAGGTAATACTACAAATATAGAGACCAATCCATATGTTAACATAACTTTTGGAATTCCAACTTTATCAAGTATGAATCCAAGGCCAATCATGTTGATTCCCAAAAACAAACTAACAAATAGGTTTGCTGCTGACATCGCTGTAGCTCGATATTTTGATTCAATTTCTTGGTGTAGATAAGGATTTAAAATTAAAAATCTGCCGGTACCAATCATCATGATTCCTGCAACTAGAGGCAAACTATTCCAATGATTTAACCAGAATCCAGGGATGTACGACATTATCATTATAATTGGCAAGAATAGAATGTCCCATTTTCCATTATTTGCTTTTACTGATTTCGCTAGTTTAGCCAAAAAGATAATGTTAATTAAGCGAAAAGTTCCTGTGATTAATCCTAAAGATAATTGTTGATATCCGACAGAAATTAAAATCATGTCTCTAAGTAAGCGTTGAAAAGTCCAACTAATTCCTCCAACTAAAGTATAAAGAAGGGTCAACTTAATCAATCTTGAGTGCTTGAAAATTTGTTTTGTGCCGTCGACAATTTGGCGATAATAATTTTTTAAAGTAAATTTTTCTGTATCTATAGAAGGCTCTTTCATAAATGATGAAATAATCGCGGATATGATTAGAATTATGGTAAAACCAATGAAAGGGAATTTTAGGTTGAAGCTTCCTAGCAATCCTCCAGCAAAAGTTGCTCCAATAAGTCCAAATTGATTGACGGTCATTACTTTGGCATTTATTACTTTGAAATTATTCTCAAGTCCATCTTCTGCTAGGCTATCATAGATTAATGCATCTTCAGCCCCAGATTGAAGAGCTTCTGCTAGACTTTGAAGAGTAATCGCAATTCCAAATTGCAGAAAATCTGTAGCCCATAAATATAAAATCATTGATAATGCATAAACTAAGTAGCTAATTAATAAAGTGATTTTTTTACCCACTAAATCGGCAAAAGCTCCGGTTGGGAGTTCAAAAATTACAATTGAGATAAATAGCCATCCGGTTAATATGGAAATTTGGGAATTTGATAAAGTCTGTTGCATCCACAATATTCTCACAGGCATGATCAATATAAATGTTGATAAAAAACGAGTTAAATAGGAAAGGGGAATATTGTGCTGGCTAATTGTTTTATTTTTCGAAGATAAAAAGTTGACAATTTTGGATACCATATTGATGATTTAATTAAGAAAGTTCATCGACCAGCTTGTGAGTGAAAATTAGTATACCAACACCTGTAATCAGGGAAATAAGATAGCTCAGGAAATGATCATTAGGAAATAAAAATAAGTCCATCAATCCCCAAGCTCCTCGCCAAAACAAAACCACTGATGTTCCGATCAACATCGTATGTAAAAACTTATTCTTTCTTTTTCTTGAAGACATGGATTAATTGTAACAAAAAAAATATTATTAAGTATAGGCTCAACAATATTTTTATTGATTTATTTCTAGCGAATGAATCCACGAGCTGCAATTGTTTCAATAAATTCTTGGTAGTTTCTTGAATTCATTACTGCACTTACTATAGAAGCATGCATTTCCATTCCGGGTTGACTCAAAAAATCATTAATATTAGCTTTCATTGCATCATATTCATCTTTACTCAATGGAGGAGGATTAACTTTAGGTAAATCTGGAAGATTACTTTTAAGATATACTTCGCGAATATACTCACGTTTTTTTTCTCGTCTTAAATTCATATAACTTTCAATTAAATTATCTTGTTGCTATTATATCATTTAGCCATCTCTTTCAATTGTTGATTTGCTCCCTTCCAAACTTTTAAAAAGGCACTTCTAAACATTTCTGGATTTTTTTGAACCATTTCATCAACGATTAATATTGGCACCCATTCACCGCCATAAGTCTCTTCACTTGTAACAATCCGATGTTTCTCATTTTCAGTAAATTGACAAACATGAGCAAAAAAAAGCTCATTTTGAGGATCATTTCCTTGTCCTCCTTGATCTATAATAAAGTCTTTGCCATCTTCTCCAATTCCATTCAATGGAGTAAATTCTATATTGTTATTTTTGTTAGCAGCAATTCCTACTTCTTCCAGCGTTTCTCTCCATGCGGCTCCAAGGCACAAACTTTGTGCATCATTAACTCCACTATCAGCTATTTCAACGTGATAGGAAGGTTGTGATTGAAGTAAGTGAGGATTTTTTTTCAATCCACTCCGTCTGCAAAGCCAAATGCAATCTCCACTAAGTAGAATTACCATGCCGCATAAATGAAGTGGATATTCAGCATTATCTGCAGGTTGATGAGCGTCGTGGCGAGACAATGGTCCATTAATTGATCCATCAGGGTTCATCTCTACTAAAGTTTGGCGTTTTTTTTCATTAAGATCAGACTCTTTTGGAACTGCTAACTGCATTAAATTATTAATTCTTTCAATTGCAGCAATTTGAGAACTCAAATTGCTATCTTCGTATACTATTATAAAATCTGCTCCTACATTATTATCACAGAGAGGCATGATGCTGTCGCAGTGGTCAGTTGGTATGGGAGATCCATTAATTGTGGGTTTTATGTAATTTGAAAGTTGGCTTCTTGGAGTTACTAATATAGTTGGGCTTTTTATTTCAGATTCAGATAATCGAAGTACAAAGGCTTCATTGTTGAGAATTTTATCTCTATCTTCTTTCCATTTATCGACACTCCATTCATTCAAACTATAAAGACGTCTATATCCTTGATTTCTAATGATTCTAGGAAAAAAATCGTTGAACTTTGGTTCTAATAACTCAGCTCTTATCATAAGTAGTGCTTATTAAATCGGTTTTTCTCTGATAAACAATTTTTTTGATGAAAAGTTATTCTAAGTCTGCTTCCTCTACGTTGCTCCAGCAATGAAAGGCACGTTCTTTTGAGTCGGACAAAAGAGAATATGATGCTTTAGGAAACTTTTGGCCAATTTTTTCCCTAATTTCATCTGGCAAACTGTAATGGCCAATTTTTTCCCTAATTTCATCTGGCAAACTGGGATCTGACTCCTGAGCGTATACTATCAACTTTTTTTTATCTGGAACATATTTTATATTGTAATTACGTGTTGGATGATCGGGTAAATCAGAGTTAACTTGAAAATTAACTTTAAAATCACCGGAACTATTATTTTGAAATCTATAAACGTCAGTGATAGCTGATAGAATATTTTTTAGTTTACCCTCAATTTCTGTTGTTCTTTGTGTATCTTGTGCTTCTTGTGCTCGCCTTAGGTAATTTTCATTATTTTGCATAATTGAACTATAACATATTTTTTAATTTTAATTTAAACAATTTTTATACTAAATAAATCAGCTAAAAGTATCATTGTCTAAACTTTCTTGCATATATCGATAGACGATTGAAATAATTTCTTGAATGTTCTCATTGGCATTTTTATAAATTAAATGATCCAATGCATCACTTCTTAATTTTCTGATTGGATCACTAATTAAAGCGTGAATAAATGATTGTGTGGCTCCAGTAACACCAGTAAAATCAAAAATAACATCATGTCCCTTTTTTAGAGCTGGAATTATTTTTTCTATTCTTATTTTTTTAGCAATATCCTTATTCTCTGCAAAATCACCAGTCAACTGTTTTAATTTAATAATTTTTTTCATATAAATTTTGGTCTTTTGTATTTTTTTCTTTTGCGATCGCGGATAGCCTTATCATAAACATCTCCAATGCTAGACAATAAATCATTAAACTCTGGGGTCTCGTCAAGTGAAATATCAACTGCTACTAATGTTCCATGAAAACTAGGAGTAGCATTGGTTTCGTTATGTGAATCCCTTTCTGGATCAGCGTATAATCTAGGCATACCTTTAATACGCTTTTTGTACTTTAGTAAAGTATATTCTGCACTCCCACTGTATATAACGAAATAGTTACGTGTAATTTTAGCAATAGACTTAATAAAAAATAGTCCTGCACCAGCATTATCAGCAGTACCTCCTTCTTTTTGTGTTGTCCCTGTAATTCCTGGAGTTAATGCCAATTTAATTGCATCAAGATCAGTTTTGGGATGCCAATAATTATTCATACTTTTCCAAATACCAATTCCGGTGTCACAAATTCCAATACTGACTCTATTGGTTTTTTTATAGTATTGGGCAACCACAACTGCCCCGTTCTTTGCAAATGAATGCTCAATGACATTTCTAACTAATTCTCCAATAACATATTTAATAACGGTCGCATTTTTTTCTGACAAATATAAAAGAGGGATCACGTCTGTAATAAAGCGAGACTGATCGTCAGAAGTTTTAATTATTTTAATTGGAACAAACCGTCCAGCTTCTTCTTTTTGATGATAGACAAATGGGGAAGAAGTTTTAGTTAAATCATAAAGTCCCATTCTATCTAAATATCTACCCGTCTCTGGAACTTGGCCAGTAATTTCTGTATTCTTTTTACCTACTCGAATAGCAAGAGCTGCTGCTATAACAAGGTTAGCAGGATGAACAGTAACCCACTTATCATGAGTTGATATTTCCAGTCTATTTGGATGTGATAAATTAACTGATTCTATAAAACTTTTAAAGTTGCGCAGATTACCTTGATTCGATAAAAAAATCTTCATAATGACACATTATCCAGTAGGGTGCTTTTTTGTCAATAGGCACTCTACGGGTAATTGGGTCCTTCGCCCATGATTTGGACACTCCCTCGCTACGTTTCGGTCAGCCCTCCGCCCATACTTCGGACATTCCTTCATAGAATTCAGTCAAGGTTCTCATTGGCTTTGCCAACATCTCAAAGTTAACCACAGACTTAAATGAGAGAATGTGGGAGGATATCAGAACCTATTTTAGGATGAATGAGGAGTTTGGTTTGCCTGACTTAGCAGTAGAAACGCTTTTGTAAATGAGTGCTGAACGTCTAGAAAAACATTATGCTAAATATTCAACTACCAAAGAGTCCACGCAAGCAATGCCCCGATGTTGTATACGGCTAAATGAATCATAAAGTTATAAATAAATCCATTTTTAACTTTTAAGATCATTCTTGGAAACACAAACGAAAAGATTATTGAAGTTATTAAATATAGCAAACCAATTAAAAGATCTGTTCTTAAAAATTGAAAAGCATGAATTGCTCCAAACAAAACCACAAATAATTTGGTAATTTGATTAATATTCATTTTTAAATCATTCAGTCGAAGAACTAGTAATACAATTAATAATTGTTGCATCATTACATCTATTGGTTTAGCCCAAACATAGAATCCGTTCATAAGTAGAAATGAAGATTCGCGACTATCAAATTGCCACATAGGTTGCTCTAAATAGGTGAGAATTAAATAAGATGTTATGCCATGTATAAGGAGTGAAGAACCAACCAAAACAACAGCTTCATACCATTTTGTATCTTTAACTAATTTTAATATTTCTTTTTTAAAGAAAGTAATAAAACCTACTAAAATTACCAATAAAAGAACAATAACCAGCCAATAATTCTGCATATAAATTATTGAGACCAATGATGTTGCCGCGAACCCAAGCACGAACAATAGGACACTGGTGACGATACTTTTTTTCATAGGTTTAATTGTAACATTTGCGTAAGTTCTACTTTTAGTTTGTATTACAAAACTCTCTTGGGGAAATAAATTGGATGAAAATCAATGTTAAAACCTATAAATTAGATTGATATATGAATCAATATTGCTATTTTTGAAGATTTTTGTTACGAATGAGGGAAGGCCTGCTCACTATGACAAGGAAGTTAGAACCTATTCAATGTTAAAAGTCTTTAAATAATCTCTAACGTTTTTGGTAATTATCTGCTTGATCTGATCATCTGAGTACTCTTTTTCTCCCCACTCAATCGGAGTTAATTCAAGATCGTCAAAATAGCTTAATGGGTCTAGTATCCATCTTGAACTTACCTGATATCTAGTGGTTGCTTCCGGCAATCCTTTTTCTAATGAACAAGCACCCTGATCTAAACAGACCGCAACATCAACATAGTCCCTCCAGGTAGCTCTTCTGCCCATTATATATAACTTTGAACTAAAAATATCACCGATACTAGCCAGATTAAACATACCAAGTTTGTGAACTGGGTGGAGCAACGAAGCAATATCCTGAAAATATGTAATTTTGACATTTCCTACAAAAGCGGTGAATTGTGTTGGTGAGAACAGCCGTTGTGATAAATTATATTCTGATACTTCAGACTTTATTCTCCTCATCATTTCATCTGAGATCGCTTCTTTGGTAACAAAATCTAGGTCATAGGACCGTCTGTGCCCGATTTGCAACGCTAAAGCCGTACCTCCAACTAGAGTACCAAACTCCAACCGTCCCAATCTCTCAAGTAAATCACGTTGAGCAGATGAAACTGTTTTATAATGAAGATTTAACATACCGTTCTTTTGGTAAAGATTGGGAAATTTTCAACAAAAAGTTTTTAATGAAGTTGAAAGTCTGTGATTGATAGGTTGGTCTTGGTTTACTAATAAAAATATCTTTGATTTCCTGTCGAGAATACTGTTCTTTCAACCACCGATAATCTTCTAAATCACCATGCTGTAAAACCTGATGAACAATGTATTCTTTGTGTTTTTGACTATCAAGAGTCGAGGGTTTGCATGACCAAAAAATTTTCTGAGTTGATTTGGGAATACTTAATAGTAACATATACAAAGTGAATTATACACCAAGAGCCAGAGATTTTAAGAACGGAAATTATTATAAAAGACCTTATCATTGGTATTTTTTTGACTTGTTGCGGGACTGGGAGTCGAACCCAGCCTGTGAGATTATGAGCCTCACGTGCACCGTACACTATCCCGCGCGTTTTTTACTTTGCTTTTCGTATTTCAAGTTTTGTCTAGTTTATTTGAAATTCTTCTGCAATCCAGAGTATACATTATAGTTACTTTCTAGATAAAAGTCAAAGTTCTGCTATAATTGCCTCTGCAAATAAGTATTTGCCAGGGTAGCTCAGTTGGTTAGAGCATGGGATTCATAAACCCAAGGTCGTGAGTTCGAATCTCACTCCTGGTACATTTTAAACGGTCTCACATTTTGACTATTAATCCCCACCTAAAACTTTTTCTCATCAGCTAGAGTGGCTAAACATTTTTTAGAATATCAGATCTAACCAGGAATCTAACGGTTTTTCTACCTCTACTTGGCTGGATTCGAAGTTGATTTTTTGGCTTTCAGCTGATGACAACTGAATTATTATTTCGCCCGGTTTTTGCAACAGCAACTCATTTCTAATCACTTTTTCTTTAAATTTATCTGTGTTAGCTTCAATAATTTTTTCATCAAGTTCTGAAGTTTGGATTGACATATCATTTATTTCTTGTTCCAAAATCTCGATGTTTTTGTTTGATATCTCAGTTTTTTGAGAGCTTTTGTCTAACGATAAAAAAAATATTATACCTATAATAGTAAGAATAATTATTATAAATGGGTGATATATTATCTTTATCATTGCAAAAATCCATCTATGTGATATTATAAGACATTGTTGTTTACAAATTGTTTATGAAAACAAGACAATAACTATTAGATTTAAATAATATTAAATTAAGTATACTATGCAAAAAACATTATTAGATGCACAAGCACTCTTTACAGAGAATCTTAAAGAGTCGGGCAAAGCTAACGCGACTGTTATAGCCTACAGTAAGGATATAGAACAGTTAGTTACTTTTGTTGCTAAAAAAGGTAAAGCTGATATTGATGAAGTTACATCTGATGATATCGATGAGTTCAAAGCTTTACTCAATAAACAAAGATACACTGGAAAATCTATCTCAAGAAAAATTAACTCTATTAAAGCATTTTTTAGATTTTTAATTTCTAAAGGTATGATTTCTAGCAATCCTGCTGAAATTATTTCACATCCAAAGTATGAGCAATCTCCACCAAGAGTTCTCTCAAAAATAGAGTACAGAGCTTTAAGAGATGCCTGTAGGGGCGATGCTCGTATGTCTGCAGTTGTTGAAGTTTTACTTCAAACTGGTATGAGAATTAGTGAATTGGCAGCTCTGCAAATGGGAGATGTTGATTTCGAACGTAATATTATTGTTATTCAAGCTCAAAATTCAAGAGGTGCTCGTAAAGTTCCATTAAATGTAGCTGCAAAAACATCGGTAACTGAATATTTACAAGTAAGACCAAGAGCTAGAGAAAAAACTGTGTTCTTGACTAAAACATGTAGACCATTTTTAGTTAGAAATATTAGAACAGCTATTGATAGATACTTTAGATTAGCCGGTATTAAAGGTTCAAAAGTTAATGATTTAAGACATACTTTTATTGTTGAACAGCTTAAGGCAGGCACACCATTAGTTTATGTGTCTCAATTGGTTGGTCACAAAAGAATTACAACTACTGAAAAATATCTAAAACTTATTGAAGCTCCAGAAATGGAACCGAATATTCAGATTGAAGAGCTTTAAATTTCTGTTATAATTTCAAATAATGTTAAATAAAAATACACATAACCACTATTGGCACTATGTCAACCTAAATGGAGGTGTATTTTTTAACGTATAATTAATTAAATTTCTTTTCAAATACAACCTCCTAAAATTGGAGGTTTTTTGTGTCTTAAACCTCCAGAAACTAATGGGCAGACCCATAACTAATGATAGGTGAGAAGTATTTTTGAAGCACTAATTTAAGAAAGAAAGAAACTAATATGAAAAAACAAATAAATAACGGATTTAATCGGCTGTACGCTTTCGGCGACAAGTCTTTGATAGATTTGTCATTGAGTGAAAATCCGCTTGGGTGTTCAAAACTAGTAAAAAAGAGATTGCGAAGCATTATTCCAAAACTTAATGATTACCCAGATCCTAGAAAGACTAGATTAAAGAAAGCTTTGGCAGAAAAGTTTAGTTTAAAGGCTGATAGCTTTTTTATTGGCAACGGGTCTGAGTCAATTATTATCGATTTGGCTAGAGTTTTTTTAGCTCAAGGAGATGGAGTAATTATTCCCAAATTAACATTTCCGATGTTTAAAATTGCATCAGAATTAACAGGGGCTGTAGTAGTGGAATCCGAAATGACCGATGATTTAGAGATTCCATTAGATTCTATTTAGGAAATTAATATTGACTGAAAGATGCATAAATGAAAAATTACTACTTAAAAAATGATTGGAGTTGCAGCCGTTATCTATGGCGTGATTTCAATTAAACATAAATAATTAATAATATAAAAGGAAAAATAAAATGAAAATGAATAATAAATATAATTTACCAGATAAACTAGGTAATTTTGGTCAGTTTGGAGGTCAATATGTTCCGCCACAGCTGGTGGAGATCTTAAATGAAATTGAGCAAGTTTATATAAAGCTAAAGAAAGATAAACAATTTAAGAAGCAATTGATGGATCTTTACCAGAACTATGTTGGCAGGCCAAGTCTTCTTTATTTTGCCGAAAAACTGACTAAAAAGTATGGAGGGGCAAAAATTTATCTAAAAAGAGAGGATTTAAATCATACAGGTGCTCATAAAATAAATAATACCGTAGGCCAAGCTTTATTAGCTCAAAAAATGGGAAAGAAGCGACTGATCGCGGAAACAGGTGCTGGACAACATGGGGTGGCAGTCGCTACCGTTGCAGCTCTTTTTAACATGAGCTGCGATATTTATATGGGCAAGAGAGACATTATTAACCAGAAAATGAATGTCTATAGAATGAAAATGCTTGGAGCAAATGTGATTCCGGTTACACAAGGTCAGGCAACTTTAAAAGATGCGGTAGATGTTGCCTTGGGTGCTTATATTAAAGATCCTGAGGCTTATTATCTAATTGGTTCTGTTGTTGGTCCTCATCCATTACCAATGATTGTTAGAGATT
>Ga0210058_1001962_pt1 | contig 17458 bp, 15 predicted proteins | sample CryGeymeta201511_FD_183979 | JGI IMG/M metagenome (GOLD analysis project Ga0210058, IMG submission 183979) | Groundwater microbial communities from Crystal Geyser aquifers in Utah, USA - Crystal Geyser metaG 2015-11 (SPAdes) (version 2) | ecosystem: Environmental > Aquatic > Deep subsurface >...
AATACTTGATCCGCAGAAATCCTGCCAGATAACTGACTGCGTCATACGGTAAGAAGATGAAGCGCATGATCATCACGGTCTCGAAACTGTTTTCGCGCATTCTTCGCGCATACCGCTGGATCAAACCATCCGAGCCGTCATCTTTCAACATGCCTTCGCCGAAGAAATGTCCAACAAAATATGCGATGGTTGAAGAGATATTGCTCGCAATGATGGTATATAGCACGCCGAGAACGGGTCCAAATACAAATCCACCTGCCAGAGTAAGGACTGTGGATGGAAATAAAATCAAAGGACGAATGGCGTATAAAATGGTGTAAATAATTACGCCCCAAAAGCCATTGGTCATGAAATCCAGCAACTGCTGAACGACCTGCAATGGCGAGAGATGATTACCGCTGGCATACCATTGATAGCCAACAATCAACAATATCCAAAACAAAAGCGCAATCAATTTTTGCGCATGTTGCTGAAACCAGGATTTGGAAGATGGCATGTAAGTTGAATTCTCCATGAAGTTGTTTCCTCCCCGAATAGAGGAAAAAGGCTGAAAAATTCTTACCCTTTTTTGAAAACTCGAATCTCTGGAAACCATAAGAAGATAAACCAGTATGTGAATTAAAAATCGGAAAACAAAGGGAATAATGGAGCAAACGATGACAAAAGAAGTATCTTCAGTTCGAAGCCCTTAACAGCAACTGGGATTAATAGTAAACAAGACGCCTGGAATGCTGCCAATCAGATGATTTGTTCTGCCACACAAGTCAAATCTTACAGCTAACAACGTGAAAATCAATATGTTTGGGCAAAAAAACAGAGATGCCAACAATGCATCTCTGTTTGTAAATAACAACAATGACCACGAAAAATATGTCCGATTGTGTACATCCCTGCCCATATGGATTCATGATGAAACCGTTTTCTAAACAATTACACTCCCTGGTAGCAGGAAGAGTAATTGTTTACATAAATTGAAGCTTGGGAGCCCCCATACATGGGTATAACCAGCCTTGCCGACACCAAATATTGTGTTCCCTTGAGATTACATCGCCAAAGCAATATTCGGATTTGCTTGGGCGGTGGCAGAAGCGGGTTTCATAGCATGTTCCCATTGAAAATAAGCAGATTTTGGGGTGATTGAACGCAAAATGACTGTTGTCGCTTGTGATTACTTAGCGGGTTCCATATTTTGGGGCAACAAGTCAAGTGTACCATGTTGAAATCTCTCATAAACAATCGCACGACTCTTGTGCGCTACTTTGCCACTCTAAACTCAAGTAATAGCATCCTTGGTTGGCATCGAAAGTCGGACAAGAATGGAATGGATGCTACTGTGCAGGGATTCCCGTTATCCGAAAAGACGCTTCGAGACGCCTTGTCTGAAATTTGCGCGATTTCACTGGATGACGATATCACTTTAACATTGGATGGAATCGATCCCATCCGTGATGACGATGAATATGGCGGATTTCGAGCTGCCTTGAATGCTAGGTATGAAACCATCCGTACACCTCTGAAGATCGATATCACTACTGGTGACGTTATCACCTCGGGCAGTGCAGCATACATTTCACTCCAGCTTTAATGGCAATGCCATCCAGATTTGGGCGTATAACATCGAAACCATACTGGCGGAATGAAACCCCTGTCGGTAAACACCTGGCAGGGTTCCTGTTCGACATCACAACATTGACGCTTTATGACTCAATATGCTAAACTGAAAGTGCTTTCATTTTTGCTTTCACGAGATTGATATGCCCCCAAAAAAGAATCCCACCATCTATGATGTAGCAAAATTATCTGGCGTGAGTATTTCAACGATCTCGCGTGTGTTGAATGCTCCCGATAAGGTAAATTCGGAAACGCACAAGCGTGTGATGAATGCCATTGATAAACTCGGCTTCGTCCCACGGGCAGAAGCGCGCGCCCGCGCTCTGCAAAACACAGACCGCATCGGTGTGTTGACTCCGTTTTTTACGGCTCCTTCCTTTGTGCAACGTCTCAGAGGAGTGGCTTCAGCTTTGTCAAAAGCAAATTATGAATTGGTGATCTACCCGGTTGATTCGATGGACCACCTGCAGGGATATATTTCATCCATTCCATTGATGAGAAACATTGACGGGCTGATCATCATGTCCCTTTCCCTTAGCGATCAGGATGCACTACGTTTATCCAACAATTACATGGAAACTGTCCTGATCGAGTATTCACACGCACAGTTGAACAGCATCCTGATCGATGATCAGCACGGTGGGCGGCTGGCTGCTGAACACCTCATTAACAAAGGACATAAAACTTTTGCATTTCTAGGCGATATTGAGCCTCCTGAAAGATTTGCAATCCACCCTGTTAAATCACGTTTAATAGGATTTTCACAGACACTGCAAGAAGCCGGGCTATCGTTACCAAAAACATATATCCGATCTGTCCCTTATACACAAAAAGAGTCTCGACAGGCAGTTCAAGAATTGCTGAGTTTGCCCAAGCCCCCCACAGCAATATTTGCAGCATCAGATATTCAAGCATTGAGCGTAATGAAAGTGGCGCGCCAATTGAACATAAAGATCCCAAATGATCTTGCCATTGTCGGCTTTGACGATATTGATGTGGCAGAACATGTGGACCTGACAACCATCTGCCAGCACCTGGATGAGTCGGGCAGGTTGGCTGCTGAAATTCTGCTTTCGCGCATTGATGAATCAAGTCGTCCGCTTCAACATATCAAACTTCCATTGAAATTAGTCGAACGCATGACCACATAAACAACGTCTCCCCTTATACCCTTTGCGTCCCGCCTCCCGAAAAATTAATATTAATAATTTTATTGACTTTCGCAGGAGATATGCTATACTAGACATGAAAGTGCTTTCATAAAAGCATCTTTCAATTCGTCCCATCTTTATCCAAGTTGCATTTATGTTGAGGAGGTGCGCGACAAAATTAACCAATCCCCCAATCCCCCAATTTTCCATCCTGTATATAATGTCGTTTAAATCTTTTCCAAGGAGAGAAGAAATGAAAAAAGTACTATGGCAAATGTTTGCTTTAATGCTCGTAACTTCCATGCTCTTAGCTGCCTGCGGCGGCGGCACTCCGACCAAAGCTCCTGCTGTTGCCACTGAAGTTCCTGCTGTTGCTACTGAAGCACCCGCTGCTACTGAAGCCCCTGCTGTGGCGGCAGCCCTTCCACAAGGTCAGGAACTCGCTGACGCCTATGCCGGCATGTATAGTGGCACAGCTGTAACCATGGCTGGTCCTTTCACTGATGCAGATGCTGTCAAGTTCGATGATTCCGTTAAGGCATTTGAAGAAGCTACTGGCATTGATATTCAATATGAAGGCTCAAAGGAATTTGAAGCTTCCATTACCATCCGTCTTGACGGCGGCGATGCGCCCGATATTGTGGATTTCCCACAACCCGGCCTTTTAGCTACCGCTGTTAAGAAAGGTCAGGCAATTGACTTGAACACTGTCATCAACCCTGACTGGCTGAAGGAAAACTACATCCAATCCTGGCTCGATATGGGCGCCATGGAAGGTCCGGATGGCCCCATCACTGCCGGTATCTGGGCGCGTGCCAACGGCAAATCGATCGTCTTCTACCCGAAGGCTGAGTTCGACGCCGCCGGTTACGCCGTTCCCGAAACCTGGGACGATTTGATGGCTTTGACCGAACAGATCGCCGCTGACGGTGATACTCCCTGGTGTATCGGCATCGAGTCTGGCGCCGCCACTGGCTGGGCGATGACCGACTGGATCGAAGACGTCATGCTGCGCACCACTTCGCTTGAAAACTATGACAAGTGGGTCAAGGGCGAACTGAAATTCAATTCACCCGAAGTTAAGAAGGCGCTTAGCTACATCACTGCCATCTGGTTCAACGATGCCTATGTGTACGGCGGACGCGCCTCCATCCCAACAACCTTCTTTGGTGACGCCCCTGCCCCAATGTTCAATGCGCCTCCGCAATGCTGGCTGCACCGCCAGGGAAACTTCATTACTTCCTTCTTCCCCGAAGGCAAAGTAGCTGGCGTGGACTATGACTTCTTCTATCTGCCTCCGATTGATCCCGCCTACGGCAAGCCCGTCCTGGGCGCTGGCGATATTTACGCCATGTTCAATGACCGTCCCGAGGTCCGCGCTGTCATCCAATACTTCTCCACTGGCGACTCTGTCAGAGGTTGGGTCGAAGCCGGTGGCGCCATTTCACCGCACAATGACTCCAGCCTCGACTGGTATCAAGACCCCGTGACTCGCGGCGTTGCCGAGATCATCCTGAACGCGACTTCCTTCCGCTTCGATGCCTCTGACCTGATGCCCGGTGCCGTTGGCGCTGGTACATTCTGGAAATACATGACCGACTATGTCAGCGATTCGGTTGATGAAGACACCGCTCTTCAGCAAATTGATGCTTCCTGGCCGAAATAGTATTCAATGAAATTGTGACAGGAAGTGTAAGATAAAAGGAGCAGGAAGACTCTGTTTTCCTGCTCCTTTGAACCTCGATAGGACTCGATTTGATCCCCTGGAGGTGTGACCATGCAAAAATCACAAGATAAGAGTTCAGGTAATGCGGGTATTTTGGCCGGACTGGTTGTGGCCCTAGGGCGGATACTCATCTCATTTTTTGTTCCGGTAATCACCTTCCTTGTGTTATGGCAGGTTTTTATTTTCCTGCGCGATAGCAGCGCCCCACAGATCGTGATCGTTCTGGTTGCCATTATTTGGGGGGTCGCCGGAGTGGCAATCCTTTATGTCGTATCCAATTGGTTTGTGGAACAACTCCCAGATCCATGGACGCGGCGTTTACAACCCTTTGTATACATCGGGCCCGCAGTGGTCATCATGGGATGGTATTTGGCCATCCCGGTTTTACGAACCCTGGTCTTAAGTTTCAAGGATGAGATCGGCGTAAAGTGGATCGGCTTCGATAATTATATTTTTGCATTTACCGACCGCATCATGCTTGAAACATTCCGCAACAACCTGTTGTGGATGATCGTTGGCACATCTTTCAGCGTGGGACTTGGCCTGCTGATTGCGGTTCTTTCCGACCGTACCCGTTTTGAATCCATATACAAAGCGATTATTTTCACACCCATGGCGATTTCGTTCGTTGGCGCTGGGGTCATCTGGAAGTTTGTTTACACATATAAGGGCGAGGGGGTCGGCATTGAAGAGATTGGATTGCTAAACGCTGTTGTGCTGGCGCTTGGCGGACAATCGCAACCCTGGTTGAGCCTGCCGCCTTGGAACAACCTCTTTTTGATTGTGATTATGGTTTGGCTGCAAACAGGTTATGCAATGGTGGTCACTTCCTCTGCAATCAAGGGCATCCCGCTGGAATTGCTGGAAGCCGCCCGTATTGACGGCGCCACCGAAGTTCAAGCGTTTTTCAGAATTACAATACCCTACATCAAAGGCACATTGATCACAGTCATAACCACCATTGTTATTTTCAGCCTGAAATTATTTGATATCGTTCGCGTTATGACCGGTGGCAATAATGGGACCAATGTAATAGCCAATGAGTTTTACCTGCAGCGTTTCACCTATGGAAATACAGGGCGCGCATCCGCGATTGCGATTGTGTTGTTGATCGCGGTGATCCCGGTCATTGTTAACAACCTGCGCGAATTTAATAAGGAACGGAGGGCGTTCTAATGGCTGCCAGTTATAAAAATCAAAAATTACGTTCAAGTCTCGGTGTAAACGGAACCCTCATTCTGATCTGTTTCATTTGGATATTGCCAACTCTGGGTGTGTTCATCACATCCCTGCGTAACAGCCAGGATATATTCTCATCAGGATGGTGGACGGTACTGCCGCACAAGGAAAATATACAAACACAGGAAATCATACTGGACGCGTCGGTAAATATTGATGAGCCGATGCAAATCGAAGGTATTACCGCCACATTCGAGGAATTGCGACAGAGCGTTACTTTGCCGGATGGCCGCATGTTGACCTGGTACGGCAATAAACGCACGCGCACCATCATTGTGACCGAGGAGCATTGGGTGGGCTTTTTTTCCAAGCCGTTGACCCTTGATAACTACATAGATGTATTAACTGGAAAAGAGATTCGCTTCACAGATGCTGGTGGGAATGAGATCATACGCAAGGGAAACAGCCTGGGAAGTGCGTTTCTCAATTCGATTGCAGTTGCGGTCCCAGCTACCATCATCCCCATCCTGATCGCCGCATTTGCCGCATTCGGGTTTTCCTGGCTGAGTTTCCCCGGGCGCGGATTGATCTTCACAATGGTTGCTGATCGCCGCATTTGCCGCATTCGGGTTTTCCTGGCTGAGTTTCCCCGGGCGCGGATTGATCTTCACAATGGTTGTCGCGATTCTGGTTGTGCCTTTGCAAATTTCGTTGGTGCCAATTTTACAGGACTACACCAAATTAAATTTGAACGGGACTTTCCTGGGAATCTGGCTGGCTCATACCGGCTTCGGCTTGCCGCTTGCCACATATTTACTCTTCAACTATATGAGCACCCTGCCGCGTGACCTGCTTGAAGCCGCCTACATGGACGGGGCTTCCAATTTTACGATTTTCACAAAACTGATTCTGCCGCTTTCCGTGCCGGCGTTGGCATCCTTTGCCATTTTCCAGTTCCTGTGGGTTTGGAATGATTACCTGATTGCCCTGGTCTTTTTGGGAGATAAAAACCGCGTGGTTACGTATGCGCTGGCCTCCATCGTCGGTGAAAAGGGACAGGACTGGCATCTGTTGACGTCCGGCGCTTTTGTGAGCATGTTGTTACCGCTCGCGGTATTCTTTGCCCTGCAACGCTTCTTCGTACGCGGGTTGCTTGCGGGCTCAGTCAAAGGCTAAGGAGATAAATGGACTGGGCAACCCAGTCCATTTTTTCATTTATGACAACGTTACATTTTCCGAAGAATTTTGTCTGGGGGGTGGCAGCCTCGGCATATCAAATTGAAGGCGCGTGGAATGAAGATGGCCGCGGCGAAAGCATCTGGGACCGCTTCGCTCATACGCCTTATCATATCCAAACCGGCGAGAATGGGGATCGGGCCTGCGACCATTACCACCTTATGCCAAACGACGTGGCTCTCATGAAGGATTTGGGATTTCCTTTTTATAGCTTTACCGTTTCATGGCCGCGTGTGGTTCCCACGGGAGAAGGTAAGGCCAATAAAAAGGGACTCGATTTCTACGACCGCCTCGTAGATGAACTGCTCAAGGCGGGCATTCAACCCAAAACAACTTTGCATCATTGGGACTTGCCGCAGAACCTGCAGGACAAAGGCGGATGGCCGGAGCGCGATACCGCAGACCGCTTTGTCGAATATGCCCGCTTCGTCTTTGACCGTTTAGGGGATCGTGTCCGAATTTGGTCTACTCACAACGAGCCCTGGGTGGCCGCATTTCTCGGCTATGCCACGGGAGTCCATGCGCCCGGCATTTGTGACTATTCCCAGGCGTATCAGGCTGCGCATCATTTATTGCTTGCGCACGGCAAAACCGTTCAATTATTTCGCGAAGGTGGATATAAGGGAGAGATTGGTCTTATTCTGAATCTCAACGGACTCACGCCTGCCAGCGACAGCCAGGCGGATATAGATGCGACCCAGCGCGTGCATGATGAAACCCATGCACTGTTCCTCGACCCGGTCTTTAAGGGAGAATATCCTCAAAGGTTGTTTGATTTCATTGGGCCGCACCAGCCCAAGGTTAAAGCAGGAGACGTTGAACTCATCCACCAGCCAATGGATTATTTTGGGTTGAATTATTACAACACGGATATCGTCTCGTATGACGTGTTCGCTGGCTTGAATAAAGCGCGCATCACGCCGTTCAGTTCCGCGGGCTGGGGACAGACTGACATGAAGTGGGGCATCCACCCTGCAGGGCTAAAAAATGAATTGATGTACATCAAGGAAAATTATGGCAACCCGAAAATGTATGTCACCGAAAATGGATGCGCCATGCCTGATGTTCCGGATGAAAACGAATTTGTCGCAGATTGGGGACGCATCCATTACATAAAATCACACATCCAAAGCCTGCACGAGGCGATCCAGGATGGCGTGAATGTGCAGGGATATTTTGTCTGGAGCATCTTCGATAATTTCGAATGGGAACGCGGCTATGGCCCGCGCTTTGGTTTGGTGCGTGTGAATTACGAAACTCTGGAGCGTATCCCCAAACAAAGCGCGCATTGGTTCAGCAAAATTATTAAACAAAATGCGGTGACGATATAAATATGAACAAAGAACTCTGGTACAAGGATGCTGTTTTTTATCAAATCTCCGTGCGCGCCTTCAAGGATAGCAATGGCGACGGTCACGGTGACCTGCGCGGCGTAACGTCAAAGCTTGATTACTTGCAAATCCTTGGCGTGGATTGCATTTGGATCATGCCCATCTATCCATCGCCCCTGCGCGACGATGGATATGATATTGCAGATTACTGCAACGTATCCGAAGAATTCGGCAAACTGGATGACCTCAAGGAATTGATCTCTGCCGCACATGAACGGGATATTCACATCGTCATGGACCTTGTGTTGAATCATACATCTGACGAACATCCCTGGTTCCAGGCCTCACGCTCCGACCGCAACTCACCCTATCGCGATTATTACGTCTGGAGCGACACAGACCGGAAATATAAAGATGCGCGCATCATTTTTGTAGATACCGAACCCTCGAACTGGACATGGGATGAAAAAACCGGTCAATATTACTGGCATCGCTTTTATGCCAGCCAACCCGACCTGAATTTTGATAACCCCAAAGTGCAGGATGAAATGCTCGATGTGGCCCGCTTCTGGCTGGACCTGGGAATTGACGGCTTTCGAGCAGACGCAGTTCCCTACCTGTTTGAGCGCGAAGGCACTAACTGCGAAAACCTTTCCGAAACACATACCTATCTCAAAAAACTGCGCGCCTTCATACATGAGCATTACCCCGGACGCATTTTGCTGTGCGAGGCCAACCAATGGCCGGAGGATGTGCGCCCATATTTTGGCGATGGCGATGAATTTCACATGGGTTTTCATTTCCCGATCATGCCGCGCATTTACATGTCTCTCAAAAAAGGACGCTACGAAGATATGGCAGAGATCATGCGCCGCACGCCCCCCATCCCGGAGAACTGCCAGTGGTGCATCTTCCTGCGCAACCATGATGAACTCACGCTGGAAATGGTCACACCGGCAGAGCGCCAATGGATGTGGGAACAATACGCTCCCGAAGCGCGCATGAAGATTAATCTCGGCATTCGCCGCCGCCTTGCGCCCCTGTTGGATAATGACCGCCGCAAGATCGAACTTGCAAATTCGCTGTTGTTCACCCTGCCCGGTTCGCCGATCATATACTATGGCGATGAGATCGGCATGGGCGACAATATTGACCTGCCTGACCGCAACGGTGTCCGCACTCCCATGCAGTGGGATGCCCCGCCGAATGCAGGTTTCTCCATTGGCCAACCCTTTTCAGAATTCGTCAAAGGCGAACTGGGCCATGAATATGTCAACGTAGCCAGCCAGATCAACAATCCCGATTCCTTGTTTCAGTCCATTAAAAGGATGATCGCCGTTCGTAAAAAACATGCCGCGTTTGGAAGCAGCAGCATGGAATGGATCGAAACCGGCAATCTTGCGGTCGCGGTTTATATCCGCCAATACAAAAACGACATCATGCTGATCCTCAACAATCTGAGTTCGTCCATTGAAACTATAAATCTCCCGTCAGAATATCAAAAAACATATTTGGATCTGTTCGCTGGTCACACACTCTCTCTCACTGAAAAACTAGCCATGCAACCCTATTCCTATCTATGGCTGCAAACACTGAAATGAAAAACAATGACAACTGCCTTTATGGCGGCATCGAAGGTGGCGGCACGAAATTTGTTTGCGCCGTTGGAACGGGACTTGATAGCATCCACGCAGAAGCACGTTTCCCAACCACAACCCCGCAGGAGACGATGTTTCAGGCTGTTGATTTTTTTAAACAGCAGGAAGACGACCTCGGCAAAATCGTATCCATTGGATTTGCGTGCTTCGGTCCGCTCGACCCGAATCCTGCTTCACCCACCTATGGGCATATCCTCCCGACGCCCAAGCCCCATTGGACAGGCGCAAACGTTGTTGGCATGTTACGCTCCGCATTTGATATCCCCATCAACTTTGATACCGACGTCAACGGCGCGGCATTGGGTGAATGGCGCTGGGGCAAGGCGCAGGGATTGCAGACCTTCATCTATTTGACAGTGGGCACGGGCATTGGCGGCGGCGCATACGTGGAGGGAAAGCTCCTGCATGGTTTGATCCATCCTGAAATGGGACACATTGCTGTGAAGCATGATTTTGAAAATGACCCATTCGAAGGCGTTTGTCCGTTTCATGGTGATTGTTTTGAAGGACTCGCCTCCGGTGTTGCCATTGAGAAACGCTGGGGGGTGCGCGGCGGAATGCTTTCAAAAGATCACATCGCCTGGGAACTCGAAGCAGATTACATTGCGCAGGCACTGGCAAGTTACTCATTCATGCTCTCACCGCAGCGGATTATTGTCGGCGGCGGCGTAGGCTCGTTGCCGTATCTCCTGCCAAAGGTCCGGCAACGAACGAAAGAACTGATTAACGGCTACATCCAATCGCCAGTCATCCTCAAAAATATCGAATCCTATATTGTCTCGCCAGGGCTTGGAAATCGCTCGGGTATGTTGGGAGCCATTGCACTGGCGGAGCAGGCTTTTCAACAATCATGATTCCAGAGCATTTAATCGAACGCGAAGCGCGCAAATCGTTGCAACGCCTTTTGCCACGTGTGGAACAAACACTCAAGAAAAATATTTCCAAAGACCCGCGGGGTTGGAGCCAATTTACCACGCGCCTGCAAAAAAACTTTCCCGCACTTTTTGATTTATATTTTGAAGTTTACAACGACCGTTACGACTTTTTCTATCATCTCGAAGGTTTACTCATCAGCATCGCGCGCTCGTGGTTTAACCGTCCGCTCGATCTGCGCGAACTCGATGAATCGCGCGAAAAGAATCCGCTCTGGTTTCAATCGAATCAAATGCTCGGCGGGGTCTGCTATGTTGACCTTTTTGCGAACGATCTCGAGGGTGTGAAATCGAAAATCCCATATTTCAAGGAACTCGGTCTCACCTATCTTCATCTCATGCCGTTGTTCAAAATGCCAAACGATGAAAACGATGGCGGTTATGCCGTCAGTAGTTATCGCGAAGTGCATCCGCCGCTTGGCACAATGGAGCAGTTTGCGGCGCTTGCGCGCGAATTGCGAAATGCAAACATCAGCCTGGTCGTGGATTTGGTCTTCAATCATACATCGAATGAACACACCTGGGCGGAACATGCCAAGGCGGGCGATGAAGAATATGCGGACTTCTACCGCATCTTTCCTGACCGAGAGATGCCTGACCGCTACGAGCAGAATCTCAGGGAAATATTTCCCGAAGAACATGCAGGCGCATTTACTTTTTTCTCTGAATTATTTCCTCCCCCCATTTCAAGAATTGAGGGAAGGGCTGGGGAAAGGGGTGGCGGCTGGGCATGGACGACCTTCCATTCCTATCAATGGGACTTGAACTATTCCAACCCCGCTGTCTTCAATCGCATGGTCGAGGAAATGCTCTTCCTTGCCAATCAGGGCGTGGAAGTATTGCGCCTCGACGCGGTTGCATTTATATGGAAGCAGCTTGGCACAAGCTGTGAGAATCTTCCGCAGGCTCATACAGTGATAAAAGCCTTCAATGCTGTTACTCGAATTGCATCCCCTTCACTGCTGTTCAAATCAGAAGCCATCGTGCACCCCGATGATCTGGTGAAATATATTTCACCAGACGAATGCCAGCTTTCATATAATCCCTTGCTCATGGCGTTGTTGTGGAATTCGCTTGCCACTCGCAAAACACGTTTACTTTCCCATTCGCTTGCCACTCGCTCTAAAATTCATCCTGAGACTGCATGGGTTAATTATGTTCGTGTCCACGACGATATTGGCTGGACTTTTTCCGATGAAGACGCCGCCTTGCTCAGCGTGAACGGCAATGACCACCGCCGCTTCCTCAATGAGTTCTATCGCGGACGGTTCAACGGCAGTTTTGCGCGCGGCCTGCCTTTTCAGGAAAACCCGGTCAGTGGCGATTGCCGAATCAGCGGCACATGCGCATCGCTGGCAGGCTTGGAAAAATCTCTTCACGAGGAAGGTGCAGAGGAAGTTGAACTTGCCATCCGCCGCATTTTATTAATTCATGGCGTGATTCTAACTATTGGCGGGATCCCCCTCATTTATCTTGGCGACGAAATTGGCACACTCAACGACTACACCTACCGTGATGATCCTGCACATGAAAGAGACAGCCGCTGGGTACATCGTCCACGGGCGGATTGGGAGAAGTACGCAAAACGAAGCGATGTCAACACCATTGAAGGACGCGTGTATCAAGGCTTGCAAAAATTGATCGCATTACGGAAAGGAAGTGATGCCTTCTCGGGCGGCAATTTGGAAATTATTTCCACAGAGAATGAACATGTGCTGGGGTTTGTGCGTTCACACCAGGGTAAGCGTGCGATCATTTTTGCAAATTTTTCAGAGCAGGAGCGTGTGATCCCTGTTCGTGTGTTGAAGCAATACAATTGTTTTATCGCACATCAGGTACATGGCTCAAGTGAAATTATTGATCAAAAAGAATTAAAGCTTTCGGCCTTGGATTTTGTGGTGTTCTGCCCATAGGTCAATAAACATTCAACAGACTTATCTAAAATGGGGACGAAAAGCAGAGCAAAAAGAGTTCTGGCAGACAAGTTCGCAAATCGTGAGTAACTCAGGGCAGTGCTCACTCGATCTTTTTGAAGCCCACTCCCCTAGCTTCTCGGATAGAAGATGGATTGTTCAGACTTTTCACAAATTAGCTGTGATGCGCAAGTCTTTAGTCTTACATAATTAGAAGGATATCTCCCGCGCGGCATATACCAAGTATACGGATATAAATTCCGACCACCAGGAAAGAACTTGACCTTGCAAAGATTGTCACCTATTTTCATGACATTATGGTTCAACGGGATAGCCAGCATTCATCCATGCCTCAAAGCCGCCAAGGATGGGGGTTACGTTTTGAAAACCATTCTCGATCAGAATGGACGCCGCACGGGCGCTTGATTCTTCGTTGGGTCAGGTGCAGTAGGTGATGATCCACTGCAATTTGTCGAGATCTCCAAGTCGTGATTCAAGTTCTGCCAGTGGAATATTAATTGCGCCTGTGATCTTTTGCTCCCGCGCCAAAATCGTTTGAAGCCCTCCTGCATCCCGCTGGCTGGTCATTTGATACGCACTGGACATATCCGAAACGGACACAAAATTTTGTGTATTCGCACTCTTGACCGAATCACGCAATTCAAATAGCCGTGAAATGCCATGGTTGAAACAATCATGCGCGGGCGCGCGCCCGTGGCGATGACGATATTGTCGGCAGTCAGTTCGCGGGTTGTTCCATCCTGAGTCACGCTCAATTTTTTGGGCGCGGTAAATTTCGCCATGCCGTGAATAAAAGTTAAGTTTTCAAGATGTTGGACTTCTTCTGTCTCTTTATCGCGCAAGGCGTCTCGCTTGCGGATTACTTCCTGCAAGATTTCATCAGGATTCATACCTGGTCTGAAATTCTTCGCCAGATGAATTAAAGTCTTGGACGGCACGCATCCGACGTTGGTGCAGTCGCCGCCGACGTGGTGTCCCTCAATTAGCGCGACCTTGCGCCCCAGCCTTGCCAGCCCAATGGCAACCGTCATCCCGCCCGAACCTGCGCCAATTACGATGGTCGAAAAATGTTCTGACATATAAATCCTTTTTGGTGGAGTCGAACGCTTCGCGTCCCGACTTTCGTTTTAGATGTTCGCAAGTCAAACGTCAGGAGACGTTTGAGTCCGAGACTGCTTCGCGTTTCTTGAAAATACGCGAGAGTGCAAGGCTGACGATGAAAATTGTCACGGAAAATCCGAGCGTCAGCGGGTTGAGTTTGGGCAGCGCGTCGTCAAAGCGTTCGATGGACGCGCCGAAGCCGATAAACGCCATTGTCCCAGGGATGGAGCCGAGCGCCGTGGCAAGGATGAATGGCAGGTACTTGATCCGTAAAAATCCTGCCAGATAACTCACCGCATCATACGGGAGAAAAATGAATCGCATGATCATCACCGTCTCAAAACTGTTTTCACGCATTCGCCGCGCATAACGCTGAATCAAACCATCTGAGCCATCGTCCCTGAACATGCCTTCACCAAAGAAATGCCCAACAAAGTAAGCAATCGTTGAAGAGATGTTGCTGGCGATGATTGTGTACAACACGCCGAGAACGGGTCCAAAAACAAATCCGCTTGCCACGCTCAACACCGTCGCGGGGAACAGGATCAACGGGCGGATGGCGTACAATACGATGTAAATGATGACGCCCCAAAATCCGTTCGTCATAAAATCCAGCAACTGCTGAACGACCTGCAAAGGCGATAGGTGATTCAGATTGGCATACCATTGATAGCCAGCAATCAACAGGATCCAAAACAAAAACGCAATCAATTTCTGCGCATGGATTTGAATCCAGGATTTGGAAGATGGCATGTTAGTTGAATTTTCCATGAAGATGTTACCTCCCCGAATAGAGGAAAAAGGCTGAAAATTTCTTACCCTTTTTTGAAAACTCGAATCTCGGAAATCGTAAGAAAAAGTTGATGAAAGAATTCCTCAATATATGGTTTGTACCGCAACCCTTCGGCAGGCTCAGGACAGGCGTTCACGTTGCGAGTAAATTTGACGGCAAACTTGGCGCTCGCAAGATGCGCTCGTAAGATAAATCTTGCGCTACGAATCAAATTGGAGAAACCAAGCACCATGAACATTGATAAACCCCTGCTCAAATCCCTGCTGATCATGGCAGATATCATCGAAGTGCGTGATCCTTACACGGGCGGGCACGTCTGGCGCGTGTCCCAATATGCCAAATTACTGGCGACCAAGATTGGGCTTCCCAAAGACGAAGTCATTCAAATCAGCATCGCCGCCTACCTGCACGATCTCGGCAAGGTCGGAATCCCCGATGACATTTTACACAAAGCCGAAGCGCTGACCGACGCGGAATACGCCATTATCAAAACGCACCCATCCATCGGCGGCAGGCTGCTCGGCGGGCATCCGCTGGCAGAATTGGTCGCCTCCGCCGCAAATGAGCATCACGAACGTATGGATGGAAAAGGGTATCCGCATGGATTGCGCGGCGATCAAATCTCGTTGACTGCGCGCATCGTCAGCGTTGTAGACGCTTTCGACGCCATGACCAGCACGCGTCCTTATCGCAAAGGGATGGCCGCTGAAACGGCCCTATCCATTCTCGAAAAAGAGTCAGGCACACAATTCGACGGTGAATTGGTGAAACAGTTGAACAAACTGGGAGTCTCTGGGGATTTACAGCACATCCTTGGGCATAGCGCGGATGGAATCCCGATTATCACCTGTCCGCATTGCGGGCCTGTGATTGCCGTGCCGCGCAACACAAAAGACGGCGATATCATATACTGCCGCGCCTGTCATTCGGAACTAACACTCCATCAAGTTGGAAATACTTTTGAATCTGAAATGACTGGCATGACCGATGATCCGCGCAACCTGGAACCGCGCGCCAATGAGGATGCAGTGGAGGATGTATTGGCGCAAATTTGATAAAAACGTTCCGCTGAAAAAAATCAGTGGGGCGTTAATCAATGCTCCTGGTTGTGATGCGCCATCAAATGCGCCAGCGTCTCCTGCAAATCTTCGGGGCTATCTACAATATGATGATCATCCAGTAATCCTGATTCATGCAGTTTTCGTTTCGTCAGCGGAGTTGCCACTGCCAGAACCAGCGACCCAGCCGCCAGCGCTGCGCGAACGCCCGCGACAGAATCTTCCACCACCATGCACTCCGTCGCAGGAACATCCAGCGCTTTTGCCACCAGCAGATAAATTTCGGGATCAGGCTTGGGATTTTCCACATCCTCGCGCGTGGCGATGAAATCAAACGCGTTTTCCAGTTCCAATGCATGTAACGAACGTTCGACCTGGGGGCAATAAGACATGGTAGCCAGTCCCACTTTGCAATTTGCAGCGCGCACCTGATGGAGTAAATCTACATTGTGCTTCCACGCGGCTTGTCGCAGGATATTTTCATCCGCAACAATCTCCTCAAAGATACGCAGGCGCAGACGGGTGTAAACCTGCCAGGGTTCACTTGCTCCAAACTCAGCCATGCGAATGCGGGCGGCATTCTCCAAGTCAAAACGATTCATCATTCCTTTGGAAACTTCTTCGCGCGAGCCGCCCACGAAATCTTCAAAAGCGGATATGACTTGCGACTCACTGAACACATTTGGTTTTAATTGGATCGCTGCGCGCGCATACGACTCCGCTTTGAGTTGCTCGGTCTCAAGGAGCGTGCCGTCCAAATCGAAAATAACCGCTCGAATCATACTTTGAAATCTCCATAAGGATTTTTATTGATCGTCTGTTTACGGATAGACATCTCTATGGATTTCTTACAGGCTGAGGAAATAGGCTCCGAATTCAGCAGTAATTAATTTCATGTGATAACTATCTCTTATAAGAAGCGATACTTGTCAAAGTAAATATCAAGGAGATTATTAAATGGACATTGCAATGATAGGACTTGGAAAAATGGGCGCCAACATGGCGCGCAGGTTGATCAAGGGCGGGCATCGTGTGATCGGCACAGATCATACGCCCGACAACATCCAAAAACTCGCGGCAGAAGTGGGGTTGATTCCAGCCGCCTCGCTCGCTGACGTGGTCGCGGCGTTACCAGCGCCGCGTGCGGTTTGGGTAATGGTTCCCTCTGGCGCGCCGACTGAAGCAGTTATCCATGAACTTGGGAATCTACTCTCGTCAGGAGATACCATCCTTGATGGCGGCAATACTTTCTATAAGGATGATATTCGCCGCGCCGCCGCTCTCAAAGAGAAGGGCATCCATTATGTGGATGTCGGCACAAGCGGCGGGGTCTGGGGTTTGACCGAAGGCTACAGCATGATGATCGGCGGCGAAGCAGAAGTCGTTTCGGCAATGAGCCCGATCTTCGAGACGCTTGCTCCTGCGGCAGATCAAGGCTGGGGACGAGTCGGTCCCGTTGGCGCGGGGCATTTCGTCAAGATGATCCACAACGGCATTGAATACGGTCTCATGCAGGCGTATGCTGAGGGTTTCGGCATCATGGAAGCCAAAAAGGATTTCAATTTGGATTTGTATCAGGTCGCAAAAATCTGGCAGGTTGGCAGTGTCGTGCGTTCCTGGCTTCTCGATCTGACCGCGAACGCTTTGAAGGCTGACCAGAAGTTGACCGACATCGCGGGCTGGGTGGCGGATAGCGGCGAAGGTCGCTGGACGGTGTTTGAAGCCGTTGACCTGGATGTGCCAGCGCC
>Ga0210058_1001964_pt1 | contig 17449 bp, 15 predicted proteins | sample CryGeymeta201511_FD_183979 | JGI IMG/M metagenome (GOLD analysis project Ga0210058, IMG submission 183979) | Groundwater microbial communities from Crystal Geyser aquifers in Utah, USA - Crystal Geyser metaG 2015-11 (SPAdes) (version 2) | ecosystem: Environmental > Aquatic > Deep subsurface >...
CCCGCCGGGACGCCGGCGGGGTATTTTTTTGGCTGAGATTATGCAACTGACTATTGACTTTTGCTGACTTATGATACATAATGTATAGTATATGAATAACGGAACTACTTCAAATTTACAATTAAAGTTATCTTTAGATGAAGGATTAACAAATATTTGGGGGTATTTAAAAAAAGAATACCAAGGCATGGATAAATCCAGTATTGTTCGTTTAGCTTTAAATACCCTTTTTAAAGAAACAAAAAGAAGTCAATATAGGCTTTATAGTATTGAAGAAATATTAAAAGAATTGGAAAGTGTAAATGAGGGGATGACAGAAAACGAGATCTATGATTGGTGGAATAAGAATAAACCTTTATAATCAATTTATGTTGGTAATTCTTGACACTTCGGTAATTATAGCTTTTTTACTTTCAACAGGTAAGAATTTTGTTAGAGAAATAATTCGTCAGGCTAAAGATGGGAAGATAAAACTAATAGCTTCAAAAGAAACGATCAGTGAATTAAAAAAAACATTAACCCATCAATCAATAAAAAAATTACCAAACTATAAACCTCATTTAATTGCCTCATTTATTGCATGGTATCAATATAATGCTGTTTACTATTCTTTGGAAAACAAAAAGATATTTAAAGAATTAAGAGACATTAATGATAATATCTTTATTCAATTAATTTTAGTTTCTAAGTCAAAATATCTAATAACCGGTGACGAAGACCTGTTAACTATGAAAAAGATCAATCTAACTAAGATTGTCTCAACAGAGCAATTTTTTAAACTAGAGAACATATATTTTGACCTTGATTAAATTACAGTTTTTTTGATAATCATATAGTTTACAGTTGACAGTAAACTATTGTTCCAGTGTTGGAAAATTGATTATAAATCCATCACCGTTTGGATCGGGAATGATTATTTTTAATACATCTCCAGCTAAGAGATTAAATACCATTAAAACCACAAAAACTAAAACAATCCCAATTACCGCATTAGTAATTTTATTTTGAGCTTTTGTAATCTTTTCTTTTTCCCCGCCTGAAGAAATCCAGTCAAAAGCTCCCCAAAGAAGATAAATAAGTAAAGAAAATCCGGCAAGCATAATAAACATTCGAATTCCAAAACCAATCAAATTACCTAATCCTTGCTGAGGTGTGCCGGAACCGCCAAGATTCATGGCGGCAGGTGGAGAAATATCACCGAATAGTTTTTGAATTTCAGGATCAACTTCCGCAAGGTATTTCATTTTGGTAAAACAATTCCTAATAACTGAATAACTAAATAACTAGCAACAACAATAATCAGACCTATAACGGCGGTTGTAATTGCGGCATAGGCTTTTTTTAAGGCATCAGGATTATCACCATTTCTTAATATACTAAATGCGGCATTCAAGGTTACAAAAAGAAAAATTAATCCGGCGCCGGTCATCATCAACGGGAGAGCGAGATTTACTATATCTCCTATTTTACTGACTTTAGCTGCCGGAAAACTAGTGGGATCGATGGTAAAAGCGTAGATCATGGAGAAATTATAAGCTATAATTATTACATGTTCAACCCTACTTTTGAAATTACTAATAAGATTTTAGTCAATATTTCCAAAATTGAAGCGTCGGAGGAAGTTATTAAGCATTCACCTCTGTTACCACTCTGGGAAAAGCAGTTTAAGGAAGAGGCTCTCATCCGTTCAGCCTATCATGGCACTCATATTGAAGGAAACAACCTTCATAAAGATGATGCTAAAGACATATTGTTGGGGCGCGATGTTATTGGCAGACCACGTGATATTCAGGAGATAATTAACTATCGAAAAGTAATAGAATTTATTGATGACGAGGCAAATAAAAAAATTAATAAAATTTCAGAACAAATTATTAAAAAACTGCACAGAATATTAACAGATAAAATTTTAGTAAACGAGCAAATAGGTGAATATAGAACTAAACAAGTGATTATTAGGAATTCTGCCAATGGTGAGGTGACTTTTCGTCCGCCTCCTCCAATTGAAGTTCCATTTTTAATGAGAGAATTCATCTATTGGATCAATCGTGATGATAAAGATAAATTACACCCAGTTTTGAAAGCGGGTATTGCTCACCATGAACTGGTTAGAATACACCCATTTTTAGATGGTAACGGCAGGGTTTCTCGGGTACTTGCGACTTTAATTTTATTTTTGGGCGGATATGATATTCGTCGCTTTTTTTCCCTAGAAGAATACTACGACAAAGATGCTATTACTTACTATCAGAATCTACAAAAAGCCTCGGCTGGAGATTTGAGCAGTTGGCTAGAATATTTTACTTCCGGCGCAGGAATTGAATTTGAAAAAGTTAAGACCAAAATTTTAAAATTATCAAAAGATGTTAAATTAAAAGAAAAATTTGGTGGTCGACAGATTTTTTTGACGGAGCGCCAGATGAAAATGATCGAATATGTTCAAGAAATAGGTTATATTCAAAATCAGACTTTTGGCGATGTTTTTCCTGACGTATCAGAGGATACCGTTTTACGGGATCTTCAAGATATGATAAAAAAAGGGTTGATTAAAAAAATTGGGAGTACAAAGTCGGCTCGTTATGCGATGGTATAAAATTACATTATGTTTTTTTCTGAACTTTCTAAATATTTTGAAAAAATTGAGAAAAATTCTTCGCGTCTCGAAATAACACGCATTTTAGCCGAGCTTTTTAATAAGCTTAATGCTCAGGAAATTGCAAAAGTTGTATATCTACTTCAAGGAAGGGTTGGACCTGCTTATGAAGGGATTGATTTTGGTATGGCAGAGCGAACCATTATTAAATCGGCGATGTCTGCCTTGAATATTGATCGAAGTTATTTCGAAAAGGAATTTAAAAAAAGCGGAGATTTGGGAACAACTGTTGAAAGCTTCAAAAAACTTTATACTTCATTTGAAGAAAAAGACATGGAAGTACTTGCAGTTTATGATTTTTTTTACCGGTTAGCAACTGCATCGGGTAATGGTTCTCAAGATGTTAAAACAAGCCTACTGTCACAACTTATTCGAAGCCTTGATCCATTATCCGGCCGTTATTTAGTTCGTCTTCCAACAGGCATTATTCGATTGGGATTTTCAGATATGACGATATTGGATGCCTATTCATGGATGTTAAAAGGAGATAAAAGCTTGAGGCCGATTATTGAAACTGCCTACCATGTTCGTCCCGACTTAGGATTTATTGGAAAAATATTGAAAGAAAAAGGGGTAGGTGGTTTGAAAGAGATAGAACCAACGGTTTTTACCCCGATTATTATGATGAAAGCAGAAAGAATGTCGTCGGCTAAAGAAATAATCAAACAAATTGGCAAGTGTTTAGTTGAACCAAAGTTTGATGGGTTCCGACTTCAGGTGCATTATATAGGGTCTGACCCTCGTCGAGGGTCAGACCCTACGGAGAGCCTTCCCAAGGTTAAATTATTTTCCCGAAGTTTAGAGGATGTAACTTATATGTATCCAGATATTGTTGAGGGTGTAAAACGCGAAGTTAAGGCGGAAGAGTTGATTATTGAAGGGGAAGCAATTGGTTATAATCCAAAGACAGGGGAGTTTCTACCTTTTCAAGAAACGGTCCAACGTAAACGAAAATATGAAATTACAGAAAAAGCAATCGAAGTACCTTTAAAACTTTTCGCTTTTGAACTTTTATTCTTAAATGGAAAGAATTTTATTAAAGAGCCTTTTATTGAAAGAAGAAAGGCCCTTGAAGAGGTAACATTAAAAAATAAAGATATTAGTAAGCAAATAATTGTTGTTGACCATCAAGAAGCTGTAGATAAAGAAGACAGGCTAGAAAAAATATTTGATAAAGCAATTGCCAAAAAATTAGAAGGGGTGATTGCCAAAAAAATTGATGGAATTTATCAGCCCGGCGCCCGAGGATGGAATTGGATTAAATATAAGAGAAGTTATTCTTCAAAGATTAATGACACAATCGATTGTTTGGTGATGGGCTATGATTTTGGTAAAGGGAAAAGGACTGATTTTGGCATGGGAGCATTCTTGGTAGGAGTTTTTGATAATAAAAATGATAAGTTTGTTACTGTAGCTAAAATTGGGACAGGATTGACTGACGTGGAATGGAAAGAGTTAAAAATTAAGAGTTCAGAGTTAAGAATTAAAAACAAACCGGAAAATTATTTAGTTGATAAAATGGCTGAATGCGATGTTTGGATTTCTCCTAAAATCGTTGTAGAAATCAAAGCCGATGAAATTACCAAATCACCAACCCATACGGCTGGTCTGGCTTTACGTTTTCCCCGGTTGGAACGTTTTCGCGATGATAAAAACCCAGAAAACGTAACTACACTAGAAGAGCTTCAACATATGACCCGTTAATTAAGTGACGATGACTCCAATACATTTTAAAAAATCGATAAATATATTCGCCAAAAAAAGAAAAAGGATTGTTGATAATTCTTCTTGCTGATGAAGTAACTGCATTTTTTCCATCATGAAAAATTTTTCCACGTTTTTTTAGATGAAATGAAATGTCAATATCTTCGTGGACTTTTTTGTCATTGAAACATATTTCATTTTTAATCTTATTCCATGTAATTTTTTTTATAGCATAGCCTGGACCGATAAGAGGATAAAAACCAATCATCAACATCGGAATAAAAACATAAATATAAAAAGGAATAGTATTATGTCCGATTAAACAAATATCGTTAAGTTTTATGGGCATAGATATTGCAACTATGTCAGAATTTCGAGAAAAATCATTTTTAATATTTTTTATCCAATCTGATGGGAGAATGGAATCAGCATCGCACTTGATAATTATCTCGTGCCTTGTATTGTTAAAGCCGGTATTTCTCGCCGGAGTCATACCTTGTTTTTTTTCTTGAATTATTTTAACTACAGAATATTTTTTAACAATATTAATTGTTTTATCAGTGCAGTTATTATCAACAACAATAATTTCATCAGGCTTTTCCGTCTGATTCATCAAAGAATCAAGACAGTTTTTAATGAGTTTTTCTTCATTATAAACTGGTATAACAACAGAAACTTTCATAATTAAATTTTTTGTATTAAATTATTTTTAACGTATTTAATTAGTTTATCAATTTGATTATTGTTTTTTTTAGGCTTTTTAATATAGAAAGAATAAAGATAAGACTTGAGTAAATATGAGACAGGGTTTTGTTGTTTTAGAATTTCCGAAAGGATGTCAAAACTTTCGACGAGAAATAATTTTGCAACGATATCATAGGGCTGTTTTTCATATTTTAATGTTGTTTTTACACCATCAAGTGGAAATAATTTCATTTTTTTATTCCTAAAAATATAGTTTAAATATAATTCTAACCCGTATCCTTTTTCAGACATATTTCCTAAATAAGGAATAAGATCCTTTCTCCAGTAGGACCTTTGACCGCTAAGAGGAAGGAATAATTTATCAGCTTTTAAATCATTTGGATAGCCAATAGCAAAGTCTTTTTTACCAGTAATTAAAGGATCGATAAGTTTTTTTAGATGGCTATCATTCAAATTTGTAAGATCGGCATCAATAAAAACAATAATATTTCCCTTTGATTTATTAATTCCCTTTACAATTGCATAACTTTTTCCGTGATTTTTTTTTAGATTAATTAAAATTATTTTTTTAAACTTTTTAATTATAGGAAGAGTTTTATCAATAGAGCCGTCATTGATAACTATTATTTCGTCTATCAAAGAAGAATTAACAAGAGATTTTAATACACCTGCAATTTTCTTCTCTTCATTATAGGCAGGAACAATCACGGAAATAATATGTTTATTCATAGGCTTATTTTATAACGAAAAAGTAGAAATAATAGGGTAGTGGTCAGAGGTTTTTGCTTCGATTTTCTCAGTTTTTATTAGTTTTAATCCTCGGTAAAATGAATAATCGGTTTTTATTTGTTTGACAAAAAATTTATTTACAAAAGGCAGGGTTAAACGTTGAAATAAATTATATTTTTCAAACTTTCCACTATCAGAAAATTTCATTGTTTGTCTAATATTAGCCGTTGCCTCTCGTAACCCAAATTTAGTCATCATTTTTTCAAGACGCCTTCTATTGTATGGAAAGTAATTAAAATCGCCAACGATAATTAAATTCTCTTTTTCAGAAAGACTGATTGATTTAAGTGCTTTATTAATATGTTTTAATCTAAGCTCATTACTTCCGATGACATAGAGATGAACATTACAGACAGAAATCTTTTTTTTAGTCAATTTATGTATGAAATTAGTTTCAAGAATTGTTTTTGGTTGATTATAACCAAGCGCAATTCTTAAAACATTAAAAAAGAAATCTCCTAAGTTAATTCCAAGATCAAGTTTAAATGAATCATTATATTTAAAACTTTTTGGATCGTAAAAAGTAACCACTCCAAAAATCTTTCCGAATTTAACAAAAGAGTTGGAATAATCGGCCATTTTATAGCCAAGTTTTTCAATTTTTTGAACACTTTTATTATCAATTAGAGCTTCCTGTAAGCAAATAATATCCGGGTGGTAAATATCAATTATTTCATCAAGTTTATCAACTGCATTATTGAATAGAGTATTGTAGGTGAGCAATGATAGATTCATTAGTACATTATACTAGAAAAGCCATTTTAGAATATAAATGTAGTTATCCACCGACTTTGGATAACTTTTATTATATTGGTATGATACTCTAAAAGAGTATGTATAATACTATAAGGTGTCCTATAGACTATATCTATTTATCTATAGGTCTTGACAAACTATTTATCTTTGTTTATAGTTAGAAGTATGAAGAGAACAATAAGCTTTAAAACAAAATATCAAAAGAAAAATGAGTTAATCGGGTTTGTAGCAGATCAATTTAAGAAATTAGCCAAGAAGAATTTAAGAATACCGGTGACCTTGTATCATTTATAAAAAAGAGCATCACTACCGCTCGTATTTGAGGCAACGACGTATAGTAATGCTCGATACTACGATAGCAAAAAAATTTTGGTTTGTCAACCCCGACTCAGTCGGGGTTTTGCGTTTATTGATCTACTTGATACAAAGCCCCAAAGCCATTAGAAGACTTAAAGATTAACTTACCAATTTTTAGCCATTTTTTCTCGAACAGATTTGGGTATTTTTGGCGTTCTAACCTTGAGATTACCACATATTTTATTTGATATTTTTTAATTAGCGATTTAGTTTCACTAATATTATTTGATTCATAAAGGGAGACGACTTCGGGGATCCTTTTTCCCACGATATCAGATGATCCTCTCCACAACCATTCGTGTACCCACCAACCGGCAACAGTTGGTAAACCCGTAAAGGCAGAGATCCTTCCATAGTCAGTGTAAGAGTCTCCTTGGGCCTCCAAGATGACAGGTTGCCCTTTCTCATTTTTGTTTAAATAGTCGATAATTTCATTATCTTCCAGATTATTGTCTTTTAACCAAACTTGGCCATCTAGTTGTACTTTACGATTGAGTTGGCCGTAATAAGAGGGGACAGAAAAGTAAGGATAGACGGAGGGGAAGAATAAAAAAACGACAAAGACGATAGATAATAGATAATAGACGATGGATTTCTTGATATTTTTTAATAAATAAAAGGTAACTATTGAAGCGAGTCCCATCATAGAAAAAGCCTGGTAACCAAGCTTAAACATAGTATTGGCCCGGAAATGTGCTGGATAAATATCTTTGATATAAAAAAATTCAGGAATAATGGTCAGGAAGATGCCAAAAGAGAAGAGAATGAATAGGAAATTGTTTAATTGCTTGTCCGCCGAAGCCTTGGCGAAGGAGGATTTTATAATCAAAAATATCCCAAACGAAATCCAAAAAAACCCCCATAAAACAAAAAGCATCCAAATAGGCGAGATTTGACAATTACCTTTTTCAAAGATAAAAGGCCATATTTTACCAATCTCAGTTAAAAACTTAGGAGAACAGTTAACTCCAATTCCGCTTACAAATGGCTTAAAAAACCAAGAAAAAGGAAGTGAAAAAATAATAAATGAAACTATTAAAGAGACGGTATTAATTAAAAATTTAACTGAAATACCGAACATAAAAAAGAATATAATAAGCGTCAATAAAATGTAAATTGGCCCGTCAAAGGCATTAGTCATGTAATGAACGGCGGTCATAAAGCCGAGGAAAACGGTTGAAATTAGTTGAAATTTGTTGAAATTAGTTGAAATTAGTTTTTTCTTAAACATTAAGAACAAAATCGCTAAAGTTAGCAAGACAAACGGTATATCAAATACGTGACCGTGCAAGTCGGCCACAACGTAAGAGTATGAGGGAAATTCATGAATGGTAAAAGGGATAAAACGAGTAGCATTAGGATACCAGTAGGCGGTCGGATTAAATCCGGAAAATATTTTCCAAAATGGAATCGGGGTCTCGTTTGGATAACCTTTGGTGAAAAGATAAATTGTATGAAGATTGCCACCGAGATTAACCAAATAAGCCCCGATTAAACCATAGATTATAGCTTTGAACTGATTCAATTTTTGATCGTACCGTTTAATAATATTTATGACGAGTGAGAATATTTGAGTCACTCCTTGAGCAAAAATAGTCGCCAGAATTAAATTGTAGCCAATAGAAGCTTTTATATTACTAAGTTTTATTAATAGGGCACCAGATAAATGACCAAAATAATAATAATTAATTGGTTCGGGTGAATACCATATATCTTTAGGAGGAAAGAATTCTGTTCGTAAAATTGAATTTATAAATCCGAAATCCATAAATTTTTCCAAGCCGTGAATCGAAGGTTCCTGGGAGCGGATGAAAATCCAGAAGAAAAGACAGAATATAAATAGGATTTCCTCGAAAATGATAATTCGTAGAGACGCAAAATTTTGCGTCTCTACACGGGAAACATTTTTTCTATAAATAAACCAATTAATGATGGCAAATAAACAAAGAGAAAATATCAGAGCAAGACGATCAAAAGGGATAATTTTGACAATCCCTAAAACGAAAACAAAATAACTTAATAAAATAATTCCTAAAGTTTTAGCGAATGGATAGCCAAAATCAAAATTAAAATTTTTAAACACTTTTTTTGTTAAAGGGGTAAAAACTATACCAATAGCGAGTAAGGTTATGTACCATTGAAGCGTAATTAGAATCCAGTTCATAAAGAAATATTATATAATAATGGACATAATTATGGATTCAAAATATCAACCACAATTAGTCGAGGAAAAAATTTATAAAGAGTGGGAGGAAAAAGGTTATTTCAAAGCCAGTGTCAATAAAAATAAAAAACCATTTTCCATAATTTTGCCTCCACCTAATGCCAACGGTAATCTTCACTTGGGACATGCAATGTTTACCTATGAGGACATCATGGTCAGATTCAATAAAATGATGGGAAAGGAAACCCTTTGGCTACTTGGATTAGATCATGCGGGTACCGAGACACAGTTTGTGTTTGAAAAATATTTAAAAAAGCAAGGCAAAAGTCGATATGACTACAAACGTGACGAACTTTATAAAATGATTTGGAAATATGTTGCAGAAAATAAAAGCACCATTAAAAATCAATTAAAGAGGTTGGGTTTTGCTCTTGATTGGAGTAGGGAAAAATTTACCATGGATCCGGAAATCGTTAAAATTGTCTACAAAACTTTTAAAGATTTATTTGATCAAGGCTTAATTTATCGAGCTAACAAATTAATTAATTATTGCACTAATTGTGGGACCTCTTTTTCCGATCTAGAAGTAGTTTATATTGAAAGAACTGATTCATTATATTACATGAAATACGGTCCATTTACATTGGCCACAACTAGACCTGAAACAAAGTTTGGAGATACCGCCGTGGCTGTTCATCCCGATGATAAACATTATCAAAAATGGATAGGCAAAGAAATAGAAGTAGAAGGATTGATAGGAAAGTTTAAAGTAATTGTCGTCGGAGATAAGGCTGTCGATCCCAAATTTGGAACAGGAGCGGTAAAAGTTACTCCAGCTCATGACTTTAACGACTATGAAATTGCCAAAAGACACGATCTGCCCATGAAACAGGTGATAGGCTTTGATGGTAAATTAAATTCACTTGCCGGAAAATATCAAGGATTACGAGTTTTTTCTGCTCGTCAGCAGATTGTTGCGGACCTTCAAGCAAAAGGGCAGATGGTAAAAATAAAAGAAGACTATGTTCATCGAGTAGGGACATGTTATAAATGCGGAAGAGTCCTTGAGCCATTACCAAAGGAACAATGGTTTATAAAAACAAAACCTCTTGCAGATAAGGCAATCAAATTAATTGAAAAAAAAGAAACTGAAGTGTTACCGAAAAGATTTAAAAAAAGACTGGTAACAATTCTTGACGATTTTATTGACTGGAATATATCCAGACAGGTTGTATGGGGGATAAGAATACCCGCTTATAAATGTAAATCCAAAAACCAAATGACAAATGACAAATGGTTTATATCGACCGAAAAACCTGAAAAATGCAAGATTTGTGGAGAATGTATTCCAGAACAGGATCAAGATACTTTTGACACTTGGTTTTCTTCAGCTCAGTGGCCTTTTGCAACTTTAATGACTGAAGGACAAGAATTCTTTGATTATTTTTATCCAACGTCAGTGATGGAAACAGGACACGATATACTCCGAGCCTGGGTTGCCCGCATGATGATGATTGGATATTTTTCTAAAAAGAAAACTCCGTTTGAAAAAATATTTTTACACGGAATGGTCCGTGATTCAAAGGGTCAAAAAATGAGCAAAAGTAAAGGAAATGTGATCGATCCAATTTTGATGATAGATAAATATGGAGCCGATGCTCTTCGAGCCGCCCTGATTTTTGGAACAAAAGAAGGAGGAGATGTTTCTTTTTCTGAAGAAAAAGTGGTGGGCATGAGGAATTTTATTAATAAGATATGGAACATAGGTCGGTTCATAAGTATGAACCTCCAGATCAAAGATCAAAGATCAAAGATCAAAGATACAAACAAAAAATCAAAAATTATAAAAGAATTAGAAACGGAATACAAAAAAGAGAAGAAGCAATATCTAAAACACATGGATTCGTATCAGTTTTCGAAGGCTTTAGGGATAGTCTATGAATTTATCTGGCATCGATTTGCCGATTTTTACATAGAGCAATTGAAAGATGAAGTAATTAATGGTAATATGGAAGCTCTCGGGGAATTGAAGGAAGTTTATTTAGAAAATCTGAAGATGCTTCACCCGTTTATTCCATTCGTCACAGAGACTATATGGAAGGTTTTTGAAGGTAAAGATAGTTCGATATTAAAAGTTAATTTATAATACGAATACCGGGGTGGCTTGTATCATTCGTATTTTTCAATATGAAAAGAACTTGGCAGCCAAAAAAGGCAAAAAGAAATAAAGTTCACGGATTTTTGAAAAGAATGTCCACCGCTAAGGGTAAGTTAGTCCTTAAGAGGAGAAGAGCGAAGGGAAGAGTTAAGTTGACTGTCTAAATTAACCTAATTAATCTAATTGATCTAATTATTCTAAATAAATCCCAATACCTCAATTGTGTTTTTGGAACTTGGTAATTATTTAGGTCAATTAGAATAATTAGAAATTAGGAATTTTATATGCAAGCATTTGTCCAATATATTTTTGATCCCTTTTTTGCCCACCCGATCTTAAATTTGCTGGTTATTTTTTATAAACTATTCATGTTTGTTAAGCTTCCGGGTGCATTTGGGTTTGCAATAATTGCTCTTACTATTGCTGTGCGTTTGCTTTTTCAACCATTCTTCAAGAAACAGATTGAAACGGCGAAAAAAATGCAAGAACTAAAACCTCATTTAGATAATCTTTCTGCTAAACACAAGAATGATCAAAAACAACTGCAGGCGGAACAATTAAAGTTATATCAACAACACGGAATTAATCCAACTTCCGGTTGTTTGGTGATGATTATTCAACTACCGGTTTTTATTGCGCTTTATAACACGTTAAATCTTTTTTTATTAAATGGGCATGCTGGGAAAACTATTACGGCCATAAATAAAGCTTTGTACTTTTCTTTTTTAAAGATAGAAACAGTCAACTCTTGGTTTTTTGGATTGGATTTGGTTAAAACGCCAAAACAAGCCGGTACCTGGATATATTTGTTAATTCCGTTGATAACAGGAATTCTACAATATTTTCAAGCTCAAGCCTCTATGCCAAAAGCCAGTCCAACTGTCGCGGTTGTACCGATTGGCAAGGATAAAGGCAAGAAACCAGAAGGCCAAGGGGATTTCCAAAAAGCCATGAACACGCAAATGAAATACATGTTTCCTCTGATGATCGGCTGGTTCTCATACACTTTGCCAATAGGCTTGGCTTTATATTGGAACATTTTTTCGATTATGGGTATAATTCAATATAAAAAAACAAATAGTAAATCTAAAATGTTAAATGTTAAATAAACAGTTAAATATTAAGTATTAAATAAAATTAACAGTTTAATATTTAAACGTTTAATATTTTTTTAACCTTTAACCTTTAATAATTAATATTTTTTTTAAAACAATATGGACAAAATAAGTACGATAAAAACTGAGACAGAAGAACTTTTAGGGAAGATGATTACTAAGTTTGAAGTAGAAGTTGCCGATGATGGAGGAGTTTTTCAAGTAATCATTAAAGCTGAAGAAGAAGTTTCGGCCGTTATTGGTCGTCATGGTGAAACGATCCGAGCCATTCAAAAAATATTGGAAGTGATTTTATATAAAAAATTTAATGAAAGAGTTGAAATCCTAGTCAACGTCAATGACTTTCGAGAAAAACAAAAAGAGCGACTCGAAACAATGGCACGCGAGTATGCCGATCAAACCAAATCCACCGGAACGGCCGGATATATAAGATCTCTTTCGTCATATGAGCGAAAATTGATTCACGAATTTATTACCATTAACTATCCTGAGCTGACAACTTCATCAGTTGGAGAAGGACGGGAAAGACAGTTGGTGATAGAGGTTAAAAAGTAAATTTAACCAATTTACCAATCCGACTAATAAATACCAATTATTTTTGTTGTATGTTTTGAATGATCTTGCTTATAATCATTTGAATTTCATGGCATTCTTGAATATATGGATTAACAATAAACTCAGATAGAATTCCAGTATCTTTAATTATATTTAACCAATATTTTGTTTCTTTAGCCTCTTTCCTAACAATCATGTATTTAGCAACAAAATCCTTAGAAGAAGACGCGCCATCAGCTTCTTGATCATTTGCACCAACTGATGTAAGAGATGAACCTATTTGTTCGATAATGGAAAGATTTTCTTTAGATTTTGGAATTTTTTTAACAATATTATTAAAACAAGCTACGACAAATTTATAAATTCTTTTATGAATATCTTTTTCAGTATCACGATATATATTCATAATTTGATTCTAACATTTATTTTATTGATTGGTAAATTGGTGAAATTGGTGAAATTGGTCAAATTGGTGAAATTAGTGAAATTGGTGAAATTGGTCAAATTGGTTAATTATGATTTCGTCACTTGTTTAGCTTGCCTTTAATTGATATATTTTTAGTATGAATCCAAATAGTTCAGCCGAACAACCTCCAGGAAAAAGTATGCAAGAACAGGCTCGTGCTACTGCCGATCAGATTATTGCAAATATGATAGAGAATCACCAAAATGCAGTCGCAGAAATTTCTTTGATAAAAAATGATAGTGAAAGATTAAAAGCACTAGCTTTGTTGGAACAAAAAGAAGTGTCAGAATTTAGATCAAAGCTCAATGAACAAATAAGAGAAGCATCTGATACTGGTCAGGCAGTTACCCCTGAAGACAAGAAAACAAAGGCGGAAAAGGCCAAGCATATTTTTCTTGAAGCAAAAGCGTTGGACGAAGTAGGCGTAAAAGTTGGTAATGCAGGATCTCAACAAGCTTTTAATAAGATAGTTGAATATATAAAAAATGGTCAGATATCCGACGAGGGGGCACTGGTGTTGGAACGTAATATTGGAAAAGATCTTCTAAACGGAATAGTTTTTTCAAAAAAGGGGGAACCGCCAAGTAATTTTGAAAAAAATTTGAGAATTGCATTTGAAGCGGACCCCGTAGCGACGACCCCATTATTAAGGGATTTACGAGAGAATCAGGATATTTATGGATATGAAGGAACTCCACAGGATTTGCTGAGTAGAATAGATCAGACTATAGAAAACGATCAACAAAAATCGCAAAATACTTTAAATCAAAATGTTGGGGAAGATGAAGAAAACGAAGAACGATTGAAGGCAATTCTTAATGAAACGGATCCGGCAATAATCAACGAGTTAAGCCAATCTTCATATATAGGCGAATTAAAACAATATTATTTGAGTAGGTTTACTCAAGATCAAATTGACCTGATTAAATCTTTTTATTCGCCAACGGCCTTTGTCAGATATATTGAACGCTTAAACAATGGGGATAAAAACGGCGACGGAAAATTTATTCTTACTCCCGATAAAGTTCAAGAGAGAAGACAGGAAATCGAACGCAACATAAAAGAATATTACGAGAAAAATAACAAGAGTTTCAAACCTGGGGAAGACTTGCAGACACTGGTGGAAAGACGATGGGCGGAAGAAGTGTCAAAAAACATGGAATGGAATATTTCCGACGTCATCAATCAGCTGTTTTTGGAACTGCAGGAAAAATCACCGAATAAATTTTATGATCAGATAATGCAGGAAGATATCTTCCAAGGCCCGTCCCAGATCCAGCACCGGATCCAAAGCGCCATCAACAACTTGATGACGAAGATGGAGCAGATCGAAGGAGGCAATAGCGAATTGGCAATGAGAATAAAAAAACTTAATTTATATGAGCAGCAAATTGCGGATTCGTATATCGAAGAGCGCGGAAGCGAAAAAGACGGGGAAAACAAAAAAATTTATCCTCGAATCCATCCCTTTACCCATGGCGAAAAAATCGAAGTAACGGATTTCATCCGGCACGTCTATCACACGATCGATCAGACGATCAGCAAAGCCGAATATTTCCATAACTCCCGGGCAATCTATGGCCATCCGCCCGGCGAAAAAGGCTTTTACCAACAGCTGGGAGATTTTGCCGAACAAATGAAAGGGGGCGGGATCGATGAAATTTTGATGCTTCCCGACGGACAACACATATTGGAGGCTTATCAACTCTACGAAAAAATGCTTCAGGAAGATTTTGCCCAATTGGATCAGCGTCATCGGCCCGATCAGTTAAGTAACAAACTGGAAAGAGTCAATAGCCAGATTGAGCTTGAGGTTTTTAAGCAATTGAAAGATTTTTATCCGGAGCTATCGGATGAAAGACTGAGAAATATCGTCAACTCCGGAGTCGGGATCAGCCGGGGAATATTTTTAACGGAATCGGAAAAATCAGCCTATGCCGACCCGATCGATTCGGAAGGAAAAGGAATGATCGCTTCATATTCGACCAACGATGCCGGTTCCTTAAACGTCTTCAATCCGATGCACACGATTTTGAGGTGGCAGGGAGAACATTTTATGAACTCAATGTATTTTATGCCAGTGGAAGGTCAGCCTGGACCATGGGATCATCGCAAGTCGATGAGCAACGCAGCCAAGTATATAGATTCGCTTTTGGTCGGTAAAGGCCGGGGGACAGGTAAAGACGCCCTGCCGGAAATGTTTATTGACTCGATGATGGATCTGACCAATGTTGGCGGCCCTGGTAAAAGAAAAGGTTGGCGTACTAAATATAGTCTGGAGGGACATTTTGCCTACGATCCTGATGGCACGATCAACGCGCCAAAAACGTTTAAAGCAATGGAAGCGATTGGGTATGAAGCAATCTTTAATTTTTACACCACCGAACAGGCGGGAGAAAAACTAATGAAGTCAACCAAAAATACCGATCCGGATCAGGCAAAAGAAAAAAAAGAGCTTTTCCGGTACATCTTCAAAAGGTATTTTTCGGAAAACCCGGAAAATTTTCAGGAAGCAGAGCTCGACAATTATTTATCAAAATTACAAATAAAAGGAGAGGAAAAAGCTTTAGACCAATTAAAAACTAAGGGTCAGCCTTTTAAAGGTGGTTCCTGGGAAGAGCAGGTGGCTTACGAAACTTACCAGCTGTTCATGGAAAATACTTTAGCCCGTTATACGGCGGCCAGATTCCCGACGATATTTTTGCGGATGGATAAAAACAGGCTCCACGACGATGGAATAAGCCACTGGGAGAAAATAAGAAGGAAATTCAAAGATTGGAAAAGAGAGGATTTTGACAAATCAATGAAAGATTTAACGATGGCGGAGATGCTTCTCCGACGGCAAATAAGCGGAAAAATAAGGGAAAATATCAAACTTGATGAAAAATGGACCTTGAGTCAATTCGATAAGATAGATGGTCTTAATTATAGATTGGATGAGTCAAAAATAAGAGAATTGCTTTCGAAAAATAAAGAAGATAAAGCGTTTAAATCGGAAAAAGAAATAAACGACGCAATCGAAGTTTTCCGCCATATAAAAGACAGCTTTAAAAAAGATAATTTTCTGGACAATGAAGGTAAAAAAAGAATACAAAATTATACTTTTACTTTCGGATTGGAGGATACAGACATTTCGCTGATGAATTTCCGGGGGACAGGACCACGAATGGTGGCGAGGGCCGTCAAAGACGTGGCGTCGGCAGAACAGGTAATCACCCCTTGGATCATCGAAATGCCAAGGATAATGAATGAAATAGCTATCAACGGCAAACATGATTTTTCACCACTCATCGAATACATGAGAAAAGCCCAAAAAGCGATCACCGAGATTCATGACGTTCCGAGCACTTACGAACACATGTATAAGATTGCCGGTACTATCATCAACTATTTCAAAAAAGATGCGATGGCCAAGCCTTTATTCGGGCTTTTCAGGTTAGGAAAAATAAATTCAAATGCGGCTGAATATGCAGGTCGTTCCACCGCCGTTTGGGAATGGGACTCGAGGGATATTGACCGATTTGCAGTCGCAATGGAGTCGTACGGTTTGCTGAAAAACAACCCTTATGATTTACATAAATTTAAAGATGGGAAATTTACAGGTGGGCAGCCGGAAGACAGGTGGATAAAAATACCAGGAATAAAAAAACCAATTAAATTTGGGAAAAAAAGACATGTTGATTATGAATTTAATTCATGGAAGTTAAGAAAAGAGCACGGAGCAGACTGGAAGGCAATATCATGGGATTATATCAACCAGTTCCTACCACTAGCAATGGCATTCTTATTATGGAAATATATCAAGGATGCGATGGATGAGGCGAGTGGGAAAAAGAAGCAATAATAAATAATACGAATACTACGAATAAAGAAATGCAAATGATACGAATTATGCGAATAAAATATGCCTTACGATAAAAATATATTGTTTTAACAATCTAAACACTCACTTTTGTAGGTTATAAGCGGTTGACAGATTTCTAGTGGTGTTATTAAATAGGGTCAGACCCTCGACGAGGGTCTGACC
>Ga0210058_1001990_pt1 | contig 17333 bp, 9 predicted proteins | sample CryGeymeta201511_FD_183979 | JGI IMG/M metagenome (GOLD analysis project Ga0210058, IMG submission 183979) | Groundwater microbial communities from Crystal Geyser aquifers in Utah, USA - Crystal Geyser metaG 2015-11 (SPAdes) (version 2) | ecosystem: Environmental > Aquatic > Deep subsurface >...
GGACAACGGGCTGACGTTCCAGTACGTCCACCGGCCGAATCCGGGCGGTGCCTGGGTCAACCCGTGTCTGGCGTGGAACCTCGGTCTCCAACTCGCCCGCGCCCCCAAGCTGATTCTCACCGGCCCGGACATCATCCATATCGGGAACACGCTCAAGTCGCTGACGGACCCGCTCGACCAAGGTGTTGACCGTGCGGTCCTTGCCTCGGTGTATGACCTGCCGCAAGACGTGACCGAGACGATGGACGAGCGTGAGTGGCAGAAGTGGGTCGAGCTGTCGTTCGCCGAGCTGAAGGAGACGTGTCAGCCCGACCTGTCGGAGTGGTCGAAGGTGCGCTGCCACCCATTCCTCCGGCGGGCGGGTCTGTTCTTCTTAGGCTCCGTGCTCACCGAAACGGCTCGCGCCGTGTGCGGCTTCGATGAGGACTACCAGTACGGGATCGGGTTCGATGACGACGACTTCATCCGCCGGCTCCGTCTGCGCGGGGTGGAGGAGGTCTACGACGAGGGCGCCATTGGGCTCCACCAATGGCACGAGAGCTACACGGACGACCCGTTCGGCCAGTTTGAGATCAACCGCTCGCTCTTCCGGCGCAAGACGCAAGCGGCGGTGCGCGTCGCCAACGAGGGCCGGCGCTGGGGAGCACTGCGCTTCGGTGACTTCTGTGAGGGCGTGCCGGACGCAGACCGGCTCGTGCCCAAACGGTCGCTCAGGATCCTGGCCTTCGTCGTCGTGGGGTCAGACACGCGCTGGCTGTGGCGCTGCTTGCGTGACGTGCAGCGGTATGCGGACGCCCTGGTCCTGCTGCACCCGCCGGCCATCACCGACCTCGGCTGGGTTCAAGAGGCGTTCGCTAAAGTGCGAGCCATCGCGCCCCTTCCCACGTCGCCCGACGGGCTGGTCCGCTTCGACCCGTCGACTCGGGTCGACGAGCTGCGCGCTGAGTGGGTCGTGGCACTCAGCGCCACCGAGATGATCGAAGACCGGTTCGGGGAATCCTGCCGCGACTTGCTTGCCAGCGAGGCGCCGTGCGCCTACGCCTTCCGAACCGTCTCCCTCTGGCTCGACGAGGGGCACCACCGGGTCGACGGCCCGTGGTACTACGCCGGGCCGGGAGAGCGCAACAGCACGGTCCGGCTGTGGCATCACTCGAAGCCGCACGTCCTTGTGGTTGGGGCCGACCACCTCCACGTGCGACCCGCCGGAGACGAGCGGGAGGCCGCTGTGCGGCAGACGGAGTTGACTCTCGCCGACTGGCTTCAGGTGGGCTCTCCAGCCGCGGTGCGGGCCGGCGACTTCGCCCGGTTGGCTGATGTGCCGGAGCAATGGAAGAAGCCCGAGCCGTTGGCCAGCGTGGTGGTGCTCACCTGCAACCGACTGGCGATGACGCAACAGTGCCTCCAGGCGGTGGTCGAGAACACGCGGTTCCCGCTGGAGCTGATCGTTGTCGACAATGGCTCGACCGACGGCACGCCCGAATGGCTGCAGCGGTTCGCGCGGTTGGTGAAGGGGCGAGCGTCGGTGAAGCTGGTCCTGCACCCGGAGAACGCGGGCATCTCGCCGGCTAAGAACGAGGGGATCCGTCTCGCCCGCGGCGACTACGTGCTCTGCGTGGACAACGACATTGTGCCCCCGCCTTCCTGGGTCGAGCGGATCGTGGAACGCCTGGATGCCGATCCGCGGGTCGGTTGCTGCGCTGTCGCCAACAGCGCGTTCCGTCCCTCGACGTGGCCCGCCACGCTTGGAGGCGTCAACGTGGGAGTGCTGGGGTTCGGCTTCGCGGTCTGCGCGTGCTTCGGCTTCCGTCGCGCTCTCCTGGACGAGGTCGGCTACCAGTGCGAGGACTACGGACGCTACGGGCATGAGGACGTCGACTATGCCGTGCGCGTAGGCCGGGCCGGCTACCTGTGCGTTCACGCCCCCGGAGCGCTGGCCCGGAACCTCGGCGAGACCACCATGCTGCTTGAGGAGCCCATCACTGCCCGAACGCCGGCCGAAGACGAGTACCACGCCTTCAAGGTCGCCGAGGTGAACAGCGCGTGGCCCATCCGCGAGCGGTACTTCCAGCACTACCAGTGGGGGCGTCGTCCGCTCGCGGTGCCGTACGTGCGCCCAATGCCGACGGCGGCGACACGCCGGGAATGGCAGCAGCTCAGCCTGATGGTGCTGTTCCATGAGCCTGCCTCGGAGGCGCGCGAGACACTGGAGACATTGCAGTGCGCCTTCGGTGAGCTGGACCTCCAGATTGTGTGCGTCGACAGCGGGGAGTATCGCGACACGACCGAGTACCTGCACGGGCTCCAAGGCGTCACGGTGGAGCCGCTCTCGACCGACCGGTGGACGTTCATGCGCGCTCTCAACACCGGTGCCGCCAAGGCCACGGGCGACGCCTTGGTTTTCGCCCAGTCGGGGATCCGCGTGGCCGGCACGGGCTGGAGCGAGGCGATCCTGCAAGCCTTCGCGAGGAACCCGTCGCTGGGTCTTCTCCTCCCCCGCCAGCGCACCTCGCCGTCGACCGACGACGGAGCGATTAGCTCGCGACTGCGCGCTCTCTCGCGATGGGGGCACGGGCACGTGTTCGCGGTGCCGCGGTGGCTGTGGGACAGGCTTGGCGGCTTCGACGAGGGGTACAGCGGCTACGGGTGCGAAGAGGCAGACCTCGCTCTTCGCTGCCTCAACCAGGGAGGCTGGGTTGCCGAGCTGCTCGAAGGAGAGTGCTGGCGGGTCGCGAACGGAGTCGCCGGGCTTCGCGCCAAGGGCGGTCTCGAGGCTGTGGCCGCCAATCTGCACCACTTCGCCGTCGCGCACGGCGCGCCCCTGCCCTTTGATCCCCTCACGGTCAGCGAGGTCTGGCAGGAGACCGAAGCCTATCTGCAGCACGTGTTCGCCGACGCACCCTGGCCGGACTGGGGTGCATACCCCCACCGCCAGTGGGAGGTCGGTGAGGGGGGGCCGGCGGCCGCGGCAGGCACACCGGCCGAGCCGTGTCTGTCCGTCATCCTCGATGAGACCGTTACTCCTGACGAGCTGACAGCGTGCCGGGAGACGCTGCGGGACTTCGTGCCCCTCCCCTGGGAGTTCCTTGTCCGGGGGGACGAGAACGACTCCACTGTGCGCGACGGCGGGGATACGCGCGTGCGGGTGCACTCTGTCCCCTCAGCGGCCTCCCAGGTGGACGCCTTCAACTCGCTGCTGGCCCTGGCGCGGGGCCGGTACGCAACCAGATGGCGACGGCTGTGGGAGGAATCGCCGACCTCGCTATGCCGGGCAACCTGGCGACTCGAGGAAGCGCCGGAGGTTGCGGCCGTCGCTGTCGTCGCCACGCAAGGGAGCGGCGGCGCGGGCGAGGAGGACAGTGCTTTCGTATGGCGCAGGCGTGGGGGCATGAGCGCTCCGCAGAACGCCCTGGCGGTCGAGTACGCACTGTGCTGCCAACTCGCGGAGTCCGGCGACCTGGTGGAGACACAGCTTGTCGAGGAGCACCGGACCGAGAAGAGGAAAACGCTGGGCGAAGGTCTCCTGACCGAGCCGGGCCCAAAGGGCACCCCCTGACCGGAGGTCTCCACTGCCGCGTCTTGGAGACCTGCGGTCGGGCTCAGGGCTCGGTCAGGAGACCTTCGCCCAGCACTCCAGTTCGCGGAGACCTTCCCCCAGCACTGCTGCCCGCTGTACGGTATTCTCGAAGGAGGCAGACCACACAATGCAGATCCTGACCCTTGGCAGTGCGTTCCTGTACCACCTGCTGCGGCCCGCTTGCGAGCAACTGGGCCATCGGTTGGCGTTCCTCGAGGAAGGAACCGAGACGGGCGACACGGTACGGGCTGCCGTTGAGGAGGCACAACCACGCCTGCTCCTGGCATTCGCCGACTGGCAGCGCAATGTGCCTTGGGCCGAGGTCCTGGAGATCGCACGGCGGAAGGACGTGCGCACCGCGTTCTGGAACATCGAGGATCCCAACCACTTCGACGCCTTCAAAGACCGTGCGGAGGGCTTTGACCACGTGTTCACCACTGCGGCCGAGCGCGTTGAGGACTACCGAGCGCTCGGGCATGACGACGTGTCGGTTCTCAGGCTGGCCTGCGCGCCCTCCTGCCACTACCGCGAGTACCTGCCTCGGGACTTGGACGCCATCTTCGTCGGCAACCACTACCCCGGTGAACCGGACCGCATGGTGGGAGAGCAGGACGTGCTGTTGCCGTTCCTGTCCGGACGGTGGCGGTTGGAGATCTGGGGATACGACTGGTGGCGGCGCACGCCCTACGAATCACTGTGGAAAGGCCCCACGCAGGGGCCGCTGCGCGAGTACCTCGCCCGGGCACGGATCGTCCTCGGCATGAACGAACAGCGCTCCAGCCCGACGATGACGTCGATGCGGCCCTACGAGACGCTGGCGTGCGGCGCGTTCCAGCTCAACGACTGGTCCGTGGCCATGGAGAGCCTCTTCGAAGACGGCCGGCACCTGGCGCTCACGCGGAGTCCGGGAGAAACGGCGGGGCTCATGGACCGGTACTTGCACGAGGAGGCGCGCCGCGAAACGATCGCCCGGGAGGGACAGCGATACGTGTATGCGCACCACACGTACGCCCACCGGATTCAGCAGATGCTGACCCACATTTGGCCGGAAGAAGCCCGACGCTGGTTTATCGATGAGCTCAGGGTCGAGGCTCATCGCGGTGAGGAGGGGAAGGGCTGGCCTCCTGAAGGCGAGGGACCCACAGAGGTCACTGTCGAGGCACCCGACGGGAAGCAGTCCCAAATGGCGGCAGGTCAGGTCCTGCGGGTGCTGGGTCAGCGTGGGTTCTCGGTGACGGGGGTCCGTCGCGTCAAAGCGGCACGCCGGAACCGTGGGCAACATATCCTCTCGGTACGTCCGGCTGGAAGTCTGCCGGTGCCGGGGGCGCACTCCTCGGAGCCGCCGGTCGCTGTGACCATCCTGCACCAGGATCCGGAGACGGAAGCGCACCTCTCCCGGCAGACCTACCCGAGAATCCCTCGCTGGCTCTGCCTCCGCAGCCGTGGTGAGGAAGAAGAGTCGGTCGCCGTCCCGGAGGCGCTTCTGGTGGGCTGCCCCCTCGACAGCACTCCCGCGCCGCTCCACACCGCACTCAATCGCCTGCTCGTCGAGATGGCTTCCCACGCCGAGCTCCTGGTCTTCTGTCTGCCCACGTTCCTTGAGGACCGAGAGGCCGTGCTGCGCCTGGTGCAGCGCTTCCGCGAGCACCCATGGGCAGGTGCGCTGTACCAGTGGCACACCTCCCCCGCTGTGACGGCCGCCCAGCAAGCACCCGACGCCGGGACGTTCGTGCTGGCCGTATGGCGCCCTGTCGTGTGGTCCATCGGTGGGTTCCGTCACGTGCCCCACGGCGGCCCTTTCGCTGACTTCGTTCGGCGAGTCCGCGCCGTGGGGTACGAACCGATCGTCGGCCAAGAGCCGCACGCACCCGACGCCATGGCATGCGCTGGAGGCGCACTTAGCGACCTCACGGATCTGTGGGCGCCGTGGCAGGACTGACGCGGCGACGGTTCCGGACCGCCCTTGCCAACGCTCCCTGTTCCTGCTACACTTCCCGTGAGTTTCCTGGCTTCGAGGAGAGCTGTTGTGCAGTTCGGCGTTGACGGTTGGAGCATGGCGATGATCCCCCGACTCCGGCGGGTTGTTCCGCCCCACGCGCCGCCCGTTCGATGGGCACGGTTGCCTCGCTGGGTCCACCGCACATCCTCCGCTGCCTTTCAGGCTCCTTTGCGCCCCGCCCTGGCTCCACCACGTGGTGCTCTTGCGGCTTCCGCCCTGCCGCTTGTGGTTCCGCCACCGGTTCTTGCGGCTCCAAGCCCTGGTCTTGCCGCTCAGACCGCTGCTCTTGTCGTGTGGGGACCTGCTGTTGCCATTCTGAGTCACGGTCTTGCGGCTCCGCAGGGCGATTGCGTCACTTCGAGCACCGGTCTTGTGGGGCCGGTCGCCCTCGGAGACGCAAGACCGGCTCTCGAAGCCACCCGGGCCCGTCGCGGCGACGCACGGACCCCGCTTAGGGGCGCTCCGGTCCGACACGCGGCCGCCTCGCAGTTCCGCGGCCAACGGCCGCTTGAAGGTGACGCCGGGAAGAACCGGCGCGCACCCTCGCCAGGGCGCCAAACATCCAAGGGAGGAACGTGACAGTGGCCGAGTATTGGGAAGCAGTGCACATCCGGGGACAGCAGACGATTGGAGTCTGGACGACCTTTGCGCCGGACTTCGCGGTGGGCGAGCTGACGTCGGCGGACCACACCGCCGACGTGGCCGGCATCCTGACGCGCGTGAACGAACGCGACGTGCAGCAGGACGCGGTGGATGCCGCAGTGGCCGCCCGCGACAACAGCTTCGAGGAGATCCACGGTGTCAACACCCGGGCGCCGCAGCTCATCGATGCGGTCCTGCCGCCGGACGACGATCTCCAGGACGAGCTGGACGGCGTGTATGAGGTGGACGCCTACAGCCACGAGGGGAACCTGGAACGGGGGCGCCGACTGATCTCGCTCTGGAATCAGGTCAACGCCAAGCGCGCTGCTCTGACCCCGCCGCAGCCCCCGCTGCTCCTGGGCAGCGCCGACCTCGCCGCCCTCCAGAGCGCGGTGGAGAACCACCCGAGCCTGCTCCAGACCGTGGCGAATGAGCGCGCGGAGCTGAGCCGGAAGCGCAGCCAGCTCAGCTCGCACACCCGCAAGGTCGACCGGGACAACAAGCGCTGGTACGCCGCGTGGCGAAGCAACTTCCCCGACGGCTCGCCCGAGCACGACGCCTTGAGCCTCGTCGACACCGAAGAAGGCGCCTCGCCCCCGACCGCCCTGGAGATCGCGGCGCTCACCCAAAGGGAGGCCTCCGTGGAGGTGACCTATCTCGCAGGCGGCGGCCGCCGCGCCACCAGCCTGACGCTGGTCTACCAGCTCGAAGGCCTCGACCCCGACTTCGCTCACCCGGCGCCAGTGACTCTCACCGGCCAAACCCTCGGCCCCTTCGCCGCCGGCCAGACGATCCACGTCAAGACCCAAGCCTCGAACTCGGCGGGGACGACGGAAGGCGCGGTGCAGAGCCTCACGCTGGCGTCGTAGCCGCAGGCGCAGGCGGGTAGTGGCCCGTGGACTCCCCGTCCGGCCGGTCTGCTGTGCCGGGCGGCGGCGGTGAAGCCCTCATGAGCTGCCGAGTGGATCGGGCGACGCCAAAGGCGGGGGACCTCTGTGGCGCAGTTAGGAGTGCACGATGACGGCGAGTATCTACTTGCCCTGCCCCCGGACCCCGGGGAGCAGCGGCCGTCCGAAATCTCGCCTCGCAGGTCGGACCTCGTTGGCGGCCCTTCTGGCGCTTCTCGCGTTCGCCCCAGTGGCCGAGTGCGAACGCACGAAGCCGGCATCCCGCGACGCGCCGGTCCGGTTGGCTCAGGAAGCTGTGGGCCGCTGGACGTTGCGCTACGTGGACCTGACCGACACCCCTCACGGCGGCACTGTGCAGGACTACGCATCGTATGAGGGCACGTGGTCTCCCACGTGGTCGCCAGACGGACGCAGACTACTGTACTGGCGGTTCGCCCAGGGCCCGCGCGATGTCTTGGAGCAGCTCGATGTCGTGACGCTGCGGACCAAGACGCTGCTGGAAGTGAGCCGCAAGCAGGGCTTCTCCGTCGCTTGCGCTCCGGATGACGGCCGCATAGCCTACGTTGTCCGTGAATCGGCGAACTATGACCAGCTTGCCGAGCTTTGGGTTAGCGACGCAAAGATGAAGGACAGAACGCTCGTCGCCCACATTCCCTTCGCCGCCATGTTGCGGTGGTCTCCGGACGGGCGTTGGCTGGCTTGGCTCCACCGTTGGCATGGCCCAGCCTCCATCCGTGCGCTCGACACACGAGCACGAGAGGAACCAGCGCCCACGGAACTGACGCGGCTATCCCCCGAGGCACCCTACCTGTATCACTTCTGTTGGGCGTCCGACGGCAAGGGCGTGTACTTTATGGACCGTCCCCTGGCTGCCACCGGGGACGATCTGTTCTATGTCGATCTCGCCTCCCACGCGCGTAGACAGGTGTGCCAAGAAAGGGTGGCTTGGGCGGTATTTGCAGCGAGAGTGACGCAGCTCTTCCCGGTTGCCTCCGAGGGGAGAGTCTACGTAGCAGCTCAGTACACGGGGTTGTGCGGACTGTTGGACCGAGATGACGGACCTGGGCCCGACATCGTCAGCGTCGACCTCAGACGTGGTGTCGTCGAGCACGTCTGTCCCACGTTCCACCGAACATCCTCACTGGCGCCCAACGGCCGGGAGGTCATTTATCTCAACCCTCAAGCTGGCACCCTTCTGTGGCTGCCGGCCCTGGACTGGAGCCGCGAGGACGCCAAGATCATACGGAAACTGGAGGAGTCGGAGCTGGCCTTGATCCGCTTCCCGAGCTTTGATCTCGATGCAGCCAAGCGAATCGGAGCCCCGACCTGGTCGCCTGACGGGAGACGAGTTCTGGTCCAGTTTGGGAACCGTTTCATAGTGCTAACGCGCGTCAACCGGTGACGGCGGTTGACGGTGAGGAGGCTCTGGCATGCCGGTGAAGATCACCCTGATTGAACCCTATCAGTACAAGAGCGAATACTGGTCATTCGAGGGAATAACCCGCGGACTCGTGCTGGCCGACGGGACCTCGCATGTCACGATCACGGCAAAGGTGACGGACAACAACGGAGACCCGGTGCCGAACGTCGTGGTCACCTTCGAGCAGAAGAAATCCGACGATCCGAACGGACCCCTCGGGACCTTCTTGGACCTCAACCAACAGCCGGCAGACACGGCGACCACAGACGCGCAAGGTGAGGCGCAGATCCTCCTCAGGGCGCCGAACGACACGAATGCCGTCGACATCGGAGTGTCCAGCCCAAGCCATGGAAGCTCGCCGGCCGACAAGGCCAACGGGTGGGAGGTCATGTTCGCCAAGTACGTGCTGGCGGACTTCACGACCGACGACAAAGCTCAAGGGAATCCCAACGGGGATGGTTTCATCCTGTACTACACCGAGAACGGCCGCGACCGGCGCACACAGACAACGCCTACCGCACCAGGCATGACGCCCCAGAAGGCTTACGCCACAGACATGGGAATCTGTCTGCTCGAGGCGTGGAGGTTCTACAGGATCACCATGGGGTTGGCCGATCTTCTCTACACCGACACGACCAGCAACAGCCGCTTCCGATGCATCATCAAGGAGATCGGAGTGGGCAGGACGGCATGGACGGACGTTCAGCCTGTGAACCCGCAGGGCCGGCAGACCAGTGATGCCGTCATTCGGCTTTCGTGCGACAACCCATACATACGGAGTGATGACCCCAATCTCCCGAGCGATCTCCCGCACAGCTTCGCTGCCTTCATCGCTTGTCACGAGTTGTTCCACGCATTTCAGTTCCGCTACGACGTCAACCAAGAGTCCTGGCTCGTGGAAGGCACCGCGCAGATTGCGCCGGAGTTCGTCTGGCCGGACAACAACTGGTGGTTTCGGTCGGTGGGGACAACCTCCTTCGCCTCTGGCACTGGCGTCGTGCGCCAGTTCTACAAGGCCTCTCTGTTCCACCCGAAACCCATAGGGTACCCGGCGAGTCTGCCCCTGGAGTGCGTGCAGACGAAGAGGATGGACGCTGGCGAGGTGATCTACCCACCGGGAGCTGAACAGTCGATGGCTCATATAGCGAACCGACAGAAGGAATACGGCACCTCGGCGTTCTTCCGGTGGGCGGCTGAGAAGTATGGACGCCAGGGAGGCGGACTGGGCCTTGGCCACCGGCCCGACCCCCTGGTCATCCGCACGATCTGGGAGAAGACGAAGACAGGCCAGGCTTCCCTGCACGCCGTCATGGACGCCCTGGTACAACACGCGAACCCGCCAAACCCAGCGCAGTTCAAGAAGCAGATCTGGACCTCGTTCCGGGACGACGCAAAGCGGCCCCGGAAGTACGCATGCAACGGCCCCAACGACGAGATGACACAGCAGAACCCGCTTGATCTGCGCAACTTCCCGGATCTTCCCTGAGGGGGCGCGGATGGTTCACGACCTCTCGAGATGGAGTGTGAGACTGGCATGGCCGCCTACACAACGTACCCCGTCCCGTCAACGGGAGCGCAGATGCACGAGATCTCAGGCGGAGTCGTGGCGACCTTCGATCCTCCCGACCAAGACGTGCACCGGCTTGTCGTGCAATCTGCGGGTGAAGGGCTTCCGCCCCCGCAGGGATCCGCCTGGGCTGCAGCACTGTACAAGCAGCAAGCCAGAGAAGCACATCCGCCATATGACTTCGACCAAGAAGACTTCGAACTCCAGTACAATCAGCAGAGCGGGCTGTGGCAGGGCAGCGCCGTTGTGCCCGGGTTCGGTCCCTATCCCTCGGGCACGTATGACAGCGTGGCCCTCGGGCTCTCGAATATCACCTACAGGCCGCAGGACCAGAACTACCTCGCGTATTACTACGCGGCTGAGATAGCCGATGGTTGAGGGGGAGGTGACCTGCAGCGTTGCCGTGCCGAGTGCTCTGGATCAGCGACAGTCCTACACTGCCCACGGGCTTGGCGAGGGTCACCCGCGAGACCCTTCGCCGCCTGGCGGCGGGCCACGAATGCACGCCGGCCTGTCTGGCATGGTACTACGATGGCCGCCCCTACGACCGTGAGGTGATCCCCTACGAACTGTACCAGCCGTCGGAGGATCCTCTGGGCAGAACCGACGTTCCCGGCATTCTTCGCGACTTCAGTCCTGATGTGGTCGTGTCTTTCGCCGATCCCTGGACGGTGGAATGGCTACCCGCGCAGCTTGGGAGCATGCCGTACGTCGGGTACTTGCCAGTTGACGGGCATCCGTTCTCACGGAAGTGGTACCCGCTGCTCCAGAGCATGTGCGTAGCCGTTGCCACTTCTGACTACGGGCACGCGGTAGTGGCGGACACGGGGATCGAGGTAGCGTCCGCCGTCATACCTCATGGTGTTGACAGCGCACTATTCGCCCCCGTCGCTGAGAGGACGCGCCTTCGAGACGAACACCGTCTGCCAGCCGATGGCTTCATCGTCGGGTGCGTTGCGCGCAACCAGCCGCGGAAACAGCTACCCCTCCTCGTCAGAGCGTTCGCCGAGTTCCACCAACGGAGAACCAACGCACTGCTATACCTGCACACCGATCCCAATGATGCCTGGGGATGCGATCTCCTTGACCTGATCAGGCGCGCCAGCATCGACGACGTGACCGTCATCACCAAGCGGACCAGCCCGGTGTCGGCGGTGTCCGACGATGTCCTGCGGCTCATCTACGGGCTGTTCGATGTCTTGGTTCTGCCGACCATGGGCGAGGGCTTCGGACTGCCGATCCTGGAAGCGATGGCGTGTGCCGTGCCTGTCGTAGCCACCGACTGCACGGCTGTGACCGAACTGGTCAAGGGGCGTGGCGAACTCGCTCGGGTGAAGGAGTGGATAACCGTTGGTCCCTTCAACGTGGGGCAGGCAATCGTCGATTCTGACCACTTGGTCGAGCTGCTGGAGAAGCTGTACCGCGATCCGGACCTGCGCGCGGAGTACGGTCGGCGGGGCCGCGAGTTTGCGGAGACGATGACGTGGGACCGGTGTGCGGAACAGTGGGCCAGGCTGTTGGAGGAAGTCGCGGCAGACACCGACTCCCCGAGCAGCACCAGACGCCGTGCTGGCGTCGATGTGGATCTGTGGCCGTCGCCGCCGGTGCTGTCCCGTCGCCCTTCCGAAGGCCCCGATGGCGGCAGCTCCGGCATGCGCATAGCCGTGGTCAGCACGTTCGACTACCCGTGCGGCATCGGCGTCTACTCCGAGAGCCTGGTGGAGCAATGGCGCAAGCTCGGGCACGAGGTGTGGTGCTTGGGCGAGCGCGTACCTCCGGGGGACTTGCGCGGCGAGTTCCCGGCCGAGCAAACGGTGCGGTGCTGGAAACGGGGCGGTTCGTTTGCGGACGTTGCCCGGGCCGTCCGGCGGCTCCAGCCGGACGTGGCCAACCTCCAGCACGAATGGTCGTTCTGCTGCGATGCGGGGGAGTGGGACGCGGTGCTGCGGCAGATCCAGGCGGTCTGTCCGGTGGTGGTCACGCAGCACACTTTCCCAAAGGAGCCCGACCCGGTCACCAGGAACCGCCGACCGAATGTTCTGGTCCTCACCAGCCCGAGCGCCTTCGAGGCGGCGCTACGAGAGGGCTGGACCACGGACAACCTGGCGTTCATTCCGCACGCCACGGCGCGGCCCTTGTCGGCGCTGCCGGACGAGGTGCGCCACCGGGTGGTGACGTGGGGCATCCTCGGTCAGGGGAAAGGCTACGGGGAGTGCCTGGAGGCGCTGAAGCTCCTGCTTGCGGAGTTCCCCGACGCCACCCTCACGATCCACGCGGCGCTGGTACCCGGCGCCTGGTCGGAGCAGGTGCAGTTCTTCGAGAGCGAGGTGATGCCGGGGGTGTGGCGCCGCGGACTGGACACGAAGGTGCGCGCGGTCCTGGGCTGGCCGTCGGACGGGGACTTGCAGGCTTTGGTTGCAGAGCACTCCGTAGGTTGGCTGCTGTACCACCACTTCGATTCGGCGTGGTGCGCGTCGGCGAGTTTGCAGGTGGGCTGGAGCGCGTGCCGGCCGGTGATCACCAGTTGGGCGCACCATTTCGACGTGACGCCGGACCTGCAGCCGCTGGTCTACCACACGGACAAGGTGGAGGAGGTGGCCGCGAAAACGGCGGCGCTGTGGCGCGACCCGGATGCCTATCTGGACCTGTGTCAACGGCTCCGGGAGCATGCCGATTCGCGAGGGCCCGCTGAGCTGGCGGGGGAGTACCTGGGCGTGTTCGAGACTGTGCTGGCGCATCAGCGCCGGGAGTGCGACCCGGAGGCGAGGCGGACGCCCGAAGTCAGCGAACGATTCGCCCCACAGAGCACGGCGCTGGCGAAGGTAGGAGTGGAGGTTGTGTGCGCGCCATGAGAATCGCCGTCGTGAGCCCGTTCGACTACCCGTGCGGGATCGGCCAGTATACCGAGAACGTGGTGCGCGAGTGGCGAAAGGCCGGGCACGATGTCTGGGGCCTGGCCGACCACGTGCCTGAGAGTCACCTGCGCGGCGAGTTCCCTGCCGACAACGTGCTGCGGTGCTGGCGGCGAGGGGAGTGCTACTCCGGGGTCCCGGTTGCGGTGCGCGCGCTCCGGCCGGACATCGTCAACATCCAGCACGACTTGTCCTTCTGCTCGGACGCCGAGGAGTGGGATACGCTGCTCCAGCAGGTGCAGGCCGTCTGCCCGGTGGTGGTGACCTACCACTCCTGGCCGCGCAAGCCGGATGGCGTGACGCGCAACCGGCGTCCTGACGCCGTCATCGTGACAAACCCGAAGGCGTTCGAGTCCGCAGTGCAGGAAGGCTGGCCACAGGAGCGCGCTCGGTTCGTCCCGCACGCTACCGTCCGGCCGCTCTCGGCGCCTCTGGGGGAGATGAACCACAGCATTGTCACCTGGGGTTTCCTCAGCGGGTCGAAGGGGTACGGCGAGGCGCTGGAGGCACTGAAGCTGCTTCTGCCCGAGTTCCCGGACGCCAGCCTGACCCTCCACGGTGCGCTACTCCCCGCGCGCGCAGAGGGCCAGCTTCGGTGTCTCAGCGCGCAACTCGCCCCCGGAATCTGGCAGGGCGCGCTGGGCACGAAGGTGGCGGTGCACCTCGGGTGGCCCGCAGAAGCGGAGCTCCAGGCACTGATCGCGCGGCACTCGGTGTGCTGGCTGCCCTATCATCACGCGGACGAGACGTGGTGCAGTTCGGGCTGCGTCCAGACGGCGTGGAGCGCCTGCCGCCCACTCCTCACCAGTCGCTCCGCTCACTTCGACGTGACCCCCGACCTCGAGCCGCTTCTCTGCCGTACCGACGACGTGTCGGAGGTCGCGGCCCGCACGGCCCAACTCTGGCGGGATCGCGAGGAGTACGACTCGCTTTGCGCTCGCATTCGCAAGCACGCGGAGTCGCGCGGGCAGGCGGAGTTGGCGGAGGACTACGTGCAGGTCTTCCGGGACGTGGTGCCGCGCAGCGAAGCGCGAACAAGCGGGGGCGAGTGATGAATACGCTGGAACGCCTATTCCGGGAGTCGCTCTCTCAACCGTCCGACATCAACGAGCATGTGGCGGCGCTCTACCGTTACAGCAGCGCTTGCCGCCATATTACCGAGTTCGGCACGAGGGCAGGCACCTCGACTGCCGCGTTCCTCTACGGCCGGCCGGAAGTGCTCGTCTCCTACGATGTCCACCGGCACCCCCAAGTCGAGGTACTTGAGCAGGCAGCACAAGAGGCAGGGGTGGCGTTCGAGTTCCATCAGCAGAACGTCTTGGAGACCTCCATCGCACCCACGGATCTGCTATTCGTCGACACGCTCCACACCTACGAACAGATGCGCGCGGAGCTCGCCCGACACGGAAATAGTGCCCGCAAGTACCTGATCTTCCATGACACCGAGACTTTTCGGGAACAGGGCGAGGTGCCGGGCAGCCGCGGCATCTGGCCTGCAATTGCCGAGTTCATGCGAGAGAACCCGTGGTGGCGCCTCGCGGCTCACTATGGCAGCAACAACGGCCTGACCGTTCTGACCCGGTACCAGGTCGACGCCCACGACCACGAGGGACCTCCCGAGCCCTACCGCTCCATCACGATCCTGCCCTTCAATGCCCATGGCTGGTTCCGGGAGCCGAACTTCCGAGCTCTCTCCCGCATCGTCCGGGAGAACCAAGTGCGCGTGGCTGTGGAGCTGGGGAGTTGGCTGGGCGCCTCTGCCCTGTGCATCGCGCGCATGCTTCCGGAGGCAGGCAAGCTATACGCCGTCGATACGTGGCTGGGCTCCGCCGAACATCACGAAGTGCCCGAGTACGCCGCGCATTTGCCGACACTTTACCAGCAGTTCCTGTCGAACGTGGTCCATGCCGCGCTAACGCGGCGCATTGTCCCGGTGCGGATGACGGTCGCGGAGGCCGCCGGAGCGCTGGCCGTCACCCCGGACCTCGTCTACGTCGACGCCAGCCACGACGAGGAGAGCGTGCTGGCGGACATCAGGGCCTGGCACGCGAAGCTGGCCCCGGGGGGGATTCTCTGTGGCGATGACTGGCAGCACGCCCCGGTACAGTGTGCCGTGACGCAGGCTGCCGGCGAATTGGGCTTCGCAGTCGAGGGGGAGGAAAGCTTCTGGTGGAGTCAGGCATGATCTACGACTGCTTCCTGTTCCACAACGAACTGGACCTCCTGGAGATCCGTCTCCATACGCTTAGGGACGTGGTGGATCGCTTCGTGCTGGTGGAGGCCACACGGACCCACCAGGGGGAGCCCAAGCAGCTCTCCTACCGGGACGACCGGGGCCGCTTCTGCGAGTTCGGGGACCGTATCATCGCCGTCGTGGTTGATGATCTCCCAGAAGGCGAGGATCCTCCCCACCGAGAGCACTTCCAGCGCAACTGCATCACCCGTGGATTGGGGCAGTGCGGCCCCGACGATCTCTTGCTCATCTCGGATGTTGACGAGATCCCGCGGCCGCAGGCGATCCCTCGGGCCGTACCGGCCGGCGCGCTGTACGTGTTTGAGCAGACTCTGTACTACTACCACCTCAGGTGCCGGGGTACCGCGAAGTGGATGGGGACGCGTCTGGTACGTCGCGCGGACCTCACGACGCCTCAGGCTGTCCGCGAGTCGGGGGGCGCGGTCGTCACCAACGGCGGTTGGCATTTCAGCTACTTCGGTGGCGTAGAGGGCATCAGAACGAAGCTCCTGTCGTTCTCGCACCAGGGCGCACAGCAGTCCGGGGTTGCGGATCCGCAGCGCCTCGCGGCGTGCATTGCGGATGGACGGGACCTCTGGGGCAGGGCCGAGGTTCAGTTTCAGACGGTGAACCTGGACACCTCGTACCCACCGTATGTTCTCGCCAATCCGGACCGATTTGCCCACTTCGGAGCCGGGCCCCTGATATCAGCCGTCATTCCGGTGAAGGGGCGCCTGGACCTCACTGAGCGGTGCGTATCGGAGATTCGGCGCTGCCTCCAGACAGCCGGGGTTTGCGGCGAGGTGATCGTCGTGGACTCGGACGAGGGCAGCTCCCGGGAATGGTGCGAAGCAAACGGCTGTCGGTGGGTAGACTACCCCACACAGGGGGCATTCAGCTATCCGCACGCTCTCAACCTGGGCGTCGCAGCGGCCAGCGCGGAGATCGTCCTGATCAGCAACAGCGACGTTGCGGACGTGGGCTCCAAGTTCGTCGCCCGTGCGCTGGAGCGATTCGCCGCCAGCCCGATGACCGGTCTGGTCTCGGTGGGGTTTCACAGGGAGCCGATCAACGCCCCACCACGCGCCTACGTTGGCCTGTGGTTTGCGGGATGGCACTACTGCGTCCGCAAGTCCATCTGGAACCAGATCGGGGGCGCCTGCGAGAGCATGTCCGGCTACGGCTACGACGAATGCGACACGTCCGTGCGATTGGGTCTTGCCGGATACGTGGTGGAGATACTGGAGGACATTCCCTGCCAGCATTTGGCTGGCCAGACGTATCTGGGGGACGCGGGACGCCGCCAGGGATTGGCTGAGCAGTTGAGGGCGTTGGCCCTGTCCTTGGGCACCGAGCCGCGGCGCGTGGATGAGATCCTTGCCGAGACCAGTGACGCCTGGCAGGTCGTCGGCGAGATCACGGAGGCATGCCGGAGGAGACTCCGTCTCCGCGCCCGGATCGGGCTGGGAGACCGGGAGACGTACGGGCTGCAGTGGCATGCAGACGGACTTCACGTGCAGAATGCACACTTCTCGTCTCTTGAGGCCGATCTGCACGACCTCTCGCAGTTGCACGAGTGCGCCCGTGTGGTGCAGTGCGGCGGAACACTCCGTGTGCGAATGCCGACCCGGCCCGATACCATTGTGTCGGTTCTCCGCAGCCTCCCTCTCCGACCTGTCCGGTTGGACTTCAGCGACGGCTTCGCTGCGGAGCTTCGCGTGTCGGACGGCGAGGCGCTGTGATAGGCGGAACCCATGAGCCAACCTGAGCTCTCAATTGTGATGGGCTGCTACCGCCGCGAGGTGCAGCTTCAGCGCGCGCTTTGGACCATCGCTCGCCAGCCGGAGGCGCAGCAGGCGGAGATCGTGTTGATCGACAACAACGAGGAGCGCGACGCCGTGCTTCGCCTCGTCCGGCAGTGGTCGGACAACGGGCTGACGTTCCAGTACGTCCACCGACCGAACCCGGGCGGCACCTGGGTCAACCCGTGCCTGGCGTGGAACCTCGGCATTCAACTCGCCCGCGCCCCCAAGCTGATTCTCACCGGCCCGGACATCATCCATATCGGGAACACGCTC
>Ga0210058_1002012_pt1 | contig 17200 bp, 9 predicted proteins | sample CryGeymeta201511_FD_183979 | JGI IMG/M metagenome (GOLD analysis project Ga0210058, IMG submission 183979) | Groundwater microbial communities from Crystal Geyser aquifers in Utah, USA - Crystal Geyser metaG 2015-11 (SPAdes) (version 2) | ecosystem: Environmental > Aquatic > Deep subsurface >...
CGCAACGGTGGCGGGCGGCATCGTGCAGCGTGCCGAAGCGGCGCTGCATGCCGGCTGCGACATGGTGCTGGTGTGCAACCGCCCCGATTCGGCGGACGAATTGCTGGCCGGATTGCAGTGGGAGATGCCGGCTGCCAGCCGCGCCCGCCTGGCGCAGATGCGCGGCCATGCGCATCCCAGGACACGCGCCCAGTTGCACGAAGATGCCGATTTCATCAAAGCGTTGCACGGTATCGCCAGCATTGGCGTAAGCGAGGGCGAATTGCCGCTGGTGTCGTTATAATCACCGCAGCACGACCTGGATTTTTCAGTGGGGTGAATTGCCCGCGGCCAACTGAAGGAAGGTGTGATTAAGTCCGTCACACCGGCCGGTGTCCAGTCCATTGAAGGGGGGTAAGCAGGTAATCCGCGAAGCGGGTACTCGCAAAACACTGGATTCCGGCCTTCGCCGGAATGACGAATGAGGACTTAATCAGAGCTTCCTGAATAGGATTTTGGGTTTATCGAGGTTTCCATGACTGAATTTCAATCAAGCCTGCTCGTCATCGCCGTCATCGTTGTGGCGGCGGTCTATGCCTACGGCTGGTGGCAGCAGTGGCGCTATCGGCGCAGTCTCAACCGTATCGAAGCTGTGCCGCGTGCCACACCCGAATCCGCGCTGCAGGAGCGCGTTGCAGCATTGTCTGACGCAGAGGGTGGCGAACACTTCATTGCGGACGCGGCACCCGACACGGTTACCCTGCTGGATGAACAAACCGATTACATCGTCAGCATGACACCAAAATTTCCCTTAAATGCGCAGGCGCTGGCACGTATCTGGCAGCGCCGCTTCGACTTTGGCAAGACCCTGCGCGCCTGCGGCTGCAATGTGGCGAACGGTGTCTGGGAACGCATCATCCCGGAGAGTTCGACCACTTATTCCGAGATGAAAGTCGGCCTGCAACTGGTTGACCGCGACGGTGCGATCAGCGAGACGCGGCTGGCCGATTTTCGCGAGTTGATGGGCGAGATCGGGCGCAAGGAAGATGCCGACATGGTGCTGCCGCTGGTCGATAGCGCCATGGAGCGCGCGCGCGAACTGGATGCATTCTGCGCCGAGGTCGATCAGATGATCGGGCTCAACCTCGTGTGCGGCGCCGAACGCGCCCTGTTTGCCAGCGAAGTGGCGGCTGTCGTGCAACCGATGGGGATGAGCTTGCAGGCCGACGGCACGTTCCACCTGTTCGGGCAGGACGGCGCCACGCTGTTCACCCTTGGCGCCTTCGACGGCACCCCGTTCCAGCATCACACCCTGGATCAGATGCGCGTGAGCAGCTTGACTCTGCTGCTGGATATTCCCCGGGTGAGCGATTCCGCACAACGCTTCGACGAGATGACGCTGTTCGCGATGGAGCTGGCCACTGCCCTGCACGCCACGCTGGTGGACGATCAGCGCGTGTTGCTGGTCAAGGCTGCGCTGGAACAGATCCGCGCGCGCGTCGCCGCCGTCGGGCAGCGCATGGTGCAGGGCGGCATCACGCCGGGCAGCGTGCAGGCAATGCGGCTGTTTTCCTGATGGCGCAGCAAGAGGCAATCAATCGCGCTGACCGCCTGCGCCGGGAGATCGCGGAATACGACTACTGGTATTACGTGCAGGATGCCCCGCGCGTTCCCGACGCGGAATACGACAAACTGTTCCGCGAACTGCAAGCCCTCGAAGCGCAACATCCCGAACTGCTGACACCGGATTCGCCCACGCAGAGAGTTGGTGGCAAAGTATTGGACGGTTTTGTACCGGTTCAACATGCAGTGCCCATGTTATCCATTCGCACCGAGACCGACACCGAGGCGAGCGGCGCATTCAGTTTCGATACACGGGTGCGCAATGCGCTGGGCACGACGGACAAGATTGAGTATGGATGCGAGCTCAAGTTCGACGGCCTCGCTATCAATCTGCGCTACGAGCACGGCGAACTGGTGCAGGCCGCGACGCGCGGCGATGGCGAGACGGGCGAAGATGTGACACAAAATATCCGCACCATCCACTGCATACCCTTGCGTCTAAAAAATTGCGTAGCCGGGGTGCTGGAAGTGCGCGGCGAAGTCTACATGTCGCGCCCGGATTTCAATCGCTATAACGAAAAACAGCGTGCGCGGGGACTGCAAACGCTGGTCAATCCGCGCAACGCTGCGGCGGGCAGCATCCGCCAGCTCGACCCCAAACTCGCCGCACAACGCCCGCTCTCGTTTTACGCCTATGGTTTGGGCGAAGTGCGGGCGCGACACGGTGCGGCGGAGCCGTCTGGTGCGGGAGCGCCCGCATCGCACCTCCTCCCGCAATCGGCTGGCTTCGCCAGTAACGTGTCGGAGGTGCAAGGCTGGATCTTGCCCGCCACGCACAGCGCTATTCTCGATGCCTTGTCGTCCTTCGGCATCCCCGTTTGCAGCGAGCGCGCGGTGGTGCAGGGCGCGCAGGCATTGGCCGATTTCCATGCCCGCATCGCCGCCAAACGCGACAGCTTGCCGTTCGATATCGACGGCGTGGTCTACAAGGTCAACAGCCTCGCGCTGCAACAACAGCTCGGCTTCGTCTCGCGCGAACCGCGCTGGGCGGTGGCGCACAAATTTCCGGCTGAAGAACAACTGACCACCGTGCGCGATATCGAGATACAGGTTGGGCGTACCGGAAAACTGACCCCGGTGGCCAAGCTGGCGCCGGTATTCGTCGGCGGCGTGACCGTGACCAATGCGACGCTGCACAACGAGGATGAGATCCGGCGCAAGGACGTGCACATCGGCGATACGGTGATCGTGCGCCGCGCGGGCGATGTGATCCCGGAAGTGGTCGGCGTGCTGGCCGAACGGCGTCCGCCGGATGCACGATCGTTCGTGATACCGACGCTGTGCCCGGTATGCGGCAGCCACGTGGTGCGCGAAGAGGGTGAGGCCGATGCGCGCTGCACCGGTGGCCTGTTCTGCCCCGCCCAGCGCAAGCAGGCATTGCTGCATTTCGCCAGCCGCCGCGCGCTGGATATCGACGGGTTGGGCGACAAGCTGGTCGAGCAATTGGTGGATGCCGGCATTGTAGACACGCCCGCCGATTTGTATAAACTCGAACTGCCCGCGCTGGCGAATCTGGAACGCATGGGCGAAAAATCCGCACTCAATCTGCTGGACGCGATCGAACACAGCAAGCGCACCACGCTGGCGCGATTCATCTACGCGCTCGGCATCCGCAATGTCGGCGAGGCCACCGCAAAAGATTTGGCGCAGCACTTCGGCTCGCTGGATAATCTGCTTGCCGCCGATGCAGAAAGCTTGCAGCAGGTGCGCGATGTCGGGCCGGTGGTGGCGCAGAGCATCGTGGATTTTCTGGCGGAAGCGCACAACCGCGAAGTCATCGCGCAGTTGCGTGCCAGCGGGTTAAGCTGGACGGAGCATGAACAGCGGCGCATGACAGAACTGCCCTTCAGCGCCAAGACCTTTGTGCTGACCGGCACCATGAGCAGCATGACACGCGAGCAGGCCAGGGAAAAACTCGAGGTGCTCGGTGCCAAAGTGAGCGGCAGCGTGTCGAAGAAGACCGATTATGTGGTGGCAGGAACAGAGGCAGGCAGCAAGTTGGACAAGGCGCACGAGCTGGGCGTGGCGGTGCTGGATGAACAACAGTTCCTGGCGTTGTTGGAACCGATCCAAAAAGCTTTTGGACGGGCGCCCGAATGAAGAAAATCACTAAAGCTGTTTTTGGTCATATCCGGCAAACGCATATGACAATTGGCTTAACATCCGCTAAACGTACGTCAGTCTGCGCCGCAATCGGCCTGTGCTGTGCCACCGAATTTTTTGTTGCTGAAATAAAATGAAGACAAGTGACATTCGTTTTTCCCATTATTTGCACCAGTTGAGGGCGCGCTTGCGCGACATCGGCATTCCCTTCAGGCGCTCCTTTGATGAGCCCCCGCTGCGCTCGGAGTTGTTCAGCGCCGGTCAGATGGAACAGCATGGCAAGCGTCTCGCGACCATGCACAAGCTGGCGCAGGTACGACTGCGGGAGCAGCTTCTGACGCGTTTGGCGGAGAATGAAGCGGTCCTGATCAGCGTCTGCGGCCGGCTCACAACGGCGGTAAAAGCGGATCAGCAGATCACGCCGGCCAGCGAATGGCTGCTCGATAACTTCTATCTGATCGAAGAGCAGATCCGTACCGCCAAGCGCCATTTGCCCAAGGGATACAGCCGGGAATTGCCGCGTTTATTGAATGGACCTTCGGCTGGATTGCCGCGTGTATTCGATATCGCGCTGGAAATCATCTCGCACGGTGATGGGAGGATGGATCCGGAAATCCTCAGCCGTTTCGTCGCGTCCTATCAGTCGGTCAGCGTGCTCAAATTGGGCGAGTTATGGGCCATCCCCATCATGCTGCGGCTGGCGTTGATCGAGAATCTGCGCCGCGTTGCCGTTCGCATCGACGCCGGCAGAGTGGACCGCGACCTCGCCGCCGAGTGGGCGGAGCAGATGACGGCGGTCGCGGAAAATGACCCGAAAAGCCTGGTGCTGGTGATTGCGGACATGGCGCGTTCGCACCCGCCGATGACGACCCCCTTTATATCGGAATTTACGCGCCGGCTGCAAGGACAAAGCCTCGCCCTGGCATTGCCGCTGACCTGGATTGAACAAGTGCTTGCCGAGTCGGGTCTGACCATCGAGCAGTTGGTGCAATCGGGAAACCAACTGCAGGCTGCCGACCAGGTTTCCATCAGCAACAGCATCTCAAGCCTGCGTTTTCTGGAAGGGGTGGATTGGCGCGAGTTCGTCGAAACGATGAGTGTCGTCGAGCAAACGCTGCGCGAAGATCCGAGCGGCACCTACGCTGAAATGGATTTCGCCAGCCGCGATCGCTATCGTCATGCGATTGAGAAGGTTGCGAAAACCAGCTCCCTCTCCGAAGCCGAAGTCGCGCGGCACGCGATCCGGCTCGCACAAGCGGCGCAGCCTGTCCAGCCGGTGCAGCCATTTGATCCTGCCCAGGCTGCACAGGTTATTCCGACTGCGCATCAGGATGGCGGCGAACGCGCGGCGCATGTCGGCTTCTATCTGATCGACCGGGGCTTGCGCGCACTCGAAATCAGTGCGCAGGTGCGTTTTTCACTTGCCGAAACGCTCGCGAAATCATGTTCCAGACGCCCATTGGGTCTGTATCTCGGCGCGATCGCGCTGCTCTCGCTGCTGTTCAGCGCGGGCCTGTTGGCGCAGGCCCAGGGCATGCCGGATGAAATGCGGGCACCGATAGGCCTGCTTGCACTGCTGGCGACCAGTCAGTTGGCGCTGGCCCTGGTGAATTGGCTGGTGACCTTGTTGGTGCGCCCGCATTCGCTGCCGCGCATGGATTTTTCCGCCGGCATTCCTGCGCAATCGCGCACGCTGGTCGTGGTTCCGACGATGCTCACCAGTTCGCAGAATGTCGACAACCTGATCGAGGCACTGGAAGTGCGCTTTCTGGGAAATCGGGACGACAATCTGTATTTCGGGCTGTTGACTGATTTTCTGGACGCGCAGGAAGAAACGCTCGCCGAGGACGAGCCGCTGCTGCGGCTGGCCCAGGCGAAAATCGAGGCGCTGAACGCAAAATATGGTGCTGCGGATAATGACATTTTTTTCCTTTTTCATCGCCCGCGCCGCTGGAATCCGCAGGAGCGGATCTGGATGGGCTACGAGCGCAAGCGTGGCAAGCTTTCGGACTTGAATGCATTGCTGCGCGGCAATGCCGGCGACCGTTTCTCTCTCATTGCCGGTGATACGACTTGTCTCGCGAATATAAAGTACGTCATCACCCTGGACACGGATACGCAGCTTCCGCGTGATGTCGCACGGCAGTTTGTGGGCGCCATGGCGCATCCGCTGAATCGCGCGCGCTACGACGCACAGCGGCAGCGGGTCTGCGCGGGCTACGGCATTCTTCAGCCGCGCGTCAGCGTGAGCCTGGAAGGCGCCAACCGCTCGCGCTATGCGCGATTGCATGGCATGGACTCCGGCATCGACCCCTATACCCGCGTCATCTCCGACGTCTACCAGGACGTGTTCGGCGAAGGTTCGTTCATCGGCAAGGGTATCTATGAGGTGGATACATTCGAGCAAGCATTGAATGAACGCTTTCCCGAGAACCGGATTCTCAGCCACGATTTGCTGGAAGGGTGTTATGCGCGCGCCGGCCTGTTGAGCGATGTGCATTTGTATGAGGATTATCCCGCGCATTACAGCGCGGACGTGAGCCGCCGGCATCGCTGGATACGCGGCGATTGGCAGTTGCCGGGGTGGCTGCTGCCTCGCGTTCCCGGCTCCGGAGCGCGCCGGCAGAAGAACCCGCTGTCGTGGTTGTCGCAATGGAAGCTCTTCGACAACCTGCGGCGCAGCCTGGTGCCGATGGCATTGACGCTGCTGTTGTTGCTGGGCTGGATCCTGCTTGAATCGCCCGGGTTTTGGACCTTGGCGGTGATCGGCATTATCCTGATTCCAACCTTGATCGCCTCTGTTCTGGGAATATTTCACAAGCCGCGCGAGGTGATGTTCAGCCAACATCTTGCCGCCACACGCGGCACGACCATACAAGGCTTGGCACAAGCAGCCTTTACCCTGGCCTGCCTGCCCTATGAGGCCTGGTTCAGCCTGGATGCGATCGTGCGCACGGCAGTGCGCATGTTGTTCACGCACAGACGACTGCTCGAATGGAACCCTTCGGGCGAAGCGGGGCGTAACAGCCGTATGGACTTCGCCGCCGCTTTGCGCGCGATGTGGGTCGCCCCGCTGATCGCCGTTGCCGCAACGCTCTATCTTCTGCTGTTCAAGCCCGCAGTGCTTGCCGTCGCGGTGCCTGTCCTGCTGCTGTGGCTGGGTTCACCCGCGCTTGCCTGGTGGATCAGCCAGCCGCTCCCGCGCCGCGAAGTGCGGCTGACGCGGGAGCAGTTCGACTTCCTGCGCAAGCTTGCGCGCAAGACATGGGCATTCTTCGAGACCTTTGTCGGCCCGGAAGATCATTGGCTGCCACCGGATAACTATCAGGAGTATCGCGGTGCCGCGGTTGCGCATCGCACCTCGCCAACCAATATGGGACTTGCGCTGCTCGCCAATTTAACGGCATACGATTTCGGCTACATTCCGGCCGGGCAACTTATCGAGCGCACGGCGAATACTCTGCGCACGATGGATGGCCTGGAACGCCACCGTGGTCACTTCTACAACTGGTACGACACCTTGTCGCTGCAACCGCTGCACCCCAAGTATGTTTCGACGGTGGACAGCGGAAACCTCGCCGGCCATCTGCTGACCTTGCGGCCGGGTCTGCTCGCGCTTCCCGATGACACTATCCTGGGGGCGCGATTGTTTGACGGACTCCGCGACACGCTGGCCATTCTGGTGGAGGCTGCGGCTGGCACTCCGTCGGCCCGGCTCGCTCAATTTCAGGCGGATTTTGCGACCGACTGCGCTTCCCGGCCAGGCACGCTGGCGCAAGCGTGCCTGTGCCTTGACCGGCTGGCGGGACGCGCGGCGGAGTTTGCCGACAGCCTCGATGTATTGTCTCAAAACGGTGGCGAAGCGGTGTCAGCGGAAGGGACACGGTACGCAGGAAGCGAAGTGTACAAAGAAGCACATGGGGATTCCACGCACCAACCGGCTCTGGATCACGCCAGCGCGGTGATCTCCGAGACGGCTTCCGGGAGCGATGCGAATTGGTGGGCGCGGACGCTGGCCCGGCAATGCCGCACCGCCCTCAATGAGTTGACGCATCTCGCACCGTGGCTATTGCTGCCGGCTGCGCCGGGCGGACTCGGCGACTACCCCGGTATCGGTGCAATCCCGACGCTGCGCGAATTGGCAAGCCTCGAAGCGGGAGTCCTGCCGGTCATCGAGCAGCAGCTCCTTGCGGGTACTGCGACACCCGCGGAACGCGAGTGGCTGCATGAATTTCGACGCTGCCTCACGGCCGCCGGCCACCGCGCCAAAGAGCGGGTGGCGGAGGTCGAACGGCTGATCCTGCAAGCCGGCGAGTTCGCGTGCATGGAGTATGGCTTCCTGTACGACAAGGCGTCGCGTCTGCTGGTGATCGGCTACAACGTGAGTGAGCTGCGGCGCGACACGAGTTACTACGACCTGCTGGCTTCGGAAGCGCGACTGATCAATTTCGTCGCGATTGCGCAGGGGCACGTGCCGCAGGAGAGCTGGTTTGCCCTAGGGCGGCTGCTCACGAGCGCCGGCGGCGAACCGATTCTTTTGTCGTGGAGCGGTTCGATGTTCGAGTACCTGATGCCGCTGCTGGTGATGCCGACCTTCGATAACACGCTGCTCGACCAGACCTATAAGGCGGCGGTGGCGCGGCAGATCGAGTATGGGCGGCAGCGCGGCGTGCCGTGGGGTATGTCGGAATCCGGTTACGAACTGGTCGACGTCCATCTCAACTACCAGTACCGCGCCTTTGGCGTGCCCGGCCTGGGACTCAAACGCGGACTTGCCGATGACCTGGTGATTGCGCCGTATGCCTCGGCGCTGGCGCTGATGGTGGCGCCCGAGGCGGCGTGCCTGAATCTGCAGCGACTCGCCGCAGCAGGGCTGGAAGGGAAATTTGGCTTGTATGAAGCCATCGATTACACCCCGGCACGTCAACGACGCGGCGAATCGAGCGCGGTGGTGCAGTCCTACATGGCGCATCACCAGGGGATGAGCCTGCTCTCCCTGGCCTATCTGCTGCTGGATCGTCCGATGCAGAAGCGCTTTGGGTCAGACCCGCTGTTTCAGGCGACTGTGCTGCTGCTCCAGGAACGGATTCCCAGGGCCACAGCGCTGTTTCCGCACATGGAGAAATTCTCCGACATTCGGCCGACTTCCGGCGCTGCGGAAGCATCGATTCGCGTTTTAAACAGCCCCGACACGCCGATACCGGAAGTGCAATTGTTGTCCAACGGCCGCTACCACGTGATGGTCACCAACGCCGGCGGCGGTTATAGCCGCTGGAAAGATCTCGCCGTCACGCGCTGGCGCGAAGACACAACGTGCGACCACTGGGGAACGTTCTGCTATCTGCGCGACGTGGGTAGCGGAGAAATCTGGTCGACCGCCTATCAGCCGACACTGAAACAGCCGCAGCATTACGAAGCGATTTTTTCCGGGGGGCGCGCCGAATTTCGCCGCCGGGATATTGTAGGCGATGGCGATTTCGAGACGCATACCGAGATCGTGGTGTCGCCGGAAGATGATATCGAATTGCGCCGCGTCCACCTCACCAACCGCGCCCGGACACGCCGCACCGTCACGGTGACGAGTTATGCGGAAGTGGTGCTTGCCGTACCCGCCGCAGATGCGCTGCATCCGGCCTTCAGCAATCTGTTTGTGCAGACCGAGATCATCGAGCCGCGCCAGGCGATACTCTGCACGCGCCGGCCGCGCTCGCGCAGCGAGCATGTGCCATGGATGCTGCACCTGATGGCAGTGCACGGGGCGGATGCCAGTGAAATTTCCTATGAGACGGATCGCATGCAATTCATCGGCCGCAGTCGCACGGCCGCCGACCCGCAAGCGCTGAGCGGCGCGGCAGCGACCCCGGGCGCGCTTTCCGGCAGCCAGGGATCGGTGCTGGATCCGATTGTCGCCATCCGTTATGCCATCACGCTCAATCCGCAACAAACGGTCACCGTCGATATGGTGACCGGCATGGGAGAAAGCCGCGACGCTGTGTTGGGGCTGGCCGAAAAATATCAGGATAAACGGCTTGCGGATCGCGTGTTCAAACTCGCGTGGACGCACGCACAAGTGGTGCTGCGCCAGATCAATGCCAGCGAGGCCGACGCGCAACTCTACGGGCGCCTGGCCAATTCCGTGGTCTATGCCAACTCCTCGCTGCGTGCCGATGCCGGCATTTTGAAGCAGAACCGCCGCGGGCAATCCGGCTTATGGGGCTACGCCATTTCCGGCGACTTGCCCATCGTGCTGTTGCAGATTGGCGACGCGGCCAATATCGAATTGGTGCGTCAACTGGTGCAGGCGCACGCCTACTGGCGTTTAAAAGGGCTGGCGGTGGACCTGGTGATCTGGAACGAAGATCGCGCCGGTTACCGGCAACTGCTCCAGGATCAAATCATCGGCTTGATTGCAGCGGGGGCCGAGGCGCATGTGATCGATCGGCCGGGCGGCATCTTCGTGCGCCACGCGGAACAGATATCGAACGAAGACCGCATTTTGTTCCAATCGGTCGCGCGCGCCATTATCAGCGACAGCCGGGGAACGCTGACGGAACAGATTAACCGCCGCAGCCTGAAGGATGTGAAGGTGCCGCGCTTCCAGCCGACCCGCAGCCACCGCGCCGAATCCCCGGCCGGCCCCGAGCTGCCGCAGCGAGAGCTTATTCTTCACAACGGGCTGGGCGGGTTCACGCCGGACGGGCACGAGTACGTCATCACCACCACGGCCGCGCACGTGACGCCCGCGCCGTGGGTGAATGTGCTGGCGAATGCGCATTTCGGCACGGTCATTTCCGAGAACGCCCAGGCCTATACCTGGAGCGAGAACGCGCATGAGTTCCGCCTCACGCCCTGGCACAACGACCCGGTTTCCGATGCGGGCGGAGAAGCGTTCTATCTGCGCGATGAAGAGAGCGGTCATTTCTGGTCGCCCGCGCCGCTGCCCAGCCGAGGCGCGAATGCTTATGTCAGCCGGCACGGATTCGGCTACAGCGTGTTCGAATATAGCGAAGGGGGCATCGCCTCCGAGTTGTGGGTATACGTGGCGCTGGATGCAGCGGTCAAGTTCTCGGTGTTGAAAGTGCGCAACGTCTCGGGCCGGCCGCGGCGGCTCTCCGCGACCGGCTACGTGGAATGGGTGCTGGGCGATTTGCGGCCAAAATCGACGATGCACGTGACCACCGAAGTGGATGCCGGCAGCGGTGCGCTGTTCGCGCGCAACCCTTACAACACGGAATTCGCCGACCGGATTGCTTTCTTTGATGTGGATGACGCAAGCCGCACGATCAGCTGCGACCGCGCCGAGTTCATCGGCCGTAACGGTTCGCTCAAAAATCCGGCGGCGATGGCACGCGCGCGGCTTTCCGGCAAGGCGGGGGCTGGGTTGGATCCCTGCGCCGCAATCCAGGTGACCTTGGATTTGGCCGACGGAGAAGAACGCGAGATTGTGTTCCGGTTGGGCCAGGCCGGAAGACGCGGCGCCGATGATGCGCGCCAGATGGTGCGCCGCTTGCGCGGATCGGCTACCGCGCGCGACGTGCTTGAGGCGGTGTGGCAATACTGGAATCATACCCTCGGCGCGGTGCAGGTGGAAACGCCCGACGCGTCTCTGAACGTGCTGACCAACGGCTGGCTCGTGTACCAAACGCTGGCCTGCCGCCTGTGGGCGCGCAGCGGCTATTATCAATCGGGCGGCGCCTTCGGTTTCCGCGACCAGTTGCAAGACGTGATGGCGCTGGTTCACGCCGAGCCGCAACGCGTGCGCGAGCAGTTGCTGTTGTGCGCGGCGCATCAGTTTGTGGAAGGCGATGTGCAGCATTGGTGGCATCCGCCGTCGAGCCGCGGCGTGCGCACCCATTGTTCCGACGATTATCTGTGGCTGCCATTGGCGGTGTGCCGCTATGTACACTGCACCGGCGATACCGGCGTACTGGATGAATCCATGCGCTTCCTCGAAGGCCGTCCCGTCAGCCCCGAGGATGACTCATATTACGATCTGCCGGGACACTCCACCGAGTCGGCCAGTTTGTACCTGCATTGTGTGCGTGCTATCCAACACGGCTTACGCTTTGGCGAACATGGCATGCCGCTGATCGGCTCCGGGGACTGGAACGACGGCATGAACCTGGTGGGCTTGCACGGCAAGGGCGAAAGTGTCTGGCTTGGCTTCTTCCTGTATGAAGTGCTGATGCGCTTCAACGAATTGGCCGAGCGGCAGGGCGACGTGGCCTTTGCCGAACAGTGCCGCAGCGAAGCCGCGCAACTGCGCCACCGTATCGAGGCAAACGCCTGGGATGGCGGGTGGTACCGCCGCGCTTACTTCGACGACGGCACCCCGCTGGGGTCGGCGGCCAACGCCGAATGCCAGATCGATTCGATCTCGCAAAGCTGGTCGGTGCTCTCAGGCGCGGGCGACGCAGCGCGTTCGCGCCAGGGCATGGATGCCGTCTATGCGCGCCTGGTGCGGCACGATGATGCGCTGATCCAACTCCTTGATCCGCCGTTCGACACATCGGATATGGATCCGGGCTACATCAAAGGTTATGTTCCAGGCGTGCGCGAAAATGGCGGGCAATACACCCATGCCGCAATCTGGACCGCGATGGCGTTCGCCGCCCTGGGCGACAGCCGGCACGCGTGGGAACTGTTGGCCATGATCAATCCCGTCAACCATGCAAAATCGGCAGCGGGCGTGGCGATCTACAAAGTCGAACCCTACGTGGTCGCCGCCGACGTCTACGCGGTTACGCCGCATGCCGGTCGCGGGGGATGGAGCTGGTACACGGGTTCGGCCGGCTGGATGTACCGGCTGATTGTGGAATCCCTGCTCGGCCTGAGACTGGAAGCGGATAAACTGTATTTCGCCCCTTGCTTGCCAGCGGATTGGAATGTGTTCAAGCTGCACTACCGCTATCGGGAGACGGCCTACCATATCGCTGTGACGCAAACGGATGCCGCTGATGCTGCGCAGAGCGGCGCGATGCGCGTGACGGTGGATGGCGTCGAACGCCCCGACAATATCATTCCACTGATCGACGACCGCCGGGATCACGCGGTCGAAGTGAGAATAATGGCACTGCCCCCAGTCCACCAATAACCAGGGAGATAAACATGAGCATGACTTCAAGCTTCGCCCTGCCGGTTTCGCTGATCGCCGGCATTCTCGTTCCGGCTGTGCCGTATTTGCCGGATTACGCCGTCGCAATATATAAACGGGGAGTCAATCAATGAAACGCATTACCAAGGCCGTTTTTGGTTCCGGCCGCCCATTCGGGCTTAACCTGCACTGCAGGTTAGCCTTCGCCGAAAACGGCCTTGATTGCGCCAAGGAATATCTTATTCCTGAAAATTTAAATGGAGCGTCAATAGATGAAACGCATAACTAAGGCCGTTTTTCCGGTTGCCGGCATGGGCAGCCGTTTTCTGCCGGCCACCAAGGCCAGCCCGAAGGAAATGATGCCGGTGGTGGACAAGCCGCTGATCCAGTATGCGGTGGAAGAGGCGGTGGCAGCGGGCATCACCGACATGGTGTTCATCACCGGGCGCAACAAGCGCGCCATCGAGGATCATTTCGACAAGGCCTACGAGCTGGAAGCGGAGCTTGCCGCGAACAACAAGGATAAATTGTTGAGCCTGGTTCAGGAGGTCATTCCCAGCTATATCAATTGCATCTACATCCGCCAGTCTGACCCGCTGGGTCTGGGGCACGCGGTACTGTGCGCGCAGCCGGTGGTCCAGGATGAGCCGTTTGCGGTGATCCTGGCAGACGATTTGATCGATGGCGAGCCGCCCGTCATGAAGCAGATGGTGGACATATTCCGGCAATACCAGTGCTCGATCCTGGGTGTGCAGGAGGTGCCGCGCGAGCTGACCCACCAATACGGCATCGTCCGCAGCACGCCGCTGGAGGAGGATCTGGAGCAGGTGAGTGGCATCGTCGAAAAACCCAAACCGGCAGACGCGCCGTCGACGCTGGCCGTGGTGGGACGCTACATCCTCACGCCGCGCATCTTTCATCACCTGGCAAAAGTGCAGGCCGGCGCAGGCGGGGAAATCCAGTTGACCGACGGCATTGCCGCGCTGATGCAGGAAGAAAAGATGCTCGCCTATCGCTTCAAGGGCAAGCGCTATGACTGCGGCTCGAAATTGGGCTATTTGAAGGCGACCGTGGCATTGGGGCTGAAGCATCCGGAAGTGCGCGACGAGTTCGCCGTGTACCTGAAGGGTTTGAAATAAGCCGTGACGATTTCCATCCAGCGCGCCCGCGACATCCTGCAACAGGCAGAGTTGCTGTACTCACATGAGCAGGTGCAGGCGGCACTTCATGAGGTCGCAAGGCAGATCAACACCGCGCTGGCGGATACGCACCCGCTGGTATTGTCGGTGATGGGCGGCGCGGTGGTGTTCAGCGGGCAGCTGCTGCCGCTGCTCGATTTTCCGCTGGATTTCGATTATGTGCATGTGTCGCGTTACGGGGATGCGCGGCAGGGCGGGGCGATGCACTGGAAGGTGGCGCCGCACGAGAATGTGCGCGGTCGCGTGGTGCTGGTGCTGGATGATATCCTGGACGAAGGCGAGACCCTGCATGCGATCAAACAGCGGGTGCTGGAACTCGGTGCGACGGCGTTCTACAGCGCGGTCTTCGCGGACAAGGACAACGGCAAAACCAAGCCCATCTGCGCCGATTTCATCGGCATGACACTGCCGAACCGTTTCGTGTTCGGTTATGGCATGGACATCCACGGCGCGTGGCGTAATCTGCCCGCGATCTATGCGGTTAAAGAGTAGTACAAAAACTTTCACCACAGAGACACAGAGAAAAGCAAAACAGAGAAAATGACCGAGTCAAGGTGATGCGTGCTTGGTTTGGTTTTGACGTTCTCTGTGTTTCTGTGTCTCTGTGGTAGATTTTCAGCAGTTGATTTTGAATTGGAGTATTTAATGTTAGCAATCATCGGCGGTACCGGGCTTACCGAACTCGCCAATCTTAAAATCACCCACCGGCAAGTGATCCGCACGCCCTATGGCGAACCTTCCGGCCCGATGACCTTCGGTACCATCAAGGAACACGAAGTCATGTTCCTTGCACGTCACGGTTACGGACACACCATCCCGCCGCACATGGTCAACTACCGCGCCAACCTGTGGGCATTCCGCGATCAGGGCGCGCAGCGGGTGATTGCAGTCTCCGCCGTCGGCGGCATCCGCGCCGATCTGGTGCCGGGCACATTGGTGGTGCCGGATCAGATCATTGATTACACGCATGGCCGCGCTTTTACCTTCTTCGACGGAAGCGAAAAGGCGGTCACCCACATCGACTTCACCCTGCCTTACAGCGCCGATTTGCGCAGTGAATTATTGGCGGCAGCGCGGCACGCAGGCGAGCCCTGTGTTGATGGCGGCGTGTATGCCGCCACCCAGGGGCCGCGTCTGGATACGGCAGCGGAGGTTGATCGTTATCAGCGCGACGGGGCTGACATGATTGGCATGACCGGCATGCCGGAAGCCGCGCTGGCGCGTGAACTGGGATTGGACTACGCCGCCATCGCTGTGGTGGTCAACGCTGCGGCGGGGCGGGGCAGCAGTACCGATTCCATCGCGCTGGACCAGATCGGCCCGGTGGCGCAGGCCGCGATGGTGCGCGTGCGCAAGATTATCGAATGCGTGGTGGAATGCGATGGCAGCTAACAAGGATTGTCTTTCGCGTTTGCGCTCTCTCCCGCGCGCGGGAGAGAGTTGGAGAGAGGGAAAGGATATGGAACATGCCCGTTAGAGAGGTACTGCGCATGGGCGATCCGCGCCTGCTGCAACCCTCCGCGCCAGTGAGCGATTTCGGCAGCCGCGAGCTGCGCGGCCTGCTCGCCGACATGCGCGACACCATGCGTGCGCTCGATGGTGCGGGTCTTGCGGCACCGCAGGTCGGCGTCGGTCTGCGCGTGGTCATCTTCGGTGTGGAAAAAAATCCGCGCTATCCCGATGCGGAATCGGTGCCGCAGACCGTACTCATCAATCCCGTACTCACCCCCCTAACCGAGGCGATGGAAGAAGGCTGGGAAGGCTGCTTGAGCGTACCCGGCATGCGCGGTCTGGTGCCGCGCTATACCTATCTGCGCTACCAGGGGCGCGATCAGTACGGCGCATTGATCGACCGCAGCGTGAGCGGATTCCACGCGCGCGTGGTTCAGCATGAATGCGACCATCTCGACGGCGTCCTCTATCCGATGCGCATCAACGACCTGCGCAACTTCGGCTATAGCGATGTGCTGTTTCCGGAACGGGAATTGCAGGACGAATAGTTTTGGCCACGCAGGGGGTGGGTTTGAGCCCCACTTTTTTTTATATCGAGATTTAGCCTGAATTTTGCATAAAGAGGGCGCGAAGGACTGCAAGTATTTGATAGAGTTGCGGTTACCAGACCAACAGCTCGTACAACCCAAACAGCCTTCTGCCCATGCCGAATTCTACCCCAGCCCAACTCCGTTTTTCTCCATCCGCAGGCTTTTCCATCCGTGCCGATTTCGCCGGTGGAGGATTGTCTTCCGACCTGGGGCCGTTGCTGCTGCGGGGCGTGGATCGGCAAATCGGACTGACTGCACGGCTTGCTGCGGCACTGGTTGATCGCCGCCACCCAAGCTATGTCATACATTCTTCCCGCGAAGTCCTCACGCAACGCCTGTTCCAGATCGCCTCGGGCTACGAGGACGGCAATGACTGCCAGACACTGCGCCATGATCCGATGTTTCGTTTGGGCGCGGGGCGCAAGCCTTTCGATGCAGATGCGGCACTTGCCTCGGGCGCGACGATCTCGCGCTTTGAACATGCCGCCACCCGCGGCGATGTGTACCGCGCCAGCCGCGCCTTGGTGGCGCAGTACATCGCGGGATTCGCCACGCCTCCCAAAGCGCTGGTGCTCGATCTCGATCACTCCGAAGATCAGGCACATGGACAACAACCGCTGGCTTTCTACAATCAGCACTACCGCAGCACCTGCTACTTGCCGCTGTTCATCTTCGACGGCTTGAGCGGTGCCCTGGTCACGGCGGTGCTCCGTCCCGGCAAGCGTCCCACGGGTGCCGAGAATGCGATGATCTTTGGCCGGGTGCTGAAGCTGATTCGTCAGCACTTCCCCGATACCCATATCCTCGTTCGCGGTGACGGGCATTTCTCCAATCCGGAGCCGATGCGTCTGATCGACGAGATGCCCAATACCGATTTCCTGTTCGGCCTGGCAGGCAATTTAGTCCTGAACCGGTTGGCCGAACCCACTTTGCGGCAGGCCCGCGCGCTGTATGCGCAGCGTCAGGCTTTCGGCGAGTGTGCCCCGATTCGGCTGTATGAGGAGTTCGAATATGGCGCCGGTTCCTGGCATATGCCGTTCCGAGTGGTGCTCAAGGCCGAGGTGATGGCGTTGGGCGACAATCCGCGCTTCGTGGTGACCTCGATGCGCTTGCCCGAACCGCAAGCCATTTACGCCGATCTGTATTGCGCACGCGGGCAG
>Ga0210058_1002024_pt1 | contig 17149 bp, 22 predicted proteins | sample CryGeymeta201511_FD_183979 | JGI IMG/M metagenome (GOLD analysis project Ga0210058, IMG submission 183979) | Groundwater microbial communities from Crystal Geyser aquifers in Utah, USA - Crystal Geyser metaG 2015-11 (SPAdes) (version 2) | ecosystem: Environmental > Aquatic > Deep subsurface >...
GTTCACAGCCCAGAGCGGAGATCATGGCGAGTGCCAGGGTCAGTGCGGAAGCCCGCCAGCGCTTGCTGTGGGCATAATCAGTGACAGGTGACAGGCATTCCGGGAACTGTTTCATGGTGGTGTATGTGTTCTTGCCGAGTGGCGACTGCTTCATCCCACATCCGAGCGGTAGTTGATGATGAAGTTTCGACCGCAAATCCCGGCGAGGACGCCGCTCCCACATGCACGAGGATTCCAATGGATTATCCGGGTTAAAGGATTATGCCATCGCTGACCTCGCCCTGCACCTGGAGGAACGGCCTCCAGCAGTGCCGCGAAAAACCTGGCAGATACGTCGTAGATGGAGAACATGCACAAGCTGCTGTCTGCGTGTCTCGCGGCGCAGGCTCAGTAGCACAACAGCACGTCGCAGTCCGACGCACTGGCCATATCCTTGCTGACGCTGCCCAGCAGCAATTCCTGCATGCCGCTCTTGCCGTGGCGGCCAAGGACGATCAGGTCGGCGCGCAGGGTTCTAGCGCGTTCGCTGATGGCGGCGGCGGGATAGGCCGCCATGACGTGTCGCGTGAGCTTCTCGTCGTTTACTCCCGTCAACTCGATATCCAGCCGATTTTCCGCATCCTTCAGGACGCGTGCCTGACGATCCAGGATGAATGTCTCGTCCATCCCCGCCTGACGCATCCGGTCATCATGCTCGATATCGTAAATGTGCAACACCTCGATCCGCGCACCCGATGCGACGGCGCGAGCGAGTTCCAGCGCATGGATCGATCCCGGCGAAAAATCCACTGCGGCGATGGCACTTTGATAGGGTTCCACCTTTGCATTCTTGACGATCAATACCGGGCAGGTCGCCAGCCGCAATAAGCGGGAGGCGGTGGAGCCAATCAGTAGGTCGAGCAATGTGCTCTCGCCGCGTGCGCCGGTCACCACCAGGCCAGCCTTTTTGGCCGCAGCATAGTCGGCGATCTCGGTGTGGGCACGACCAATGCGCGTGGCGGCTACAACCGGGATGGCAAAATCCCTGCGCAGTCTAGCTGCCAGGGTATCGAGCCGGCTTTTGCAGCCTGCGTTCACACGCTGACAACCGACAACGGGAAGGAGTTCGCTCAGCATGAACGGATCGCCAAACAACTCGGTGCCGACTTCTTCTTCGCTCATCCCTACGCCTCATGGGAGCGCGGCGCCAACGAAAACATGAATGGCCTCATCCGTCAGTTCTTCCCGAAGAAAATGGCCTTCGAATCCATCACGCTGAACGACATCAAACTGGCTATGCACCATCTCAACCACCGTCCGCGAAAATGCCTCGGCTTCAAAACACCGCATGAGGTCTTTATGAAACAGCTACACTCTCGTCATAACGCCGTTGCACTTCAGACTTGAATCCGCCTTTGATTGCTGAGACTTGGACATGGTGTTTGCTCCTGATCATGTTGAAGGGATATCTGACTCGCCTGGCAGCTTTTTTTCGGGCAGGCTCCCCCCTACCTGCTGCGCAGTCCACGCAGCATCTGCCACGCCACCCAGCCGCGCCGCAGCCATTTCATGCTGTTGCCACGCAGCAACGCCGCAAGCAAAACGCCACTGACAACGATCCAGGCGGGATTGCGCTTGATCACCCGCAATACAGCCAATCCCTGGTCAACCCGCGCCAACGGAATACGCCACGGCTCGATGTTATGCGCCAATGCGGTGCGTTGAGCCGCCGCCAGAGCAACCAGGCGTTCACGTTGGTCAGCCAGGCGGGCAGATTTTTCGCTCATGGACGGGAAACGAGCTGCTGCCGGTCTTTCAACAATTCCGACATGCTCGCCGCGAACAATCTCGGTTTGGCCCTCGCCTTGTGCAGGGCGATTCGCCATGCGGCGATACCCGCCGCCAGAAACAGCCCGGCAAGCGTGCCCAGCACCAGGAGACGGTAGGTATCCCAGAATGCGACCACCAGCAGCAGCGTTGCCAGCAGCACGCCGATCCCCAGGCAAAACAGAGCAGTCAGCGCCAACACCAGCAGCGAAAAGAAATGCTCCCGCTCCTCCTCTATATCCGAGGACAACAGATCAAGGCGCGTATGCGCGATGGCAACCAGCGAGGCCGCCAGCGTAGTCAACGAATCAAGTAGTCCCCGGCTTTCGCCGGGTGTTTTCTCCGACATACCAAAACGCCTAACGGCGGCCGATCAGAAAACCGATCAACAAGCCGAGACCGGCGGCGACGCCGACCGCATTCCAGGGATTTTCGTGGACATAAACGTCAGTCGCCTTGGCTGCCGCCTTGGTTTTGAGCACCAGCGCTTCCTGCGCATCCAGCATCCTGGCTTTCACGACCCGGAGCGATTCCTCCGCCTTGGCGCGTACCTCGGCCAGCTTCTCACCGCCTTGATTGGCAGTGGCTTTCAGCAGCGCTTCCGCGTCCGCGATCACCACATTGAAATCGGCGATCAATTGTTCTTTCGAGACTTCGTTAGATAACGCATTCATGGTTTTCTCCGTTGTGGGTTGTTTCGAGTTCATGGTTGATTCCTCAAGTCTCTTTATAGACGCCGGCCTTGAATGACGCGCAGCAAGATCACCACGACCGCAATGACGATGAGGATGTGAATGAACCCACCCATCGTGTACGAAGTGACCAAGCCTAGCACCCAGAGAACAATCAAGAGAATCGCAATGGTTTCGAGCATTTTTTTACTCCTGAAAAACGCTGAATAAAGACGGAATCCAGCCCAAGCCACGCTGTAAATCCCATTTTCCCGATCGCAACGATCCGCTTCTTTACTGAGGCGCTCTGTACGCTGGCGAACGTATCGAACACTATTTTTCTGATTGGCGGCGCAGAGAGCTTTCCCGCCAGTCCGAGGGAATTTCCGCCCGCGTGTGTGTGCCAGCGTACAGTCGGCTATCTGCAAGTCTGCAAGTCTGCATCCCTCACCTCGGGATCGTTCCCCGCTTTGCACGGAAATCAACCATGGCCGAAACAAGCCCCCCCTCCCCCAACAACGACCGCGGCAGCGAAGCTCGGCGTCAGGAGGCCTTGTTCAAGACCGGGGCCTTGCAGAACGCCATTCTCACCAGTGCCAATTTCTCGATCATCGCCACCGACGAGAAAGGCATCATCCAGTTATTCAATATCGGCGCCGAGCGCATGCTGGGCTACCAGGCCGTCGAGGTGGTGAACAAGATCAATCCCAGTGACATTCACGACCCGCTGGAAGTGATGGCGCGGGCACAGGCGCTCAGCCTGGAACTCGACACCCCCATCGCGCCGGGCTTCGAGGCGCTGGCGTTCAAGGCTTCGCGCGGCATCGAAGACATCTACGAACTCACCTACATCCGCAAGGATGGCGGTCGATTTCCGGCCATCGTGTCGATCACGGCGCTGCGCGATGATTTCGGCGAACTGATCGGCTACCTGTTGATCGGCACCGACAATTCGCTGCGCAAGCAGGTCGAAGCGGAACTGAACCAGGCCCTGGCCGCCGCCGAAAAAGCCAACCGCGCAAAGACGGATTTTCTTTCCGGCATGAGCCATGAACTGCGCACGCCGCTGAATGCCATTCTCGGCTTCGCGCAACTCATGGAATCCGGCGTGCCAAGCCCGACGCCATCGCAGCAGCGCAACCTCGACCAGATCCTCAAGGCGGGCTGGTATCTGCTGGAACTGATCAATGAAATCCTTGATCTGTCGTTGATCGAATCCGGCAAGGTGACGCTGTCCCAGGAGGCGGTCTCGCTGGCCGAAGTCATGCTCGAATGCCGCGCCATGATCGAGCCCCAGGCCCAGCAGCGCGGCATCGGCATGACCTTCCCGCGCTTCGACACACCCCGCTTCGTCAAGGCCGACCGCACCCGGGTCAAGCAGGTGCTGATCAACCTGTTGTTCAACGCCATCAAGTACAACCGGCCGGGCGGCACGGTGGCGGTGGAGTACAGCCTGAGCCCGCCGAATTCGCTGCCGAATTCACTGAGAATCAGCGTCCGCGATACCGGAGCCGGCATTGCGCCGGAACTCCTCTCCCAGTTGTTCCAGCCATTCAACCGGCTCGGCCGCGAAACCGGCAAGGAAGAAGGCACGGGCATCGGCCTGGTGGTGACCAAACGGCTGGTCGAGTTGATGGGCGGCGTCATCGGCGTGGATAGCGTCGTCGGCGTGGGTACCGTGTTCTGGTTCGAGTTGAGACTGACCACCGCGCCGCAACTCGCGGCCCACGAAGCCGAGCAAGCGGCGCTGGTGCAGGCGCAGTTGCCGGCGGGTACGCCGCTGCGCACCCTGCTCTACGTCGAAGACAATCCGGCCAACCTGGAACTGGTCGAGCAGATCATCGCGCGCCGTCCCGACCTGCGTCTGCTCTCGGCAGCGGATGCCAATATCGGCATCGAGTTCGCGCGCGCCTATCAGCCCGAGGTGATCCTGATGGACATCAATCTGCCTGGCATCAGCGGGGTCGAAGCCATGAAAATCCTGCGCGCCGATCCGTTGACGGCGCATATCCCCATCATCGCGCTGAGCGCCAACGCCTTGGCGCATGACATCGAGAAGGCGCTGGCGGCCGGATTCTTCAACTATCTGACCAAGCCGATCAAGGTCAACGCGTTCATGGATGCGCTGGACGTAGCGCTGCAATACGCGCAAGGCACCCGCGCAGCCGGCAAGGAGGAAGCACGATGATTACCGAAGCGGAAATTCTCGACGCCAGCATCCTGATCGTCGACGATCAGGAGTCCAACGTCATGCTGCTCACGCAGATGCTGAGCGACGCCGGCTACCTCCACGTCGAATCGACCATGAATCCGCGTACAGTCTTCGCGCTGCATCGCAAGAACCATTACGACCTGATTCTGCTCGACTTGCAGATGCCCGGCATGGATGGCTTCCAGGTCATGGAAGGCCTGAAGACCAACGACGCTGACGCCTATCTTCCGGTCCTGGTGATCACCGCCCAACCTGCCCACAAGCTGCGCGCGCTGCAAGCCGGGGCGAAGGATTTCATCAGCAAGCCGTTCGATCTGGTGGAAGCCAGGACGCGCATCCACAACATGCTGGAAGTACGGCTGCTGTACAAACAACTGGAGCTCAGCAATCAGGTGCTGGAACAGGCGGTGCAGGACCGCACCGCCGAACTGCGCGAAAGCGAAGCGCGCTATCGCAGCCTCACCGAACTGGCCTCAGACTGGTACTGGGAGCAGGACGAGAACATGAATTTCACCAAGGTTTCCGGTCCGGTCCTGGAGATGCTGGGCATCCGCGTCGACCCGTTGGCGGGAGAACCCGGGGCTGCTCTGCGGGATGGCTGGAACGAAGCGGAACGGCAACATTTGCAGGCCACCATTGCCGCTCGCCAACCCTTTCTGGATTTCGTCTTCAGCCGCGTTAATGTAGACGGCTCGCAGCAGCGCTTCAGAGTCAGCGGCGAGCCGATGTTCACCCAGGCCTGCCGCTTCATTGGCTATCGCGGCATCGGTGTGGAAATCACCGGCAAGAAATAAACGAAGATGCCAACACCCCACAACCCGAGCCAGAATCATTTGCTGGCCGCCCTGCCCACGGCGGAATACGAACCCCTGGCGACGCATCTCGAACTGGTCCATCTGCCCCTCGGTGAAATGCTCTATGAACCCGGCGGCCAGTTGCGCTACGCCTATTTTCCCACCACCGCCATCATCTCGTTGCACTACGTCATGGAATCGGGCGCTTCGGCCGAATCTGCCGGGGTAGGCAACGAAGGGGTACTCGGCGTTTCATTGTTCATGGGCGGCGACACCACCTCCAGCTCGGCCGTGGTGCAGACCGCTGGCCACGCCTACCGGCTGGCGAGCGACAAGCTGATGCGGGAATTCAATCGCGCTGGTTTGCTGCAGCGCATGTTGCTGCGCTACACCCAGGCGCTGATGACCCAGATGGCGCAGACCGCAGCCTGCAATCGACACCATACGGTGGAACAGCAACTGTGTCGCTGGCTATTGCTGACGCTGGATCGCTCAGCGTCCAACGATTTGGTGATGACCCAGGAATTGATCGCCAACATGCTGGGCGTGCGCCGCGAAGGCGTCACCGAGGCCGCCGGCAATCTGCAGCGCGCGGGTCATATCAGCTACCGCCGCGGCCACATTGCCGTATTGGACCGCACCGGCCTGGAATCCCGTGTATGCGAATGCTACGCGGTGGTGAAAACGGAATTGAACCGTCTGCTGAGCGATGTGAGATACCGCCAGGAAGGTGCTACCGGATAATTGCATTTGACCGGCAGTTGGCCCGCTCGCCTAGTACGGCAACAGGCGATCGAACTCCTTCTTGACCACGGCGTAGCACTCGCAAACACGCGTCTCCAATCCAGCCCGATCCAGCACGGTGATATGCCCCCTGCGGTACTCGATCAACCCGGCCTGCTGTAATTTTCCGGCGGCCTCGGTGACGCCTTCACGGCGCACACCGAGCATGTTGGCGATCAATTCCTGGGTCATGATCAACTCATTCGACGGCAGACGGTCCAGGCTCAGCAACAGCCAGCGACACAACTGCTGATCCACCGAATGATGCCGATTGCACACCGCCGTCTGCGCCATCTGGGTCAGCAACGCCTGGGTGTAGCGCAGCAACAAACGCTGCATCGGGCCGGCGCGAAAGAACTCAGCTTTCAGCAATGTGCCTTTCATCCGGAAAGCGTGGCCTGCGCTTTGCACGACGGCCCGGCTGGTCGTGGTTTCGCCGCCCATGAACAGGGAGACACCGACGAGGCCCTCGTTGCCAACCACGGCGATTTCTGCCGATGCACCATCCTCCATGACGTAGAGCAGGGACACGATGCTAGTGATCGGAAAATAGACGTAGTGCATCTTCATGCCGGGTTCGCAAACCGCTTCGCCGAGCGGCAGCGGAACCCATTCCAGATTGGAAGAGATACGCGCGAACTCATCCGCCGACAGCGCGGCAAGAAGGTGGTTCTGGCGAGGGTTCATCTCGCGGGGGGGGGGGGAGCATGATTTATCTCCTCTTCATCAGATCAGCCACGTCCGAACGACGGCCCTGAATCGAATGTTTTTGACAGACCTATTATAGGAGACTACAGCCGGCTGGCGCACTGCTCGATCTCCTGCTATGTACGCCAGCAGACAGACAGAGAAAGTCTGACTTCATAAGATAAAACCATCCGAGCCAGCATGCGTGCGTGTGATATCTGCACCGTGGCGAAGAAAAGCGTTTGCCCGGCAAGTTTGCCGAAGCATCGCTCCCAAGCTCACCTTATGGAGAAACAGGAATGAATCATTTCAATATCAGCGCGATTGCGCTGGCACTCGGCTTCGTGTTCAGCACCGGAAACACCACGTTTAATAAAGAGGTAATGCCATGAAATCAATGCAGATATTCGCGATCAGTACAGTTGCAGCAGTCATGCTGCTTGGCCTGGGCGGTTGTGCCGGCATGTCGTCACAGGATAAGAACACGGCTATAGGCGCCGGTGCTGGCGCTATTGGAGGTGCCGTTCTTACTGGCGGTAGCGCGGTTGGAACCGTCGGTGGCGCTGCTGTCGGCGGCGTCATCGGTCACGAAATTGGCAAATAAGCGGCAAATGAAGAACGACGTGCGATGCATTAGTTCAACTGGCTGATGCGTCGCGCCCCCTCATTGCGCTGAGGGCTTCGGCACAAGCGCCGAAGCCGCAACGAACCCAGAAAAGAGAACCCGGATGAAAACCTTGGAAAACTTCAAGTTACTCAGCATTTCGATGCTGCTCGTGGCCGCTCTTGCCGCATGCGACAAACCCGGACCCGCCGAAACCGCGGGAAAAAAGCTGGACGACGCGACCAATAGTGCGGGCATGAAGATCGAAGAAACCGTCGATAAAGTCGGTGAAAAGCTAAGCGAGAAAAGCGACAAAGCCGGCGTTGCCATGGCCGATGCCGAGATTACGGCCAAGGTCAAAAGCGCCATTTATTCCGAGCCCGGACTGAAGACGCTGCGCATCAGCGTGGATACCGTCAAAGGCGTGGTGACATTGACTGGGTCGGTCGATACGCAATCCGACTTTGATCGGACCAGATCACTGGCGGAGTCGGTAGGGGGTGTCCGGGAAGTTGAAAACCATCTACAGGTCAAACCGCGCCAGTGACCCGTGAACCATGAGGAAGAAATGATGAAACAGATCAAATTCTGCCAGAGCATCAGCGCATTCCTGGTCATAAGCGCATGTTTTTTCGCGCTACCCGGTTGCCAGAAGCAGGAAGGCCCGCTGGAAAAAGCTGGCAAGGAAGTCGACCAGGCGGTCGAGAATTTCGGACAGCCGAAGGCCGGCCCAGTTGAGAATGCTGGCCAGGCAGTTGACAACACGATAGAGAAAACCGGAGAGCAAATCGAAAAGGCGGGTGAGCATATCCAGGACGCGGCAAAGGGCGACAGTAAATAGGCGAGCCCCGCGTCCAGCTACTCTGCGTATTTCCGCGAGGACGCGCCGACAATGAAGGATCGCCCCCAATCAAGACCCGAAGAGATCGCCAACAGCCTCAGTCATGGCCTCGGCGCCCTGCTGGCGCTGGCCGCCGCGCCGGTGCTCATCGTCGCGGCGGCGCGTCTGGACAAAGCGGCGAACATCGTCGGCGCCAGCGTCTTTGCCATCACCATGATCCTGCTGTACTCCAGCTCGACGCTGTATCACGCCCTGCCGCCGGGACGCGCTAAAAGCCTATGCGCCAAGTTCGATCACGGCGCGATCTACCTGTTCATCGCTGGAACCTATACGCCCTTCGCGCTCGGCGTTCTGAATGGCGCATGGGGATGGACACTGTTCGGCTTGATCTGGGGGCTGGCCGCCATGGGATTGGCGCTCAAGGCATTCGACAAACTCTCACATCCCCTGCTGTCGACCGGCCTTTATCTGGCCATGGGCTGGCTGGTGGTCATTGCGGCGGCGCCCTTGCTGGAACGGGTTTCCACCGCTGGCCTACTTTGGCTGGTTGCGGGGGGTATCGCCTACACAGCCGGCGTCGTGTTCTACCTGACCGACGCGCGCTTTAAATACGGCCATTTCATCTGGCATCTCTTCGTCATGACCGGCACCGCGTGCCATTTCTGCGCCGTTCTGTGGTACTCGGTCTAAGCGATATCGCGAGTTACACCCGGTGCTGCGACGGCGGCATGATGCGGTCTGGGCAGGCAGGATGGGTGTTGCCGCCACACAATCAGGACCCGCGGACCCGCTTCCGCTATTGGTACCGGTGAAAGGCCAAGGCTGTTTTCTCATTAGCTGTGGATGGCTTACGCGCCGACGGCCAGAACCAGTATCCGCGACCGCCCCGGCTTTCGCCTGGCCGGTGGCCAACTCCGCCATCAAGTCCCGCCGCTGCGACAGCGTTAATTTGACCACCATCGCCCACAACCGCTTCAGTTCCTGTTTTCTCATCTCGCCTCGTCAAAGGTTGCGGCACCCAGACCGGATGCATATCTATGTGCGATACCGCACCGACAAAATTCTGGACTCGAGAGCAAGCTGCCTACGAATATTTCGTTAACTGGGTCGTGCATACGACAAAACGGAGCAACCCCATGCCCCTCCCCTTATTTTGTAAAACCTCATTCCGCTCCACATTGATAGCCACCTGTCTGGTTGTAGGGTTGGGGATCGGTATGGCTGGTACCGCCTCGGCTGAAGCCCCCATGCCCCAGGCGCACAGCGATGGCCTGGGCGCCGCAGTCACCGACACCGTCATCACCGCCAAGGTGAAGGCCAAACTGATGGCCGAGGACAGCCTCAAAAAAACTGACATCAAGGTAATCACCACCAATGGCGTGGTCACGCTCTCTGGTTCGGCCAGCAGCTCTGAGGCGAAGTCCGTGGCCGAGGCCGCGACCAAGTTGGTCGATGGCGTCAAAAGCGTTGACAACACCCTGAAAACTCCCGGGAGCAGCCATGCCGTCGCGAAAACAAAGCGTGTCGTGTCCGACAGCTGGATCACCACCAAGGTAAAATCTGGGCTTCTTGCCGACAACATCAGCAAGGGCGTCGATGTGAGCGTGAAGACGTTGCACGGCGTGGTGGTTCTGAAGGGCGCCCTGGCCAACCAGGATGCCATTGATCACGTGAAGGACGTCGCTGCGAAAGTGAAGGGCGTCAAGAGCGTAGACACGTCCGCCCTCACCATCGCAGGCAAGTAACCGGTGTTAATCGCCATCACCGCGATGGCCGGATATCAAATCGGAGAATAGAAAATGAAAATGCGCTACCTAGTTATTGCGATGTCGATGCTGCTTTGCCCATTAACCTCGATCCAGGCCTCAGGCCAATGACCCAGCCAGGTCTCCGTCGGCATCGGATATCCCGGTGTCAGCATCGGTATCAACTTGTCTGGGTATCCGGATCTGCTCCAGGTGCCGGGCTACCCTGTCTACTACGCCCCGCGAGCGGATTCGAATTACTTCTTTTACGACGGCCTGTACTGGGTGTTTCACGCAGACAACTGGTATGCGAGCAGTTGGTACAACGGACCGTGGGACCAAGTGGAGCGTAATTTTGTGCCGGTGTATGTGCTGCGCGTGCCGGTGCGTTACTACCGCCAGCCGCCGGCCTATTTTCGCGGTTGGCGTGACGACGCGCCGCCACGTTGGGGTGAGTACTGGGGCCGCGATTGGGAACAGCGTCGAAGCGGATGGGATCGCTGGGACAGCCACTCCGTCCCACCTCCCGCGCCATTGCCGATATACCAGCGGCAGTATTCGGGGGACCGTTATCCGCGTTCGCCAGAACAACAACATTCAATCCGATCCGAGAATTACCGCTATCAGCCGCGTGAGGCCGTAACTCAGCAGCGTTTTCAACAACCTGTGCAACCGAATCAGCAATGGTCACAGCAACGGCAACAAGACCAGCAACGGCAGCAAGCTCAGCAGCAACTAGACCAGCAGCGGCAGCGGGAACAGCAGCGGCAGCGGGAACAGCAACAGCAACGCCCCCAACCTGAACCGCAAGGCAAGTTCCAGGAGAACAAGGCATCACAGCAAGACAAGGGCAGGAAGAACAAGGATGGAGAGCAGCGCGATCAGGATCGCACAGAGGAAGGCCGGGATTCTCGCCAACAGCGGTAGTAAAGGGAGTCGATGTAAGCGTGAAGGCGATTCACAGGATGGTTCGGGGGGCGAACACGCCCAGTTGAAGAGGCTTGCCAAGCGAACCAGCTCGTGGCGCACATCAGTCAGGTTGACGAGTTCTAGCCGGAATCCAGAAAACCGACGCTGGAGGAATTCCTGGGCGTTTCCATGAGCGTCAGCAATGGCCGGAGGAAGTGTAAAAACGCACCTCGATATTGGAGATAGCGGGAAGAGCGTAAACCGTTGTGTTCCGAAATTGCCGAAAGGAGAACTCCAACACACTGGCCACCCTTGCCCACATGATTACGGCAAGCTGGAGTAGCCCAGGCGTCAATACGGCCGCCCACCGAATATACTTGGCACCAGCCTGATTCTATCGGGTTGCCCCGACAATTATTGAATTGAAACCACCATGTCTGACACCAACCAGGAATTGCAAAACGAGGTTGCCGGGCTCATCACCTCCGCCTTGAACCTGGATATCAGTCCAGACGCGATTGAGCCCGATGCGCCCCTCTACGGCGAGGGATTGGGGCTCGACTCGATCGACATTCTGGAAGTGGCCCTGGTCGTTTCCAAGCGTTTCGGTTTCCAGTTGCGCTCTGACGATGCGGACAACGTCCGCGTCTTTAGTTCCCTCGCCAGCCTCACCCAGCACATCGCGGCGAACAGAACAAAATGAGTTTTACCCTGGTTCGCGCGGTCCGCTGGACCGCCATCGCCGCCGGGATCATCGGCTATGCCGTGCTGGCGCATTACAGCGCGGCCACTTCGGCGGCCACTACCTTCCCTGTCATGGGGGTTGCCGTCTCCCTGGCGCCGTCCCTGGCCATCCTGCTGTTGCTGGCCTGGCGCTCACCCAGGCGATTGGCCATGTTGTTTCTGTGCGCCGGCGTGGGCTTGCTGCTGTGGGAATTCCGGGGCGCCCTGGAACGGAATTTCAGTTGGGTTTATTTCCTCCAGCACGCCGGCACCAATGTCGTGCTGGCGGTGGTGTTCGGCGCCACCCTGGGGCGCGGGCGACAGCCACTCTGCACCCGCTTTGCCGAGGTGGTACACGGCGGGCTCACTGCCGAGTTAGTGCGCTATGCGCGCCAGGTCACCCTGGCCTGGACGCTGTTTTTCCTGACGGCCAGCCTGGCTTCGACACTGCTGTTTCTGTTCGCCTCCATTAAGGTCTGGTCGGTCTTCGCCAATTTCCTCACCTTGCCGCTGGTTCTGCTGATGTTTGCCGCCGAGTATCGGGTCCGCCTGCGCACGCTGCCGCAACTGGAGAAGCACAGCATCATGGATGGCATCCTCACCTACTGGAAAACACCGGCCGCGCCCCCGCCGCTTCCCCCCACAGTTCGTTAGGTCGCATTTGGAGTCCGGATTGCCCATGTCGTCCCTGCCGCTCATTGCCCATCGCCGCATGGATGCTGTCATGGCCTGGCGCGGCAGCACTCCGGTAAGCGTCAGGCAGTTCCTGAGCGAGGTTGACCAGGTCGCCGGCCAATTGCCCCCGGGGCGGCATGTGCTCAACCTGTGCGGCGACCGCTACCGCTTTACCGTCGCCCTGATGGCCTGCATCGTCAGCGGCCGGGTCAGCCTGCTGCCCGCCGGCCACACGCCTGAGATGATCAGGCAGATGCAGCGCTACGCCACGGATGTCTTCTCCATCACCGATCAGGATGACTGCGGTGCCGGACTGCCGGTCTTTCGCTACCCGGAATCGCTCGCGAGATCGCTGGAGAACCCGGTCATTCCACTAATTGACAGCGACCAGGTCATCGCCCAGGTCTTCACCTCCGGCTCCACCGGCATGCCGATACCCCATGTCAAGCACTGGGGTAGTCTGGTGCGCGGCGTTCGAGCGGGCGCTGAGCGGTTGCGCATCACCCCCGAGCACGCCCTGGTCGGCACCGTGCCGCCGCAACACCTGTACGGCCTGGAATTCACCGTGCTGATGGCCTTGCAGATCGGCGCAGCCCTGCATTCCGGACAGCCCTTCTACCCGGCCGATATCTGCGCGGCGCTGGCCGATCTGCCGCGGCCGCGCGTGTTGGTCACCACGCCTTACCACCTGCGGGCACTGCTGGCCGAGCCGTCCTCCCTCCCGGCGGTGGACCTGCTGCTGTCCGCCACCGCCCCCCTTTCGCAAAACCTGGCCTTCGCGGCGGAAACCCGCTTCGCCTCGCCCTTGTTCGAGATCTACGGCTGCACCGAAACCGGCCAGCTCGCTTCCCGCCGCACCACGGCCGGCGCACGCTGGCAGACCTTGCCGCAGGTCCACCTGCGGCGTGAGGGGGAGGCGGTCTGGGCCGAGGGCGGGCACATCGAGGCGGCGACACGGCTGAACGACGACATCGAACTGGTGGGCGCGGCGGATTTGACCGCCGACTTGGCCACCGGCTCGGCCTATTTCCTGCTCCACGGCCGTCATGCCGATCTCGTCAACATCGCCGGCAAACGGACCTCATTGGCTTATCTCAATCACCAGCTCAACGCCGTCCCCGGCGTGCGCGACGGGGTTTTTCTGCTGCCACCGGAAGACGAGGGTGACGCCCCGGAAAGCATCCGCCGCCTCACCGCCCTGGTGGTGGCGCCGGAGTTGACGCCCGCTGCCCTCCTGCACGCGCTGCGCGAACGCATCGACCCCCTCTTTCTGCCTCGGCCGCTGCTGTTCGTCGCTGCCCTGCCGCGCAACGCCACCGGCAAGCTCCCCAGCCAGGCGGTGCTGGCGTTGCTGGCAACCCTACAGTCGCAAACCGCGAACACTCGCCCGGCATGACCGACCTGTCCTTGCCCTTATCCTTGTCCTTATCCATCGCGGCCGACCACCCGGCCTATGCCGGCCATTTTCCTGGCCATCCCATCTTGCCAGGTGTGGTATTGCTGGATGCGGCCCTGTATGCCCTGGCCTCACGGGAAGGGTTGGAGGCCGCCAGCGGCCAGATCAAATCGGCGAAATTTCTCAGCCCGGTCAGCCCCGGCGAGGCGCTGCGTCTCGACTATGCCGCCACCGCCGCCGGCATGTTCCGATTCGCGGTGGTTGCCACCGAGGTTGCCACCGCAGTTGCCAACGAGCGGGTGGTCGCCAGTGGCGTATTGGCTTTCACCTCGGTTGCGCCAACCTCGCCCGAGGAGGGCCAGCCGTGAGCGCCCACCAGGCCGAATGGGCCAAGCGGCCGGAACGCGGCAGCCTGGCCCTGCTGCGCGTGATGACCTGGCTATCCCTGGTGCTGGGGCGTCGCTTGGCCCGGGTCGTGCTATTCGGCACCAGTCTCTACTTTCTGCTTTTCGCGGCGGCCGCCCGCCAGGCCTCGCGTGCCTATCTGCGGCGCGTCCTGGGGCGGCCGCCGCGTCTGGCCGAGCGGTTCCGGCACTTCCACCGTTTCGCCACCTGCGTCCACGACCGGGTCTATCTGCTCAACGACCGCTTCGACCTCTTCGCTATCCAGGTAGACGGGGCGGCTGTCCTCAATGAGGTGCTGGCCGGCGGACGCGGCGCCTTTCTGATGGGCGCTCACCTGGGCAGCTTCGAGGTGGCGCGCGCCCTCGGCCGGCGCCAGCCCGGGCTGCGGGTGGCCATGGCCATGTACGAGAAAAATGCCCACAAAATCAACGCCGCCCTGGCCGCCATCAACCCGTCCGCCGTGCAGGACATCATTCCGCTGGGCCAGCTCGATTCCATGCTCCAGGTGCAGGCCCGGCTGGACGAAGGCATGGTGCTGGGCGTGCTGGCCGATCGCACCCTGGAGCAGGACCCCACCCTGCCGCTGCTGTTCCTCGGCCAGACTGCCGCGTTTCCGCTCGGCCCCATGCGTCTGGCGGCCATCCTCAAGCGTCCGGTGCTGTTCATGAGCGGCCTCTATCTGGGCAGCAATCGCTATGCCATCCAGTTCGAGCCCCTGGCCGATTTCACCAACATCGAGCGCAAGGAGCGGGATGCCGCCGTCCGCCAGGCGGTCGCCGCCTATGCCGACTGCCTGGAACGCCACTGTCGCGCCGCGCCGTTCAACTGGTTCAACTTCTTTGATTTCTGGCGGCCGCTATCAGGTGGCAAGGGCAACGCATCATGATCCGGCCCGCGCTACGTTTGCTCGCCGCTGTCCTGCTCGGCTTCAGCCTGTCCGCCCAGGCGGCCCAATTCACGGTCAGCCAACTCATGGCTGCGTTGGCCAACAACAAACACGGGGCGGCCAGCTTTACCGAGAAGAAATTCATTTCCATCCTGGACCAGCCGGTCGAGTCGTCGGGCGAGCTCCTGTTCATTGCGCCCGCCCGCCTGGAAAAACGCACCCTCAAGCCGAAGGCCGAAACCCTGGTGCTGGATGGCGAGGTGCTGAGCATTGAGCGGCGGCGGCAGAAACATGTCCTGCAACTCAAGGACTACCCGGAGGTGGCGGGCATGATCGAGAGCATGCGCGCCACCCTGGCCGGCGACCGCAAGGCGCTGGAACGGATCTATCACCTGGCCCTGCAGGGCAACCGCGAGCGTTGGACCCTGGTGCTGATCCCGCTCGATGCCAAGGTTGGGGGCGTGGTCGCCCGCATCCGTATCGAAGGGACGCAGGATGAGGTCCGCACGGTGGAGATCCTGCAGGCAGACGGCGACCGCTCGCTGATGAATATCCAGAAGATCGCCGCGCCATGAACCGACGTGGAAGCATCGCCATCGCCCTCTGGCTGGCCTTTCTGCTCGCCTGTGTCTGGCTGGTGAGCCGGGCCAGTTTCACGGCCGATCTGTCCGCCTTTTTGCCGCGCAGCCCGACCCAGGAGCAGCAACTCCTGGTCGACCAAATCAAATCCGGCGTCGCCTCGCGCCTGATCCTGATCGGCATCGAAGGCAGCGACCCGGCCGCCCGCGCGCGTGCCTCCCGCGACCTGGCCGCCCGCCTGCGCAGCGACCCCCGCTTCCTGCACATTGCCAACGGCGAGACCCTGGGGCTGGCACGCGACCGCCAGGTCCTGCTGGAAAACCGCTATCTGTTGAGCCCGGCGGTGAATGCCGAGCGCTTCACGGCAGCGGGCTTGCGCGCCGGCGTGGAGGACAGCATCGACCTGCTTGCCACCTCGGCCGGGTTGTTCAGCAAGGCCCTGTTGCCGCGCGATCCCACCGGCGAGTTCATGCAACTGCTGGACGCCATGGGCAACAGCCAGCGCCCGCAAATGGCTGACGGCGTCTGGGTTTCCCGCGATGGCCAGCGTGCCCTGCTGCTGGCCCGCACCCGTGCCGATGGCGCCGACACGGACGCCCAGGAAGCGGCCGTCATGGCCCTCCGCGCGGCCTTCCGGGAGATCGCCGGGCCGGGGCTGCCCCCCACCATTCACCTCGCACTGACCGGCCCCGGACCTTTTTCCGTGGCGGCCCGCGCCACCATCAAGGGCGAGGTGGCCACCCTGTCCGGCCTCGGCGGGCTGATCATCATCAGCATCCTGTTGCTGGTCTACCGTTCGCCCACGGCCCTGCTGCTCGGCCTGCTGCCCGTGCTGTCCGGCGCCCTGGCCGGCGTGGTGGCGGTCAGCCTGGGCTTCGGCGTCGTCCACGGCGCCACGCTCGGCTTCGGCACCGCCCTGATGGGCGAAGCGATCGATTACTCCATCTACCTCCTGATGCAGTCGGAACGGGCCAAAGACGGGCTTGGCGAGCCGCGCGGCCATTGGGTTTCCGCTTGGGTGGCCAGCTCCTGGCCGACGATACGGATAGGCGTGCTCACCTCGGTATTCGGCTTTGCCTCCCTGCTTTTTTCCGGCTTCCCCGGCCTGGCCCAACTCGGCCTCTATGCCATCGCCGGCGTGGCCAGCGCCGCCCTGATTACCCGTTTCGTGCTGCCGCATCTCTTGCCCGTCGATCTGCGCCTGCGCGATGTCAGTGCCTTGGGCCGCCGCCTGCCAGTCTGGGTGGCGCGGGCGGGCCGTCTGCGCGGGCTGGTGCTGATGCTGTTTGTCGCCGCATGCGCCGTGCTGGTTACCAAGCGCGATGCCATGTGGAACCAGGAACTGGCGGCCCTGAGCCCGGTGCCCGCCGCCGATCAGGCACTCGACCTGGCCATGCGCGCCGACCTGGGTGCCCCGGACGTCCGCTATCTGG
>Ga0210058_1002025_pt1 | contig 17142 bp, 13 predicted proteins | sample CryGeymeta201511_FD_183979 | JGI IMG/M metagenome (GOLD analysis project Ga0210058, IMG submission 183979) | Groundwater microbial communities from Crystal Geyser aquifers in Utah, USA - Crystal Geyser metaG 2015-11 (SPAdes) (version 2) | ecosystem: Environmental > Aquatic > Deep subsurface >...
GCTTTGTACTCTGGCGTGTGGACTTTGCGTTTCTTCGTTTCACTCATGATTCTGGGATTTCCTGGATGTCAGACCATCTTAAATTTTTGTCTTAAATCCGGGGTCCACTTTAGAGAGCTGAAGCGCGCAAGGGAATCAACCCATAGCAACTCAGACATGGCACATATTGTTTGACAACCCATACCTTGGCCGGTTGACGGCAAATATGATGGCCGGCCAGATTGCTGACATCGGGTGCTTCGACTTCACTGGCGACGCGTCGATGTACTTTGTAACGACAGCCACACGGATTAGCTCCCGAGCATGCCACTTTTTGACGCTTTCAATGCTTAAAATCGATTGAAAACATAATCACTAATAAAAGGGATGTGATGGCATTTTTTCCGGTCTTCCTGTCCGTCGTTCTGGTCGTGCGTAACCAGGCCCCGCAGCTTGAAAAAACGCTCAAAGAGGCCGAGGCTGGTCTGGCCGGACTGGTCAGCGACTACGAACTCATCATTGTGGACAACGCCTCAAACGACGACAGCGTTGCCGTTTTGAAAGCGCTCACGGGTGAACGAGGGCTCGCCAATTTGCAGGTGTATGCACTGACCAAAGAGGTCGACGCCGACACCGCGTCCTGGGTCGGCCTGGAAAATGCATTGGGCGACTTTGTCGCCGTGATTGACCCCTTGGCAGACGATGTACACTTTTTGCCGACGATGCTGGACAAGGCCGTCAGTGGTGCCGAGGTCGTTTTTGCCAGCAATGCGCAAAAATCCCCGCAAAGCCTGGCTTACCGGGCTGCGTATGCGGCTTTTTACAGCCTTTATAAACGCTTGAATGGCATTCACCTTGCCAAGGAAGCACCTCAATACCGGCTGTTGAGCAAACGTGTGGTCAACTTCATTCTGCAGCACCCACAGCCTGCCATGACTTACCGCCACTTGCCAGCCACTGGCGGCTTTGCGCGCGCCAACCTTGACTACAGTGCGCCGCCCAAAATGGCACAAACCAAGCGACTATGGGAGAGCATCGACCGCGGCATGCGTTTGCTAGTGTCGACCACCCGCGCACCCATGCGGCTGGTCACTATGTTGTCCATGTTTGGCGCGAGCGCCAATCTGCTGTATTCGTTTTATGTAATGGCCATCGGCTTGTTCAAGCCGGACGTGGCGCCGGGTTGGGTCAGCCTGTCACTTCAGCAGTCGGGCATGTTCTTTTTGATTTCCTTGGTGCTGCTGGTGTTGGGCGAATACATCGTCAATATGGTCAGCTTGTCCAATGAGGGTCCGCTTTACCACGTGGGGCAAGAGTTCACCAGCGCCCGCATGACCCGACATGAAAAACTTAACATCGAAGAAGCTGCAGCCAAGCCCATCGCGGCCAACCAGTTGGTAAACAGTGGCCTGGTGCGCGTGCCCTAATGATCGACGCCACCGACCAGATGGATGCCATCATCATCGGTGGTGGCTTTTACGGTGCTGCCATTGCCATTTACCTGGCCAGGGAACGCGGACTTAAACGCATCTTGTTGATCGAGCGCGAGTCAGCTTTATTAACGCGTGCGTCCTACAACAACCAGGCACGCGTGCACAACGGTTATCACTACCCGCGCAGTTTCACCACTGCCTACCGTAGTCGCATCAATTTGCCCAAGTTTGTGCGTGACTGGCCGGATGCCGTCAAACAAGACTTCACCAAACTGTACGCCATCGCCCGGCGCAACTCCAAGGTCACCGCGCGTCAGTTTGAACGCTTTTGTCATGAAATTGGTGCCAAGATTCAACCCGCAGCACCCGCACAGGCCGCGCTGTTTGAGCCGCGCCTGATTGAAGCTGTTTTTCTGGTTGAAGAATACGCCTTTAATACAACCAAGCTGGCCAGTTGGGCTGCTGCAGAATTGAATGCATGCGGCATACAGACGCGCCTAAAAACGCGGGTGACGGCCATCACCAATGGCCCGCATGGCGGGCTACAGGTAACAGCAGCCCCCGAACAAGGCGCTGAAACTCAGTACACCAGCCGCTTCGTCTTTAACTGCACCTACAGCGGGTTGAACCAATTCAAGGGCGATTTTCCTGGCACCCAAACCAGGTTGAAACAGGAAATTACCGAGATGGCGTTGATGGTGGCTCCGCCTGCACTGAAGGGGCTGGGCATCACGGTGATGGATGGCCCGTTCTTTTCAATGATGCCGTTTCCGGCGCGGGGTCTGCACACGCTGTCCCATGTGCGCTATACGCCGCACCTGCATTGGAATGACGCGCAAGGCATCGACCCTTACCAAAGATTGACCGACTACGAGAGGGCCACGCGTGTTGATCGCATGGTGCGTGATGTTGGCCGCTACCTGCCCTCCGTGCTGGATGCGAAATATGTCGAATCTCTATTTGAAGTGAAAACTATTTTGATGAAAAACGAGGGCGATGACGGACGACCCATTTTGTTTGAGAGGCATCCAGAATTACCGGGGTGTTATTCGGTGCTGGGTGGGAAGATTGACAATATTTATGATGTATGGGAGAAGTTAAATGCTGAATCATTCATCTAAGAATGAATCAAAAACAATTTTAATGACGGCAATTGTTTTTGGATTATTGACTTTGATACTTCCAATATTTCGAGGTAATGTGATTTTGATCGACCCATTTCATTACGGAGAATATTTTGCTGCGACAGTTGGTTTGTTTTCGAATGTTAATTATTCATTCCATCCACTAACTATACATGGCGCCCTCGATTTTATTCCTGCTCTTTTCGCCAAATACCAGTGGGGGAGTGATAATTATTTTTTGCCGACATTTGCTGTTTATCGGGTTTTAAATTTTCTTGCTGCAATCTTTCTGATATTGATCGCTTATCAATTATCGAAATATAAACCTTATCAATGGCTTATTCTGCTTGCTGTGGCAGCAGCAGCGCCCCTCTTGGTGGGATATAGAGATTTGATTTTATTAATCTCAATTTTCTTATTTTTTCAAATTAGCGAATCTGACATCAAGCATGATCGAGGTATTCTCATTCAAATACTTTTTGGCGCTATTGTTGCTTTTGGTGTGTTTTGGTCTTATGACAGAGGTATAGCTGGTGCTTTATCGCTTGGCGCCGCAGTCTTAGTGTTATTCTTCAGAGATCGTTGGTATGCAATATCGCTGTTGTCATTTTTCTCAACTGTTGCTGTTTTGAGTCTGTCGTTCAATGTTTTTTCAATACAAAACTATTTAATTGACATATTTATTTTGTTGGAAACATCCGGTCAGTGGAGCTACGGCTGGCAGCGGTGGCCTGTTGTGTTGACTGTGTTCACTATCATTTTTAATGCCACAACCATTTCACTTATTTTTTACGAAAACTTAAAATCAAAATCATTGATAGAGAATTTGCACATAATTTTGGGTTTTGGCTTTCTCTCGATTTTCATGTTGAAAATGGGAATAAATCGCGCTGACCTTCAGCATATTTATTTTAGCTTTTGGATTCCCATGCTGGCTACCATTTATATTTATGAAAGAAATATCGCAATAAAATCGAGTGTTGTGATTTTTATAGGCGCAATGTTTACTGCAGCCATTGCACTTACTATTTATTTTCAAAGTTTTGGATTGGCCTTGGTTATTGGAATGTTGGTTTTTACTACTTTAAAATTTGGAAATGAAAGCATCAAAAAATTCTCAAGGATTTGCTTCGGATTATTGATTGCGAGCTCCTTTGGTCTAATTTTGTATTCGGGCGCAAAAGGTTTTTCAAACGGGCAATATACATGGATTAAATCAATGTCTTCACCGGCGAGTAATCGATTATCTGCAACAGACGGCGTAGTCTGGGCTTCAGATCGCTTGCAAGAGCGGGCTGTTGAATGTGTTTTTGATTTATCAAACAATGGGGTGATTAACGGCTTAGTAAAACGACCGAGTTGCTCCAGATTTACTTATCCTGTTTATGCGGGGCCCACTCATGAAGCCATTCTCATCTCCGATCTTCGCGATGCATCACCAAGTGCAATCGTCTATTCCTCTACGTATTGGTCGTACAGCATTGATGGTAGAGATATGAAGAACAGGTTTCCCAAACTGAATGAATACATATTGAAAAATTATCCAAAAGAAGAATGTGGTTATGGATACTGCGTAAGATATATGGAGATTTAGATGATGATTGGAAATATTGGAAGTAACGCACTTATCGGTCATTCTGGTTTTGTGGGGTCCACTCTTTCAAAGCAGTTTGATTTCACTGACTTTTATAGATCAGGAACTATTGCAGAAATTGAGAGGCGAAACTTTGATTTGGTCGTATGCTCCGCCGCCCCTGCACAAAAATGGATTGCCAATCGTGACCCTCTGGCTGACCGTCAAAATATCGACAGCCTGATCTCGCACCTCAAGACCGTCACCTGCGACACTTTCGTTCTGATCAGCACCGTCGATGTCTTCAAAAGCCCAATCGGCGTGGATGAGGACACCCCAGTTGACGAGGCAGGCTTGCATGCCTATGGCCTGCATCGCCGCCTGCTTGAGGAGTGTGTGGAGAGTCATTTCCCGAACCATCTGATTGTTCGTCTGCCTGGCCTTGTTGGCCCAGGTTTGCGTAAGAACGTGATCTTTGACTTTTTGAACGACAACAACCTGCAGTCCATCGACAGCCGGGGCGTGTTTCAGTTTTACCCGATGGTCAATCTGTGGTGGGACATTCAGACGGCGCTGAAAGCGGGCCTGAAACTGGTGCACCTGACTGCCGAGCCCATCAGCGTGGCCGATGTGTCAGAGCTTGGATTTGGCAAGCCCTTCACGCAGCCAGCGACCAACCCTCCGGCCATCTATGACATGCGCACACGCCATGCGTCGGTCTTTGGTGGCAAAGGCCACTACCAGTACAGCCAGCGCGAAACCCTTCAGGCCGTGCGTGCCTACGCCCAATCAGAGCTCAAGGCATTGCCCGCCAAAGTGGAGACTAGCGCATGAGGCTGGCCATCTCCAACATTGCCTGGGACGTTGCGGAAGACCAGGCGCTTGCCGCCTTGCTGCAAGGCTACCATGTGGATGCCATTGACATTGCCCCAGGCAAGTATTTCCCCAGACCTGGCGAGACCACGGAGGCCGACATCCTGAAGGTCAGGCAATGGTGGGCAGACCGCGGTATCGAAATTACCGGCATGCAGGCCTTGTTGTTTGGCACCACGGGTCTCAACGTCTTTGGCCCGCCAGAGTCTCAGGCCGCATTGCTGCAGCATTTGGGCGCGGTTTGCCGAATTGGTGCGATTCTGGGGGCACCACGAATCGTGTTTGGCTCTCCCAAAAATCGCGACCGCAGTGGTTTGAGTGATGCCGAAACGATGGAAATGGCCACTGCTTTTTTCCGGCGGCTGGGTGATCTTGCGGCTGCGCAGGGGGTGATGATTTGCCTGGAGCCTAACCCGACTTGTTATGGTGCCAATTTCATGACTACCAGTCTCGATACGGCGCAGGTGGTCAGCCACATCGCGCACCCTGCCATCCGCATGCAGTTCGACACCGGCGCACTGACCATCAACGGCGAAGACCCGTCCAGTGTTTTGCAGATGAGCGCGGGTTTGATCGGTCATGTGCACGCCAGCGAACCCAATTTGTTGCCGCTGGGCGATGGCAACTCCGACCATGTTGCCATGCACTTGGCCTTGTCACGACACCTGCCACATCACCTGGTCACTATTGAGATGGTGGCCACCCAGCAGGAACCGCATTTGGAGTCGATTGAACGCGCGCTGGGGGTGGCCATTGCCCACTACCGCAGCAAAGCCGAGGGTCTGAATTCATGAAGTGGTTGATTTTGATTCTTGGCATTGCTGCCAACGCATCGGCCAGTGTCTTGGTCAAGCTGGCGATGATGCCCCCGCGTCAATTTCCGTCATTGCGCGATCCCTGGAGTGCCTTGAGCAACTGGCCGTTTTGGCTGGGGTTGGGCTTGTATGGAGCCGCATTTCTGCTGTATGCCGCTGCACTCTCGCGCTTGCCACTGAATGTGGCGCACCCCGTGTTGACTTCGGGTGCCGTCGCAGCTGTCGCTCTTCTTTCCCTGCTGATTTTTAAAGAACCATTTCACTGGACAACAGTGGCTGGAATCATATTTGTGATCATCGGTGTTTTTTTCATAACTTTTCGAACGAGTTAATTAATGCAACTGCTCACTTTCAACCGGGATGTCCGTCGAGCCGTTGGCGGTGTGATTGCTGTCGCTCTGTTAGTGTTGTTATCTATTGTTATCCGCATCCCTGAGTTCAACCGGGTAACCGGATCTCAGAACCTAGAAGCGCCATACCATGTCCTACTGACGATTAGAGCGCTTGGTGAAAGCGACTCTGCTAATCATTGGTTTTTACCAACGGTGACTCTAGGCGCAAAGGAAGATAAAAATATCCCATGGGGTGCAACCATTCCAACCAGGACAGGGGATTATGTCTATACAAGTTTCACACCGCCTGCATTTGTAGTGCCATTTGCGATATTTAGATTATTGGGCGTGGAACCCAGTACGAAAACACTCGCTTATTTCAATGCCATGCTAGGTGGAATTTCTGTAACTCTGTTATTTTTACTGCTTCTGAGGGTCTTGCGCAGCACGGGAATAGATGGTTGGTCTTCAATTGTGGGAGCTGTAGCGGCTTCTGCAATTGCAATTTTTAGTCGTGAGGCACTGCAGACGACAGGTGTAGCATACTGGGCCCATTCACTGTACCAGCCCATTTTCATACTTTCAATTCTATCGTTTCTTAGCTTGTATTTAGACGATAAAAATCAGCTGCGTACCAGTTATGTACTGATCGTCCTAACATTCCTTGGACCACTGGTCGAGTGGACCGGGTACGTTTTTAATGTCGGCCTTGTGTTGATCGCACTCGTGACCCGAATTAGGGGTTCGCGGCGCTTTTCGCTTCAAGTGATTGCTGCAACTATGCTGGCGGGCCTACTCACTCTGTTGCATTACAGCTCGGCAGCGGGTCTTTATCCTTCCCTGCGTGCATTTATGGGACGATTTTTGGCCAGAAGCTCCGGTGCAGGTGATCTAGTTCAACTATTGCAAGGCTACGCGTTAAGTTACGGCGCATTTTTAGTTGTAATTTTTGCATTGCTAGTCGTACTAGCCATTAAACCTGTGGTGAATCAAGTCTCTGTCAGGGGGGTAAATTCGGTATTAGAATTTCGCTCAGGTACTCTCATAGTAGCGCTTGCACTGTCTTTTGGTGCCTGTATTGAAAATTTATTGATGCTGCAACATGCAACACAATTTACGTTCGATCGATTTAAATTAACTGTCCCTATCGCCCTATTGGTTGCATTTGGTTATTCGAGGTGCAATTTTCGTTGGCGAATTATTCTTGTAATAGCACTTGTGATTGCGTCTATTCATGGTGTGGTGAGCTACAAGCGGGATCTCAAACGTTATTCATCATGGGCTTCCGTCAATGCAGAAAATAATGAAGTTGCAGCGCTCGTCAAGAAAATGCATGGGGGGTGCTCGGTACTATCGACCAATAGTAACGTTCGTGGTTACGCAAACCTTCTTTTTGGGCACGGTATTTGGGAACAAAAGTCCTTGATCGATGCTTCATATCTGATGGAGAAAGAAAATTCTTGTCAGAATATTCTGATTGAGGGCGAAAACGTATATCCAGACTTGCCGAGTTACTACCGTGTGACGCGGGTTGGTCGTGATGGCTCAGTTGAAGTGATTTGGGAGAAGGGTAAATGATGGCGAAGTTCGAGGGCGATAAAAGGGTCGCGCATGCCACTTGGCAGGTGCCCGAGTTCAATGCAACCCTATGGTTGGGGCGGCAGCACGCCTATTGCGTGGTAATTCCGGTGATTAACGAGGGGGCACGCATTGGAAGTCTGTTGAATCGGATGGGGGCATTGCAAATTGCCAGCGTCGCCGACATCATCATCGTCGATGGTGGCAGTACCGACGGTTCTTTGGCCCTTGATCGCTTACAGGCGCAAGGTGTGCGCGGCTTGCTGGTCAAGACCGGGCCGGGCAAATTGAGTGCGCAACTGCGCTGTGCTTATGCGTTTGCGCTGGAACAGGGTTACCAGGGCATCATCTCGATTGACGGCAATGACAAAGACGACCCAGCAGCGATTCCGCACTTTATTGACGCGCTGCAACAAGGGGTGGACTTTGTTCAGGCTTCACGTTTTGTCTCTGGAGGCATGGCCGAGAACACGCCGCTGTCGCGTGACTTTGCCATCCGATTTATCCATGCACCCATGCTGAGCCTGTTTTCTGGGTTCAAGTGGACCGACACCACGCAGGGATTTCGGGCATATAGCCGCAAGATGCTGCTCGATCCGAAAATAGCGCCATTTCGTGATGTGTTCCAGACCTATGAGTTGCTGGCGTATTTGTCATACCGAGCGCCCAAACTCGGTTATCGATGCGTAGAACTGCCCACCATTCGACGCTATCCAAAAGGTGAGGTGCCAACCAAGATCAGCAGTTTCAAAGGCAATCTAGGGGTGCTACAAGTGCTTTTCAAGGCGTGTTTTGGTGCCTACAACTGCAAATAAACGGATGACATTTTTTTATGCAACGGGGCGATTTGCTGATATTCGGAAATAAACAGCATTTACAAGAAAAGTGTCATGCGGGAGTGGTTGCGGGAGCTATGCGGGAGTAGCTACCATTTTCATAGCTTAAAAGCTATGGTGCCCGGGGCCGGAATCGAACCGGCACTCCTTTCGGAGGGGGATTTTGAGTCCCCTGCGTCTACCAATTTCACCACCCGGGCAGCGCAAAGAGCGAGAATTATGGCACAGTGTGGGGTATATGAAATACGCAACGATTGAAGATTTGATTGGCAAGACCCCGCTGGTTCGCCTGCAGCGTATCGGTGGCGATACCGTCGCAGCGCGTGGCAACATCATCCTGGGCAAGCTTGAGGGAAATAATCCGGCCGGTTCGGTCAAAGACCGGGCTGCTTTTTCAATGATTGCGCGGGCGCAGGAGCGCGGCGACATCCAACCGGGAGATACGCTGATTGAGGCCACCTCAGGCAATACCGGCATTGCGTTGGCGATGGCTGCTGCAGTGATGGGGTACCGCATGGTGCTGATCATGCCCGAGGATTTATCGATCGAGCGGGCGCAGACCATGAAGGCGTTTGGCGCCGAACTGATTTTGACGCCCAAGAGCGGGGGCATGGAGTACTCACGTGACCTGGCCGACCAGATGGCGCTTGAGGGCAAGGGCCATGTGTTGGACCAGTTTTCCAATCAGGACAACCCGCGCATTCACGTTGAAACGACAGGCCCCGAGATCTGGGCGGATACCAAAGGCAAGGTGACACATTTTGTCAGCGCCATGGGGACCACGGGCACCATCACCGGCGTGTCGCAGTATTTGAAGAAAAAGAACCCGACGATCAAAATCATCGGTGTGCAACCAACCGAGGGCTCGCGTATTCCGGGCATCCGAAAATGGCCACAGGCGTATTTGCCCAAGATTTATGACCCCACCCATATCGATGAGCTGATGTACGTGAGCCAGGAAGATGCCGAAGAGATGTGCCGTCGGCTGGCGCGCGAAGAAGGTATCTTTGCCGGTATCTCGGCCGCTGGGGCGTGCTGGGTGGCGCAAGAAATTGCCAAAACCGTGCGCCACGCGACCATTGTGTTTATCGTCTGCGACCGCGGCGACCGCTATTTGTCTACCGGGGTGTTCCCGGCGTGATGTCGGCTAAGATGAATTTTTTAGGAAATTGCCATGCAAATCGACAAAGAAATTGACACCAGCGGCTTGAATTGCCCGCTGCCCATCCTCAAAGCCAAAAAAGCGCTGAGCGAAATGCTGAGCGGTCAGAACCTGAAGGTGATTGCCACTGACGCCGGTTCGGTCAAAGATTTTCAGGCTTTTGCCAAGCAGACGGGCAACGAACTGTTGGAACAGCAGACGTTCGCCACCAACTACATCCACGTCCTGCGCCGCCGTTAATCCGCGAGCCCGGGCGCTTTAGCCCAGTCGCGCGAGCTGATCTTTGACTTTGGCCAGCGTGGCTTCAAAGTCCGCCAGGCGCTTGCGTTCCTGCTCGATCACCGCAGCAGGCGCACGAGCCACGAATGACTCGTTGCCCAGTTTGCCGTTGGCCTTGACGATTTCGCCTTCGAGTCGCGCCAGTTCCTTTCCCAGACGCAGTTTTTCAGCGGCCACATCAATTTCCATGAACAGGCAAATGCGCGCTTCACCCACCACCGCCACCGGCGCAGCCTGAGCGGCGGCAGTCCAGGCGGTTTCGTCTTCAAACACCCGCACTTCGCTCAGTTTGGCCAGCGCTTGCAGCACCGGGGCGGCGTTTTTCATGAACGCTGACTCAGTGGCTGAGGCCATGACAAACAGCGGCAGCCGGGTGGCGGGCGACACCTGCATTTCGCCGCGCAAATTGCGGCAGGCATCCACCAGGGTTTTGAGCTTCGCGACATGGGCTATTGCCGCTTGGTCAATGCGCTCGGGTTGCGCTTGGGGGTAGGCGGCAATGGCTACCGATGCACCACCACGCCCCGCCACGGGCGCGACTTTTTGCCACAGCGTTTCGGTCACAAACGGGATGACCGGGTGGGCCAGGCGCAGGATGGTTTCCAGCGTGCGGATCAGGGTGCGGCGGGTGGCGCGCTTTTGTGCATCGTTGCCTTGCTGGATTTGTACCTTGGCAATTTCCAGGTACCAGTCGCAGAACTCGTTCCAGACAAAGTCGTAAATCGTGCTGGCGACGTTGTCCAGGCGGTATTCGTCAAAGCCTTGCGCCACTTGCGCTTCGGTTTGCTGCAGCAGCGAGACGATCCAGCGGTCGGCGGCGCTGAAGTCCAGGTAACTTGCCCCCACTTCGCATTCGGCGGCGGTGTGTTCCTTCAAACCGCAGTCTTGGCCTTCACAGTTCATCAGCACGAAGCGACTGGCGTTCCAGAGTTTGTTGCAGAAGTTGCGGTAGCCTTCGCAACGTTTGCTATCAAAATTGATAGACCGGCCCAAGGATGCCAAGGACGCGAAGGTGAAACGAAGCGCATCAGCGCCAAAGGCGGGGATGCCGGTGGGGAATTCTTTCTCTGTGTTTTTGCGCACTTGCGGTGCGGTCTCTGGCTTGCGCAGACCTTCGGCGCGTTTGACCAGCAGTTCAGGCAGGGCAATGCCGTCGATCAGGTCGACCGGGTCGAGCACGTTGCCTTCACTCTTGCTCATCTTGTGGCCTTGCGCGTCGCGCACCAGGCCGTGGATGTAGACGTGTTTGAACGGCACTTTGCCGGTGAAGTGCGTGGTCATCATGATCATCCGGGCGACCCAGAAAAAGATGATGTCGTAGCCTGTCACCAGCACGCTGCTGGGGAGGTACAAGTCAATGTCGTTCAGTGTGTTCGCTGTTGATCCGCTCTGGGACAAGGCGGACTCGTTCGCACTCATACTCGCTGCGCTCGCCAAATCGTCGCGCCCGAGCCCGCCTTGCCCCAGAGCTGTGTTACTGGCTTCTGGCCATCCCATGGTGCTGAAGGGAACCAACGCGCTGGAGTACCAGGTGTCGAGCACGTCTTCATCGCGCTTCAAAGCGCCTTTGTATCCGGCTTTTTCGGCTTTAGCCCTTGCCTCGTCTTCGTTACGTGCTACAAAAACCGTACCGTCTTCGGCGTACCAGGCGGGAATCTGATGCCCCCACCAGAGCTGGCGGCTGATGCACCAGTCCTGAATGTTGTTCATCCACTGGTTGTAGGTGTTGACCCAGTTTTCGGGCACAAACTTCACCTGGCCGGATTGCACTGCGTCGATGGCTTTTTGTGTGATGCTTTTGCCTGTGGGGTCTTGTTCGCTGACCTTGCTCATGGCGACAAACCATTGATCGGTGAGCATCGGTTCGATCACCTGGCCCGTGCGGGCGCAGCGCGGCACCATCAGTTTGTGTTTCTTGATCTCGACCATCAGCTCCAGCGCCTGCAGGTCTTTGACGATTTGTTTGCGGGCTGCAAAGCGGTCCAAGCCCACATAGGCGCTGGGTGCATTGCTCTCAATTTTTGCATCCAGCGTCAGCACACAAATCATCGGCAGTTTGTGACGCTGGCCCACGGCATAGTCGTTCTGGTCATGTGCAGGCGTCACTTTGACCACGCCGGTGCCGAAGGCCTTGTCCACATAGTCGTCGGCAATGATCGGGATGGTGCGCCAAGCCGCAGGCGTATCACCTGACAGGGGCAGGGTGACGTGTTTGCCAATCAGGTGGGCGTAGCGCTCGTCCTCGGGGTGCACCATGGCGGCCACGTCGCCCAGCAGGGTCTCAGGCCGCGTAGTGGCCACCACCAGGCCAGGAGCCAACTCGCCATTGACCAGTTGCGGACCGTCGGCAAACGGGTAGAGGATGTGCCACAAACTGCCTTCTTCTTCTTCCGACTCGACCTCCAGGTCAGACACGGCGCTCATCAGCACCGGGTCCCAGTTGACCAGGCGCTTGCCGCGGTAAATCAGACCCTGCTCGTACAAACGCACAAAGGTTTCGGTGACGGTTTTGGACAGTTTGGGGTCCATGGTGAAGTATTCACGGCTCCAGTCCACCGTGTCGCCCATGCGGCGCATCTGGGTGGTAATGGTGTTGCCGCTTTTTTCTTTCCACTCCCAGACCTTGCTCACAAAGTTTTTGCGGGCTTCAAAGGGCGTGGTACCCATGTCATGGCGGCTGATGCCTTGGGCTTGCAGTTGGCGCTCCACCACGATTTGCGTGGCAATACCGGCGTGGTCGGTTCCCGGAATCCAGGCGGTGTTGAAACCTTTCATGCGATGCATACGCGTCAGGCTGTCCATGATGGTCTGGTTGAACGCGTGGCCCATGTGCAGCGTGCCGGTCACGTTGGGTGGCGGCAGCTGGATGCAGAAGTTGTCGCCGCGCGCAGCGGCCTCTGCGCTGGGCTCACCCGTGCCCCGGCTACCGGCCACGCCGTAGCCGCGCTTTTCCCACTCTGGCCCCCAGTGGGCTTCCAGCGCGGCGGGCTCGAAGGATTTGGACAGGCTGTTAAGGCCAGGTTGATTGAGGGTGTTGGTCATGGTGGCGGAAAGTGATGCCCTTGGGAGCATCGCAGACATGGGGCTGAAAGGCGTTGATTTTATTCGACAGCGCTTCTTTGGCGAGTTGGCATGATCCGAGATTGTTCATCAGGGTTTGAGATGATGGCGAGCAAGTTTGCGAGGCAGTTTGGGTGGCTGTGAGGTGTTCATGGCATAGCTATGGACACTGCGCAGACGCTCAAAATGCCCGTACAAAGCTGCCGCAGAAAGAACGCCTGGCGAATGGCGTCTAAATAACTCAATCGATTGAGCAAAATTAGTTAAACCATTGAGTAATTTAAGAAGCAACGTGCCGCAGTGGCTGGTTTTTGCGTTCGGCCGCAAGAGCCACGGCGGTTTTTGCAAGCCGTCGCGGACCCCCGCAAGGTGGTCAAAATCACCTCGGTGCGCCCGACTCGGTCGGTTTGCTGTTGCAACACTGTTTTGAGGCGGCAAGGCCTCACGCATTCACCGTACCGTAGGGCAGCGCTCGGTTGCGGCCTTGTTGCTTGGCCTGATAGAGGGCTTCATCGGCTTGGTTGATCATGCGTTGGATGCTGGGCGCAAGCGACGAGAGGGACCCGGTGGTGGGTGGCTGCTTTGTTTCAGCAGGTATGCCAGCGACAGCCTCCACAAAGATCGGCTGAACGCTCGCTACGCCAACGCTGACGGTCACATGGGGCGCCACACCGGAGCTGTTGTGCGCCATGTTGAGTGTCCGGATGGCTTGGCAGATGCGCTCGGCGGTTTGCATGGCACGCACCACATCGGCCTCTGGCAACAACACCGCAAATTCTTCACCACCATAGCGCGCCGCCAGTTCACCCGCGCGGTTGACGGAGGCCGCGATTGCCTGGGCTATATTTTTCAGGCATTCGTCGCCTGCTACATGGCCGTAATGGTCGTTGTAAAGCTTGAAATAATCCACATCGATCATCAAAAATGCCAGCGGTGTTTGCCGCCGCATGGCGCGCTGCCATTCAAGCGCCAACTGCTCATCGAGCGCGCGCCGGTTGGCGATTTGCGTCAAAGGATCAAGGCGTATTTTTTCTTCAAGAGCAACGCGGTAACGGGCAAGTTCTTCTTCAGTTTGTTTGCGTTCGGTGATGTCCTGCACGGTACCGATCATGTAGTGCCCCCGATTTTTTTGCTCACTTAACTCGAATTCGCACCACACTTCAATCCAGCGCAGTTGTTGGTCTTGAGCTCTCTGGATACGGTATTGCGTACGCAGCGGTTTCATATGCTCCACGGCTTGCCGGTGTTGATCAAGCGTGTGCTGCCGGTCTTCTGGATGGAGCAAGGTCACCCACTGTGCAAGCGGCACCGGACCGTGGTCGGTCAAACCAAAAATGGCACCGGCCATGGTGGATAGGGCAAAAGTTTGTTGCTTTACGCCATATGAAAAATAACCGATGGTGGCGGCTTTTTGCGCACTCTCAAGCCAGTGCATGTTGCGTTGCAGCTCTGTTTTTAAATCATGTTCTCGCCACCAGGCCTTGCGTTGCCACAGGGCGAACACAGCCCCCACGAACAGCAAGCCCAAGAGCACAGGCAAGCCCAAGGCATAAATTTCACGGCTACGGGTGTTGGCCATGATTTCAGACTCATCAATTTTGGAGATCACCAGCCAAGGTGAGTCAGGTACGGCGCTGGCCATGGCAAGGACAGCTTGGGCGCGGTAGTCTTGGGCATAGAAAATACCACGCGCACCCAAAATGGCTTGCACCGCCGGGTCGGTGGTGCGGCTCAACAGGCTGCGCACCTTCAGACCCGCTTGAGCAGCGTGACGCAGTGGACTCAAGTACACCAGCTCACTGCCTTGACGCATGATGATGGCCGACTCGGCGGTGGCGCTTGGGGTAGGCCATTGGTTGAGCAAAGGGTACAAGCTGTTACGCACATCACTGACCAGCCAAACGGCACCGATGGCGTTGGCACCGTCAAACACCGGCACGAGCACACTGAAGAACGGAAACGCAAACACCGGGTCGGTGCGTGGCTCAACCACGGCAACAACCGCTTGGGTGATGGCTTTGTCCAAGGCCTGTTGCTCTGGCTCAGGCAACTTTTGGGTGCTACTGCCCATAGCAGACAGTTGCACCTGGCCTTGCGCGTTGACCAGGTAAACCGCTTCGTATTTGGCGCGCTCTTGCAAAATGCGCAGACGTTGTTGAATGGTTTGCACGTGTTCTGGCGATGCATCTTTGAGCCAGTTGGCAACAGCGCTGGCAAAAAGCGAGTCGTCAAGCAAAGACCACCCGTCGGCCATGCGTTGTTCACGCCAGGCGGTGATGCTTTGGGTTTGCAAATGTCCAATGACCAACAACTCACGTTCAGCTTGATGGCGGCTTGCCTGCACGCGGTCTTCAAAGCTGGTAACCAGGCTCCAGGCTGTCAAGCTCAACAAGACGACCAAACCCAAGGCGGTCAGGCTCCAGATCAAGGCTTTGCGACGCTGGGGAAATAATGTGAAAAGGGAAGGCATAGGGTTTTGCAGAGGGTCACGGCTTGAACCAGATCAAATACATCGTTGACAATCCACCTATACGTCAACAAAAAAATGAAATTTCATTTTGCCCGTTTTTTTGGGGGGGAAGAAACTCATGTTATTGAATCGCCGCCAGTTTGCCTTGGCCTCTTTGGCTCAGGCCAGCCCGTTGATTTTTCTGTCCAATGTGAGTCGCCCGGTTTGGGCGCAAGCCAAGCAAGCTGCCGTGACCCTCAGTGTGTCGCTTGAGCCCGACAGCCTGGACCCCACCACGGCGGCTTCGGCATCCATTGGTGAGGTGGTGCACTACAACCTGTTTGAAGGCTTGACCAAGATTGAGGAAAGTGGCGCCACCACGCCGTTGCTGGCCAGCTCGTGGCAGGTCAGTGCGGACGGCAAGCGCTACACCTTTGCGTTGCGCCAGGGGGTCAAGTTTCATGATGGTTCGGCCTTTGATGCGGCAGTGGTCAGGTTTTCGTTTGAGCGAGCCCAAGCCAAAGCCTCTACCAACAAAGCCAAAAAAGTGCTTTTTGACAACCTGGCCAGCATTGACACGCCAGACGCCTTCACTGTGGTGCTGTCACTGCACCATGCCGATGCCAACTTTTTATTCCGCTTGGGCGAAAACACCGCCGTCATTCTGCACCCCAAGACGGCAGCGCTGGCGGCAACCCAGCCGGTGGGTACGGGCCCTTATCAATTTGTGAGTTGGAAAAAGGGCTGGGGTGTCAGTCTGGCCAAGTTTGCCGGCTATTGGCAAGCCGCCAAGGTGCAAATTCCGGCCGTAGTTTTTCGTTTCATCAATGACCCATCCCAACAGTCGGCGGCCATTTTGTCAGGTGAAGTGGACATGCTATTTAACATTGCAGCCCAAAATGTGGCGCAATTTCAGGCGGACAAAAACTACCAGGTCATGGTGGGCTCGTCCAACGGCAAGGGGCTGCTGGCGATCAACAACAAGCGCAAACCGCTCGATGATGTGCGGGTGCGCCGCGCCATCACGCATGCCATTGATCGCGAAGCATTCATCAAGCGCATGCTCGACGGCCGGGGCAAAGCCATCGGCAGCCATTTTTCACCCACCGAGGCGGGTTATGTGCATCTGACAGGCATGTACCCCCATGATCCGGCGCGTGCCCGCGCTTTGCTCACAGAAGCGGGTGTCAAGCTGCCTTTGGTGTTGACCCTAAGCCTGCCACCCACGCCGTACGCTCGCACCGATCAGGCCTTGCTGGTCGATGCCTTGGCAGAGGTGGGCATCCAAGCCAAACCTGAATACCTGACCTGGCAACAATGGCTCAACGGCCCGTTCAAAGGCCAGTTTGACTTGACCATGATCTACCACGTTGAGCCCCTGGACTACCCCATCTACACCGATCCCAACTACTATTTTGGCTACGACAGCCCGGCGTTTCGCGCCTTGGTAGCGCGTCATGAAGCCAGCCAGAATGCACGTGAACGCCAATTGCTGTTTGCCGACATTCAGCGCCACTTGGCTACAGACGCAGTGAATGCCTGGATCTATGCCGCCCAAATCACGGCCGTGTCACGCAAAGGGCTGCGCGGCTGGTGGATGAATTACCCCATCATGGCGCACGACATTTCGGCACTGCATTGGGAGTAAT
>Ga0210058_1002061_pt1 | contig 16956 bp, 14 predicted proteins | sample CryGeymeta201511_FD_183979 | JGI IMG/M metagenome (GOLD analysis project Ga0210058, IMG submission 183979) | Groundwater microbial communities from Crystal Geyser aquifers in Utah, USA - Crystal Geyser metaG 2015-11 (SPAdes) (version 2) | ecosystem: Environmental > Aquatic > Deep subsurface >...
GTAACTATTCAGCCCAAGTGTCATTCTCTCAGAAGAATCCCTGTTCGGGCAGGCATCCTGTAAGGTTTGTCACCCTGAGCCGTTTTATGGCGAAGGGTCTCCTCGCCGCACAGGAGATGCTTCGGCCACAGAACGGCCTCAGCATGACAGTCTGAGCAGTAACATTTCCTGAATGATTTTCATGGTTTCGACAGAAACCGTACACACCCGCTGTAACAGATCAATCACAGATTCCTTGTACTCCGCGAAGCGATATTGGATGGACATGGCCGCAGCCCTTGAAAATTCTGCCATGATTGTAGCATAAATATCGTTGCCGGGTGTTTTTCGGCGGGGACGACTCCCGCTGTGGTCTCTATCGGACGCTGACACTTTCACCTGCACTTGCCGCAGGCGCAAGTGGCCGCGTCAATCCGCGTCCTATTTTCTATTGCGGAAACACCTAATATTTCACCTTTACAAGGTAGTAAGGTAAAGCCACCCGAATGAGTCGTTGATGTATAATGAAAAGCGTGACAACGAATACTCCCCTGGAATTCGACGAATCCTTCGAGGAACACGTCGCCGCCCTCTATGGCGAGCTTGAGCAGGCGATCAAATGGGAGCGGCCTTCGATCCTGCTTGCGATCTATTCCTCCGAGTTCGTCCGCGCCGACGCGGAAGATGCACTAACAGCCGAATTGAACAAACTCGGGCAGACTTCTATTCATTATCATGTAAGCGGCAGAGACAACGCCGACATCGCTCTCAACCTGTCTCAATATCCCGAAATAAACCACACCGTTTTCTTTGTCTCTGGCCTGCAATGGGGAGGCGGGGAAGATGGGGGAAATGCTTACCGCGCCTTGAATTACCGCCGCGAATATTTCGTGGATTATCACATCCGGGTCATATTTTGGATTACAGAAGAAGAAGCCGTTGCCTTGCCAAACCTCGCGCCGGATTTTTGGGCTTTCCGGCACCGGGTCATCGAATTCTTCGAGTTGCCTGCGCCGAAGCGCGCGGCTGAGATCGAAGATGAGTTGTACTGGGCCAGCAATGAAGAAAGGGCGCTGCGCCAGGATACAGATTCCAAAATAGCTTATCGGGAAGCATTGCTGAAGGATTTCGATGAAACGAGGGAAACCCTGACGACGCGCGCCGACTTGCTCAGTTCGTTGGCTGACTTGTACTGGGTCAAGCGGGATTACGAAAAATCAGCCGACCTGTGGCGGCAGACCCGCCGCCTGGCGGAACGTCTGAAGGATGCCCGCTTGCGGGTGGCTTGCTACATCGGCCTGGGCAATATCTATCGCACCATCGGCTGGTACAAGCGGGGGACGACGGCCTTCCAGCGCGCCATCGAGCTTGATCCCGCCTCTATCCCGGCTTATACCGGACTGGGTATTGTGTATCGCATCCTGGGACGGTATGACGAGGCGATCAACATCTACCAGCAGGTAATAGATCGGAACGTTAACGAGGCCTCCCCCTACAATGGCCTGGGTTGGGTCTTTCTTGTTCTTGGGCGGCATGATGAAGCCCGCAATGCGTTTCTGCACGCCATCGAACTGGACCCGAAATATATCTCCGCCTGGAATGGCTTGGGACCCGAAATATATCTCCGCCTGGAATGGCTTGGGAAAAACCTATGCCAGCATCGGCCGTAATGACGAAGCCATTGCTGCTTTCCGCCAGGCCATCAAACTCGATCCCAGTTTTACATTCTCCTGGAATAGCCTGGGCGGCATTCTAATGGATCTGGGCAACGCCAGCGATGCGGTCAAGGCATTCGAAGAAGCTATTCGGATCGCTCCCCAAACCGCCTCTTCCTGGAACGGATTGGGCAGTGTCTATACCCGAATTGACCAGCGCGCAGAAGCCATTAACGCCAGCGATGCGGTCAAGGCATTCGAAGAAGCTATTCGGATCGCTCCCCAAACCGCCTCTTCCTGGAACGGATTGGGCAGTGTCTATACCCGAATTGACCAGCGCGCAGAAGCCATTGACGCTTTCCAACGCGCGATTAAATTAGAGCCTCGAGCTGCCGAGGCGTACAACGGGCTGGGTTTCGCTTATGCCTGCCAGGGACGCGCTGACGAGGCGATTGCCAGCTATCTAGAAGCAATCGAGCTGGATGCTAAATATGCTCTCCCTCACTACAATTTAGGGAAGATTTACAGCCAACTCGGGCGGGATGACGAGGCCGTCGCTTCGTTCCAAAAAGCGATCCGACTCGGCCCCGGCTCCGGGAGCGCGCACGTATCCCTGGCAGCCTGCCAGCGAAAACGAGGCAAATCGGCCGAGGCCGAAAAACAGCTTGCCATTGCCCGACAGTTGATCGAGAAAGAAAAGGAATACGAGCGCGCCTTGTACGCCTCCGTTTGCGGGAAAACGGACGAGGCGCTGGCGCTGCTGGGCGTCGCGCTGAACAAGAAGCAGGTCCCTGCCTCCTGGGCCTGTCTCGACCCGGATCTCGGCTCCATCCGCGACGATCCGCGCTTCCTGGCGCTGACAGGTGAAGGATGAAAACGCTGCCTTTGCTTTTGCACGCGGTTATATTGTCCCTTGCCATCGGCATCACGATAACCGTTGTCCTGGTTTCGTCACGTAGGCGAAGCGCGCCCGGCGCGACCAGCTTGATCGTCTTCGCCCTGGCGTTGATTATCTGGGCAATCTCGGATTTCCTGTATAGGGCAGGTGTTTCTCCAATTGGGAAATTCTGGCTAAGCGCCACATATCTCGGCGCAACGGTCGTACCGACTGCATTGCTCACTTTCTCCATTGAATATGCTGAGCACGGATATTATCTGAACTGGCGCAAGCTGGCTCTGTTCACTATAGAACCTTTGTTAACTCAGGCGCTATTTTGGACTGACCCGTGGAATGGGTTGTTCTTCGCCGGAAAAGGAGTACAAACGATTGGAGCGGTCCCCTACAGCAGCCCATGGTTACGGATAAACGCGATTTATTCCTACAGTCTCATGCTAATAGCAGTTATCTTGGTACTTCAGATTTTCTCTCACAGGCTGGGAACATACCGGCTGCAGTCCGGTGCGATCCTGGCAGGCGCCCTAGTTCCCATTTTGGCCGGTATCATCAGCCATGCTGGCTTCAATCCTACTCCCGATTTAGACTTGATGCTGATCGCCTACACCATTACAGGACTGGCTTTTATCTACGGCCTCGTCCATTATCGCCTGTTAGACCTTGCTCCCGTTCCACGCGATCTTGTCATTGAAAGAATGGTTGATGGTTGGGTAATACTAGACAAAAAGAATCGCATCGTCGATCTTAATCCCGCAGCAGAAGTTTTAATCGGCTCTCCGCGCCATGAGCTTTTTGGTCAACCCGCAGATAGAATCCTGCGTGACTGGCCGAATATCGTTAAGCGGTTTGCGGATGATCCAATGACATTGGATAATGATGGAAGTATGAGTGTGCGAGATGAGTGGCGATATTTGAACATTCGCCTCCACCCTTTGATGAATTGGCAAGGGCATCTAATTGGACATACCGTTATCTGGCGCGACATCACCGAACGCAGAAAGGTAGAGGAGGCTCGCCAACGAGCACGTGATGAAATGTTCGTTCTACTGCGTGCGATTTATGGCGCAGCCAGCCGGGCGCAAAATACGGATGATTTCCTGACAGCCTCCATCTATCAAATCGTCTATACATTCCAAAGTAAATCCTGTCTCATACTCCTCAAAGAGAGAAAGGATTATGAACATGGATCTGACAGGCTGTTGCTGGCTGCTCATCACGGCCTCTCGGTTGAGGCTGCGAGTAGTATGTCATCCGTCATGATAAAAAGCGATATGGTTGCATGGGTTCTTGAAAACCAGGAACCCTTTTTCATTCCAGACATTAGCACTGATCCACGCGTACCTGAATCTATGCAAGCAGCGGGCCAGCTATCTCTCCTGATTATCCCAATGTTTGTTGAGGAAAACCTGCTGGGCCTGATAGGCATTTCACGTGAGGGAAGTTCTCCCTATCGCACGGACGAAATCGCCCGCATAACCGCATTAGCTGAAGAAATTGCGTCATTTATCAGCACTGATCGCAGGCGACAATTGACAATAGCCTTGGCAGAACGGCAGCGTCTGGTTCGCGATTTGCACGACTCCGTAACTCAGAAGCTTTATAGTTTAGTGACCATGACAGAGGTAGCGCAAGCCAGATTGGATGCCGGATTGGAGACTGGGTCGGAGGTTATACTAGTCCAGATATTTTCGCGCATCGGTGAGTATGCCCGTCAAGCATTGAAAGAAATGCGTTTATTCCTTTTTGAGTTACAACCGATCAACCTCGAGCGCGAAGGGCTTGTTACAATCTTAAATCAACGTTTGGCCGCTGTGGAGGGTAGGGCAGATATTAAAGCACGGTTGCTCGCAGACGATAATATCTCCTTAAGCCTGGAAAAGGAGGTGGCTTTATACTACATTGCTCAAGAGGCGCTAAATAATATATTGAGGCACGCCGCTGCAAAGTCTGTAAACATCCACCTTAAACAGGGGAAAGTCAATGTGCTACTACAGATTGAAGATGACGGATGCGGTTTTGATCCAAAAAGAGATGATAAGGGGGGCATGGGATTGCGAAATATGCGTGAACGAGTATCCCAGATCGGCGGAAAAATGAAAATAGTCTCGACCCCTGGGAAAGGTACAAGAATCACTGTAATCGTCGGTAAGGATAGGCGTTCAAAAGCGAGACCAAGATGGCGGTGAATATGGAAAAGATACGTGTACTCGTGGTTGATGACCAAACTGTGGTTCGAGAAGGATTTGTAGCAATTCTTTCGTTCCAGTCAGATATCGAGGTGGTAGGACAAGCAGAAGACGGGATTCAAGCTCTCAAATTGGTTCAAGAAACGCAGCCTGATGTAATCTTGCTCGATCTGGTTATGCCCCGCCAGGACGGCTTGACGACCATTCCGATGATCAAAGAAATATCCCCAGAAACGCACATCCTGGTGCTTACTAGCTTTTCCGAGGGTGACCGCGTCTTTCAAGCAATAAAGTCCGGAGCCACAGGATATTTGCTCAAAGATGCCACACGCGAGCAATTGGTACAAGCCATCCGGGATGTGGCACAAGGTTTGGCCTCTCTACAACCTTCTATCGCGGTCAAGGTAATCCACGAGATTGCTCACCCCGAGAAGCTGTTATACACAGCTGATCCACTCACCCCGCGCGAGTTGGATACTTTACGCTTGATCGCGCGCGGACTCAGCAATCAGGAAATTGGAATGGAACTTCACGTTCACGAACGGACGATCGCCAAAAAAGTGAGCAGCATCTTGGCTAAACTTCAACTGGCAAATCGCACCCAGGCCGCCCTCTATGCGTTACGCAAAGGGCTGGATGAACCAACCGAAGAATAGTTGGTGTAGTCCTGGGTAGAATCATTCGAACGAATAATGACTACTTTTAAGAACCTACTGCCAATAAGCAGATCCTTCAGCTTTGCTAACAAGGTAAACGGCAGAAAGCAGCCAAAAAACTTTTAAATTTATGAACACAGAGACGCTCATCTGCTTTGCTATATTACTTGCAGTTACCGGGATTGCCATAATCATCCTCGTTGTATCAATACAGAGGCGCACTTCCCCTGGTGCTACTAGCTTGATTGTCTTTGCACTGTCATTGTTTTTCTGGACAATAACATATGTGCTCTTCTCCAATGGTGTTTCACCACCCGGTTTAATTTGGTTGAGGTTCACATACTTATTTTCAACGATAGCACAGACAGCTTTATTGACAAGCGCTATCGAGTTCACAAATCGAAAATACTTACTGACATGGTTGAGTGTAGCCTTGCTGGGTTTGGAACCTGTCTTTTTTCAGGTGTTTCTTTGGACAGATAAATCTCAGAATTTATTAAATACCGCAAGCAGAACCGGGACAACTAAAACAATCTTGGACAGCAATCCATGGCTGTGGATAGATACAATTTATTCCAACTGCCTGATTCTACTTGTGCTGTTTCTACTTATCCAATCCTATTTTCATAGACCACAGCTACACCAATTACAATCCCACATCCCTTTGGCAGGGTTGTCGGTACTCATCCTTACCCGAATCGCCAACCTAATTGGTTTAACTCCCTTCCTCAACTTTGATCTTACACCAGTCGTTTTCGCGATCACAGGTTTAACTTTCTCATATTTACTCTCCCATTCTTCCCGGCCAGACCTTGATAATGTCTCACGAGATATTGTTGTAGAAAAGATGAGCGAAGGATGGATAGTACTAAACTCGCAAAATAATATCGTCGATTGTAACCCGGCTGCAGAGGAAGCACTTGGTCTTCTGCGGAATCAGCTCTGTGGCCAATCTATAGAAAAGATTCCAGGCGATTGGCAGAACATTATCAGGCGCGATAGGAATATTAAGTGGCTGGTCATAAATAAGAGCATAAAAATGCGAGATGGCTTGCATTATTTTAGGATTGGCAGCTCTCTTTTGACCAGTCAGTCTGGAGATTATAATGGGCAAGTTCTTATCTTGCGCGATATCACGAGCCACAGGAAGGCAGATGAGGCAAGGCGACAGTCATATGAAATGCTAATGAGTCAACTTCGTGGGATTTCTAATGCGGCCAGCCTGACACTGAATTTGAGTGACTTCTTGGAAGCATCTATTCATCAATTAGTATCTTCATTTCATAGCCAATCTGGGGTAATTTTTCTCCTAGATGACAATGCAATTGAATCTGGTATGCGCAGGCTTTCAACGACCGCTCATCATGGTCTTACAGACCAAGCAATTGACAGTTTAGCTTCTCTTCAATCATCAAACAACATCGTAGCATGGATTCTTGAACAAGATGAACCACATTCAATATCCAATGTTGGTTCTGTTCAGCGTGTTCCCGAGTTTATCAAGCAACTAGGCTGTGCAACTCTTTTGTCGGTACCGATAATGACAGAAGATCAGGTCATGGGCGTGATATGTTTGTTGCGGAAAGAAGCGCGATTCAATTATTGTGAAATCACAAATATGGCTACGATATCTGAAGAAATAGCAACATTTATACGGGGCGAGCGCCAGCGCCCGGGGCGAGCGCCAGCGCCAATCGGTGATAGCCTTGGCAGAACGTCAGCGATTAGTGCGCGATCTACATGATTCTATTTCAAATAATCTGTATGGAGTGGTTGCATTGACCGAGGCAGCAAAAGCCGGATTGGAGGTAAATCCCTTGGAGAGTCAAGCCGAGGTTTTAACACGAATCGGTGAAACTGCGCGGCTCGCCGTCAAGGAAATGCGCCTTTTCCTCCATGAGTTGCAGCCAGCGGATTTGGTGCAAGAAGGTCTTGTTCCAGCCTTACATCAGCGCTTGGAAGCTGTTGAAGGGCGCTCGAATGTCAAAGCTTTGTTAATAACAGACTATAATGGCTCCCTACCCCTAAGAAAAGAAGTAATGTTGTACTATATTGCTCAAGAGGCGCTGAATAATGTTTTAAGACACTCCCAAGCTAAATCCGTCACTGTGAGATTGAAACAGAAAAAGGGAAATGTTGTACTTGAGATTGAGGATTTCGGATGCGGTTTTGATCCTGCACAAATAGGTAGCGAAGGTATGGGATTACGGAACATGCGAGAACGAGCAACTCTTGCTGGCGGAAAATTTGAGATAATATCAACCCCCGGGAAAGGAACAAGGGTCATTGTAAAAATACAGAGGGGAGAGAATTAAGCAAAGAAAATCATATTTCTCTTGATTGGTGACCGAACGCGGTTTGAGAAGGATTTATACACAGACAAACTTCAATTGGCAAATCGCACTCAAGCCGCCCTCTCCGCTTTTTTGAACGGCTTTATTGCAGAGTACTATTCCCATGAATATCCACAGATTGTACAAATGTATTTCTTTTTCGGTTTCCAAATGGATGTTCCGGTGCGGAAAAGATAGATTGTCCAAAGCCCAAATGTAATCATAAGCAACAAGGAATTAAGAATGGCTAATTTCCAATTGATTGGATATCTCTCCACCGATTGATAACGCATGCAGTTGGGACAGCGAAGCTGACGAGCCGATTTACTCAATCCAATGAGGATGGGTTTGGACTTATATGCGGGTGTTTGGGTTGATTGGGCTAATGTATTACATTGTGAACGATGAACAATATCGGTAAGGCCAATCTCAAGGCTTGGGGATTCGGAAGGCAGTTTAGTTTCTAAGAGATCTTCTTGATGAATATACATCGAGGCAGTTTCAGCAGACGATCTTATCTTGGAAGCATCAGTTTTTTCACGGAGATATTTACAATAATCATGGACGCGTTGATTCTGGGGGTTGAAAGCCAGGAATTTATACAAAACCCTGATGCGTTCTTGGGTAGTGGGGAAAGTGTTAGCATACCAAATCCAGGCTAACTCATTTTGTGGGTCTTCTTTCGTGATCGCTTCGAGAAGCTCCCTGGCACTTGTTTTTTCGCCAGACATGTATAAGTTCAAAGCTAACCCGAGATGGTTCCTAAGGGCCCCCTTGTTCTCCGAATTGTGGAACTTTGTCTCTGATTGTGCTGGCTCGAGAGCCAGTTGATCCAGAAACGACAACTGAAGCGGAGAAACATCCGGGGACGCGATCGGAGAGGTCGCGATGGGTTGCGTGGGGGTTGACAGGCTTGGAGGTCTGAGAGGGGTTACTTCAGCACCGGTGAGCGATTCACATAAGTATTGTATGCGTTGATTTTCGGGATTTCGTTTGCGGAACTCTTCCAGGGTTTGAACACGTTCCTGGATAGTGGGAGAGGTATTGGCATACCAAATCCAAGCCAACTCATCGGATGGATTCTCTTTAACGATAAGCTGGAGCAACTCCCTCACGGCTTTTTTATCGCCGGTTTGGGCTAGTTCAATGGCGATTTCAAGTAGCTCGGAGGATATATATTTGCCTGTGGGATTAGAAGACGACGCGCCACTGGTCACATAATGATTGTATCTCATATTTTATCTTGCAGCAACAATTCAACAGACAAATCATATATAGCGGTCATTAAAGACCACATTCCATACCTGGGGGGTCACAAGTAGTGATCACTAATGCCCCTCCCCCCATACAATGGGGTACATATGGCGGTCACTAATGCCCCTCCCCGCATATACAGGATGGGATGTTAATTATTGCGCGAATAAGCATCTTTCTAGGGTTTTATCGGAAGGGCGAAATCCTTATAATGATTGTAGCTGCACGGACAATCTAATTTGGAATGTCGTTCGCCAGGGACTTCGCGGCAGATCGCCAAGCCGTCGCATCTGGCCCGATAACGCTCTCACCAGGAATGATCCCAATGTTTATAGGCCAATACCATCGTGCGATCAATGATGAAAGTCGCTTGACGATCCCGGCCGGCTTTCGTGAACGTCTCTCCGGCGGCGCGTACGTTACGCAGGGTTTCGACCGCAACCTGTGGGTGCTCACCGCGCAGGCATTCCAAGAGATCTACCAGCGGGTCACAGCGATGAATCTGGCGGACCCCCTGGCGCGTCTCCTGCTGCGCATGATCCTCGGCGCCGCCTCCGAACTGGAGATGGATGAGGCTGGCTGCATCCTCGTCCCGAAAAACCTGCGCGAGTACGCAAACCTGAACGGCGAGGCGATCCTGGTCGGGCAGGGCGATTACTTCGAGGTCTGGTCGCCGGTAAACTGGCACGAGCAGGAAATGCAATTGCAGGATGCTGAGGCCAATGCTCAACGCTTCGTCATGCTCGACCTCGCCGTAGGCTGAGATCGCCCACACACCGCCGCTCCCCCAGTTTATTGAGATGATTCATCAGCACTTTATGAGAGGACACAATGAGCAAATTCGAGTACTTCCTGGCTACAGATTTCGACCGCGCCTGGCTTAATTTCGAGCTTGATCTACCCCTCAAGCCCGGTGAAAATGGGGAACCCAACCCATTCTATATCAACCGGCCTGGCAACCCAATCGCTGAATTGGAAGACGCCTTGCTGGCGCCCTTCTATCGCCCGCCGAAGTTCTTCTTCTCCGGGCACCGCGGCTGTGGAAAATCAACCGAACTGCTCCACCTGATGTCCAATCCAGCGATCCAGAAAAAATATTGGCCGGTCAACTTCAGCATCCGCGAGGAAGCGGACATCATTGATCTGGATTTTCGGGATGTATTGCTCGCCGTCGGCGGTCGCATGTTCCGTGATTACCGGAGAAGGGGAGGCCAATTGCCCGAACAATTGCTCAAAGAGCTGAATAGCTGGAGAGGAAAGGTCGAAGAAGAAGTAAGGACGATTTCCGGCCGCCCGTTGGAGTTCGAATTCGGCGCGGCAGTGGACGCCTTTTTCGCCAATGCGGGCATGAAGATGAAACTGGAACCCAAGACGCGCGCCGAGCTGCGCCAGGTGTTCGAAAGGGACATCACCGGCTTGATCGCGGTAATCAACAATATCGCTGCGGCCATTTACAGCAAAGAGAGGCGCATCCCGCTCATCCTGATTGACGACCTGGATAAGCCCAATCTGGAAGAAGCCAGGGCGATCTTTCACGACCGCCGCGAGATCATGATGCAGCCCACTTGCGCCATCGTCTATACGGTCTCGAGCGCCCTGTTTTACAGCAAGGATTTCGACGCCATCCGGGATCAGGCTTACTTCTTGCCCAATATCATGCTGCACCCTCCCCAAAAACCCGATGAGCGGGACCAGGAAGGATACGCTACGCTGCGCAGCTTCGCGCACCTGCGGATGGACGCCAATCTCATTGTTCCCCTGGCGCTGGAGGAGGCGATTACTTACAGCGGCGGCGTTTTCCGGGAAATGGCGCGCATCATGCGCACCGCCATCGGGCGGGCCAGGCGGCGCAAGGTTGACAAAGTAGAGAGCAGCGATGTGGAAGCGGCAACCACCGAGATCCGCAACGAGTACCGGCGAATTTTAGATAAGGAAGACCTGGAAATCCTGAGAAGCGTCAACGAAAATAACCGCCTCGAGTATAACGACCGGTTGACCCCCTTGCTCCAACTTTTGGCCTTGCTGGAATATCGAAACGGTGAAAACTGGTGTGATGTTCATCCCGTTCTGAGGAAAGTGCTCAATGAATAACACATATCAAGACATCCGTGTCGCAACCCAGGAAGTCGAGCCTTTCGAGGATCGAGTGGATATCCTCTTTCGGGAACTCGAGCTGGCGATCAAGTGGCAGCGGCCATCCATTCTGCTGGCGGTTTATAGCTCGGAGTATGTGCACGCAGACGCCAAAACCACGCTAAAGAATAGATTGATAGACTTGGCGCAGAATGTTCATCATTTCCAAGTTTCGAATGAAGAGAATTCGGACATTCCTGTGTGCCTCTCAGAGTTCACGGATCTGGACAAGACGGTCTTCTTTATCGAGGGTCTAAGATTGGGAGGCGGTAAGGATGGGACAAGGGCATATCGGGCGCTCAGCATCGGCCGGGAATACTTTATTGATAAGCGGATTCGCGCTGTCTTCTGGTTGACAGAGAATGAGGCCAATGACCTGGCCCACTACGCCCCAGACTTTTGGGCTTATCGCCACCGGGTGGTCGAGTTCGTCGAGTCGCCAACGCCTGAACAGATCTCGCTCCGCGCCTTGGAAGCGACCTGGCAAGGCATTGGCGAATACGCGGAATCCCTCGACGATATTGATGCAAAGATCGCCCTGCGGGATGCGCTGCTGAACGACCTGCCCGAAGGGGACGAAGCGATTGCCATACGCGGGAATTTGCTGTTTTCATTGGGCGTATTGCATTGGCGCAGAGGAGATTACGATAAGGCTTTCCAATTCTTGCAGACCGCGCTGGAGATTGCCGCCTTTACCCAGGACACATGGTTCGAAGCAGTGAGTTTCAATGCGATCGCGCTCGTGAGCACGTCCCTGGGGAAAGCTGATGAGGCCATCGAGTCATTGAAACAAGCCGCTGCGCTTGCTCCTGACCAGGCATTTCCCTGGAATAACCTGGGGAATCTTTACAGCCGGCTCGACCGCGACGAGGAAGCCATCGCTGCCCTCGAAAAGGCGATCGAAATCAATCCTTTGGATGCCATCAGTTGGAATGGGTTGGGAAATGTGTATCATAAATTGGGGCGCAGCGAAGACGCAATCGTTACCTACCAAAAGGCAATCGAATGTAGCCCCAACTGCGCATACCCCTGGATTGGCTTGGGAGAGGTGTTTGAATCCTCGGAACGCATCGAGGAGGCCATAGGCGCCTTTCGGAAGGCGATCGAGATCAATGCGCGCATCGTCCACCCCTGGATCAGCCTGGGGAACATCTTCGAAAAGCAAAAACGAAGCGAAGAGGCCATCCAGGCATACCAGAAAGCTTTCGAGATTGACCCCAAGAACGCCCTTCTTTGGAACGAGCAGGGGAATGTCTACCTCAATGCAGGTGCATACGATGAAGCGATAAACGCTTACAACCAGGCCATCGAGCAAGATCACGGATTCGGGTGGCCGTATTGTAGTTTGGCTTTCGCTTATTCACTTCAAGGAAAATACGAAGAAGCGATCCCGCTCTATCAAAAAAGCATAGAGTTACTCGGCAACAACAAGGATAAAGCTGTCGCGTGGAATCGGCTCGGTCACGCCTACCGGCGACTGGGTGACGACGGGAATGCCATTGCAGCCTATCAGAGAGCCATCGAGCTTGACCCTGAGGAGACCGCTTTCAAGAATGATCTCGACGGAATCCATCACGATGAACATCATCATGATCCCGGCAGCATGGACGAGGCTGTCCCCGAAAAAGATGATGCCATCGCGATAGATCAAAGAGCCGTCGAGCTGGTCATGTTCGATCCGCACAAGGCGCTGATCAAAACCGATCCGGGTGTCAGGCGCAACGGCTCAGGCCACAAGGATGAGGTCAACGCGGCTTACAATAAAGCAACTGGACTGGACGCGCCTGATGGGTATGGTAATGAAATTATCGCCTATCAAAGGAACGTTGGCCTGGCCCTGCTCGACCCGCAGGATGATTCAGACCGCGCCTTCGCCTGGATTGATCTCGGCGAACTCCATTACGATACAAGCCATCTCAGTGAGACGATGGTCGCCAACGAAGTGGAAACCAGAGTCGAGGAGCCGAGAAAGGCCGAGGTTTTTCCAGCCCAGGCTCCGGTCGGGGACGCTCCGCAGGCAGTTCGTCAGGATGTGAGGCCTGTGGAGGAAGTCATCCATACGGAGACCGCCGTTCCAGGTCAAAATCCTGGCGCGCCAGTTCAAACCGAAGCTCCAGTCGTAAACCATGACAACGACGAGGCCATCGCCACATACCAAAGGGTGACTGAACTCAATCCCAAAAGCGCGCGCGCATGGCACACGCTGGGCAATCTCTTCAGAACATCGGGACGTTACGGCGAGGCCCTGGCGGCATTCGATCAGGCCGTTGCTCTCGATCCTAACCGAGAAGTATTTCATTACCACTTGGGTCTCGTGTACGCAGCTTTGAAACGCTACGATGAGGCGATCCGCGCCTTCCAAAAAGTCGTCGAATTGAACCCGGACTACAACCTAGCCCACTGTACGCTGGCTGGATACTACCGCAGGCTGGGCCAGGAGAACGAGGCTCAGAAACATATCACGATTGCCTTGCCGACCATGAAGGATGAAACGGAATACAACCGGGCCTGCTTCGAGGCGATCTGCGGGAACAACGACCAGGCATTGGCATTGCTCAACGAAGCCCTGGAGAAGAAGCAAACCACGCCAGATTGGGTGCGCCGCGACCCGGACTTCGAGTTCATCCGCGACGACCCGCGCTTCCAGGCGCTGGTGAGCGCGTAAAACCGCAACGGTCACCACAGTAACTTCAATACATGCGCTCACATATCGGCAGACCTCCGAGGTTCAAAGCCTCGGAGGTCTTGCTGAGAGTATTGATAAGAACCCGTTTCCTTCAAGGAAACGGGTTCTTCAAAGGAAACGGGTTCTTCATAAGTTGCTGGATAGGAAAATACGAGGAAGTATGTAAATCCTCGGTTATGACGCATTACACTACCCATACTCTGCTATAATAGTGATAATCATTGCGGATAATTTATATCCATAAATCTTGTCCAACTTCTCAGATAAGGAGCAATGAATGCCTGCCAGAGGATGGATTGAAGTCAACGACAAGTTCTGCAAGGGATGCGAACTGTGCATCCACGCCTGTCCGCAGGAAGTGATGCGCCTGGATATGGAGCACCTGACGCCCAAAGGTTATCACCCAGCGGAAGTTTATAAAGAGGGCTGCACCGGCTGCGCCATCTGCGCGCTGGTCTGCCCGGACGCCGCCATCACGGTTTATCGTGAAGTGACCAAAGCACCCGCCCTCGCGGCGGCAGGAGGGCAACCAGCATGACACGCGAACTATGGAAAGGCAATGAAGCTATCGCCGAGGCGGCCATCCGCGCCGGCCTGGAAGGCTACTTCGGCTATCCTATTACCCCACAGACTGAAACGCTCGAATGGATGTCCCGTCGTATGCCTGAACTAGGGCGGATTTTTCTCCAGGCGGAAAGCGAACCGGCGGCCATCAACATGGTCTACGGCGCGGCCTGCACCGGCGCACGCGTGATGACCTCTTCGTCCAGTCCCGGCATCAGTTTGATGATGGAGGGCCTGTCCTACATCGCCGGGACGGAAGTTCCGGTTGTTTTGGTTGACGTAATGCGCGGCGGCCCCGGCCTCGGCAACATCGCCCCATCCCAAGGCGACTACAACCAGATCTGCCATGGCGGCGGGCACGGAGATTATCATCCCATCGTGTTGGCGCCCGCGTCCGTCCAAGAAGCCGTTGATCTGGTCCCCCTGGCCTTCGACCTGGCAGAAAAGTACCTGAATATTGCCTGCGTTCTGCTGGATGGCAGCATCGGCCAGATGATGGAGCCGGTGGAGCTGCCCGAAATGCGCCCGGTCGTCCGCAAAGAATATGCGTGGGCCACCACCGGCGCTAAAGATCGTTCACGCCACGTCCTGACCTCAATCTATCTTGAAGTGGGCCTCGAAGAAGAGGTCAACCTGCGCCTGCTTAAGCGCTGGGAAGCCATTAAAGCGAATGAAGTCCGTTTCAAGGAATACTATCTGGATGACGCCGAGATTGCCGTCATCGGTTTCGGGACAGCCGGCCGGGTTGCGCTTTCGGCTGTCCGCGCCGCTCGCGCCCAGGGCATCAAGGTCGGCCTGTTCCGCCCGATTTCTGTCAGCCCTTATCCATACCAACAGGTGGCTGCGCTGGCCGAACGTGTCAAGTCCTTGCTGGTGGTCGAGATGAACACCGGGCAGATGCTGGAGGACGTGCGCCTGGCCGTCAGCAGACGCATACCAATCGAATTTTACGGGCGTCTGGGTGGCGTCGTTCCCTTCCCGGATGAAATCCTGGGCGAGATCCAGCGCATCGCCAAGCAGCCTCCCAGCCTGGAGGGGCATCCCGCCCAGCGCTGGCTGGAGCGCATGACCGCCCCGCAGAGATGAAAGGTAAAGCCATGATTAACATTATTTCACCTAAGAATCTGGTTTATTCCCGCCCCAAAGCTTTCACCGATACACCGACCCACTATTGCCCCGGCTGCACACATGGCACGGCGCACCGTCTGATCGCTGAAGTACTGGACGAAATGAACATTGCCGATAAGACCATCGGCGTGGCCCCCGTCGGCTGTGCAGTATTTGCTTATAACTACATTGACACCGACTTCGTCGAAGCCGCCCACGGACGCGCCCCGGCCATGGCCACCGGTATCAAGCGCCTCCTCCCAGACCGGGTCGTCTTCGCCTACCAGGGCGACGGTGACCTGGCATCCATTGGCATGGCTGAAACTGTCCATGCGGCAGCACGCGGGGAAAATATCACCGTCATCTTCATCAACAACACCAATTATGGCATGACCGGCGGCCAAATGGCCCCTACCACCCTACCCGGCCAAAAGACCACCACTTCCCCGAATGGACGTGACGTGGAACTGCAAGGCTATCCCATCCGCGTCGCCGAAATGCTGGCTACATTGGAAGGCGTGGGCTATGTCGTCCGCCGCAGCCTGCACGACCCGAAGAATATCCGCCTGGCGAAGAAAGCCATCCGCACGGCTTTTGAAGTGCAAGTGCGCGGGCTGGGTTTCTCGATGGTAGAGCTTTTGTCAACTTGTTCGACCAACTGGGGCCTCACGCCGGTCGAGTCGCTGAAGTGGCTGGAATGGGGCCTCACGCCGGTCGAGTCGCTGAAGTGGCTGGAAGAGCACATGCTCCCGTATTACCCGCTGGGCGACTACAAGATTGCCCCGTCCGTCGCGGCGGTAAAAATCTAATTTCCAGGTGTCATTGCTTCACCGCCCTCGCTATGCTCGAAGCGGCGGCTCGCACGTGTGCCTGCGCACACCTGTGCCTGCGTCAGGTGCACTTGCACCTGTGACAACGAATGCTCCGCCGCAAGTACAGGCAGGCAGTGCAGGCAATGACACGAGAGAACGGAGTATAAAAAATGCAGACAGAAATCATCATCGCCGGTTTCGGCGGGCAAGGCGTCATGTTCGCGGGTCAGGTTTTGGCCTACGCTGCCATGGACAAAGGCGAGGAGGTCACCTGGATCCCCTCCTACGGGCCGGAGATGCGCGGCGGCACGGCCAACTGTACGGTGGTCATCGCCGACGAGGAGATTGGTTCGCCGCTGGTCAAGAATCCGCCGGCGTCCATCGTCATGAACCTGCCGTCGTATGACAAATACGAACCGCTGGTCAAACCCGGCGGCGTACTGGTGGTCAACGCTTCGATGGTAGACCGCGGCGCCAAGCGCGATGACATCACTGAGATATTCGTCCCGGCTAACGACATCGCTGAGGAAATCGGCGACCGCCGCCTGGCAAACATGGTCGCGGCCGGCGCGTTGATCGCCTGCCTGCCGATACTTTCCATCGAAGACCTCGAGGCGGCTCTTGAAGCTCACATGCCGGGCCGTCACAAGCGCTTGCTTCCCAAGAACTACGAAGCTTTGCGCAAGGGCGCGGAGT
>Ga0210058_1002069_pt1 | contig 16924 bp, 17 predicted proteins | sample CryGeymeta201511_FD_183979 | JGI IMG/M metagenome (GOLD analysis project Ga0210058, IMG submission 183979) | Groundwater microbial communities from Crystal Geyser aquifers in Utah, USA - Crystal Geyser metaG 2015-11 (SPAdes) (version 2) | ecosystem: Environmental > Aquatic > Deep subsurface >...
TTTTTTTCTGCCCCCCATTTTTTTCTTTTAATAGGAGATGAAACGCTCAGTATTGTCCTCCAATTTGTCGGCGTCCTGCCCTCTGGCTTCAAGCACGAGACGCATACGCTCATGCTGGAACGGAGCTACTGGCGCAACTTCAAAAGCCCTCATCAAGTTTTTAAAAAAACTTTTTCGTCCTCCACTGCACCAAGACACCGGAAAAGAACAAAAGAATGAAATAATGGAAATCCGCCAACAGAGCGGTTTTTTTGTTCAAGAAGTTTTTTTGAACCGCAACGGAAAAACTTACTATCCCCCTAATAAAAACCATTCGCACATTTCGCCTCTCCCTCGCCAAAATGTTATGCTACACGCGATATGAAACCGTCCATTCTCGACTCGCGTGAAAAAATCGCCAAACGCGACACTGAAAATCTTCTTGGCTCTATCGAAGCCCTCCCGGATCAAATAGAAATCACCTGGTCCAAAGCAGCTTCCGCCAAGCTTCCAGTTGCGTATAAACAAACAAAACGCATCATTGTCTGCGGCATGGGCGGTTCAACGCTTCCTCCGGATGTCGTTCTTTCCACATTCCTCAATCGGGTTGCTTACCCGCTTGTCATTGTACGCGATTACCATCTCCCCGCCTGGGTGGATAAAGACACGCTGGTGATTGCCTGCAGTTATTCCGGAAACACGGAAGAAACGCTTAGTGCTGTAAAAGAAGCCGCTGCGCGCAAAGCAAAGGTGATTGCTATCACAGGCGGCGGAGAGTTGCTGAAGCTGGCAAAAAGCAATCGCTGGCCAACGCGTCTTCTGACACAAGAAGGCAATCCTTCAAATCAACCGCGCATGGCCATCGGCTCTTTTACCTTTACGCTCATCGAAATTCTCCGTTCGCATGGCTCGCTTCAAATGAAAGACAAAGAGGTTCATAAGCTTGCCGAGTTTCTGCGTGAGCAGATAAAGCAATTCACTCCGGAAGTAAAAGAGAATCCGGCGAAGCAAATTGCCGAAACGCTAAAAGACAACTTGCCGCTTTTCATTAGCGCGCAGCATTTAACCGGCCCCGTTCATGTGATAACGAATCAGTTTAATGAAAACGCAAAACACATCGCCTTTCGTTTAGAAGTACCTGAAATGAATCATCATTTTCTTGAAGCGTTGAGTTTTCCAACAAAGGCAAAAGCTTCTCTCTCCGCCATTCTGTTTCAATCGCAGTATTACAACAGCCAAATTCAAAAGCGCATACAGCTCACAGCCGAACTTCTTTTGAAGAATGGCATTCCGACGCAAATCGTAAACTCGGATGCCTCGAGCGCACTTGAGCAAGCCTGGGAAACACTTTGTCTCGGTTCATTCGCAAGCTTCTATCTCGCCATGCTGCACAAAATTGACCCGGCACCGGTTCCGAATGTTGAAAGCTTTAAAAAAGCTTTAGCAAATAAACTGACAAAGAAATAAAAAAACGCCCAATATCGGGCGTTTTTTATAGGTTTTATTTCCTAGGAACCGGAAGAAGCTGTTTCTGCCGCCTTTAAGGCATCCGTTAACATTTGATCCCATTCTGCCGTCGTCATGCCAAAGCGTCGTGTTTGATTAATGAATACCGTTGGCGTTCGATCAACCGCATTCCTGTTTCCTTCAGCAACATCAGCCAAAACACGATCATCGAATTTCCCAGAGTCATAACAGCGTGTGAATTGCGCTTCATCCAAACCGAGCTGGCGTGCAAAAGCGACAAAAGATTCTTTCGGATCGCGCAGCGTTTCCCACCCGGACTGCTGTGCATAAAGCATGTCTTTATAATCCCAGAAACGCCCCTGATCTTGCGCACAACGCGCAGCATTTGCGGCAGGACGTGCATTCTTGTGAATGGACATGAGCGGGAAGTCATCCCAGATGAATTTCACACGATCGGAATAGGTTCCGATGGCATAGCGAACATTCGGTTCCGCCAAGCGGCAAGCAGGACATTCCAAATCGCCAAAGAGACGGACGACGACTTTTGCATCTTCCGGCCCGATAAAAGGATTATTCGCGTCATCAAAAGAAACCGCACCTGAAGTCGCTCCCGGCGCATTTGCGGGCGGCGCGGAAAGAATGGCCCAGACAAGCCCTCCAAAAATAAGCGCCGACAAACCAATCGTTATAAAAAGAAGTTTTTTATTGCTATTCATAGTGGCTCTATTTTGCCGTTTGGGCTGCGGAAGGTCAACTACCTAGCCATCGGCTTTTGATCCAAGATATTTAATAATGGAAAGCGCCGCCTTTGAACCTTCGCCGACGGAAACCGCGATTTGTTTTTCACTCACATCCGTCACATCACCGGCAGCATAAACGCCCTCGACATTCGTCAGATTCAGTTTATCAATAACAATTTGTTTGCGGCGATCCTTCTTAACAAAGTCAATAAAGTCCGCCACGGGCACAAGACCAATTTCAATGAATACGCCTTCCACGGGAAGACGTTCTTCTTTGCCGCCTTCTGAAGTAATCACAATAGCTTCTACATGATCTTTTCCTTCAATACGTAAAGTCTTATGCTGATTATGAATCAAGATTTTTTCGCTCGCCGTTACTTTTGCCTTCATCACATCATCGCCCATGAGCTGCTCATTGATATTAATGAGGTGAATTTTGGAAGAATATTTCTCCGCAAAAAGCGCCGCGTCCATCGCGGAATTTCCTCCTCCGACAATCGCCACGTCTTTATCTCGAAACAGCGGCGCGTCGCATGTCGCACAATAGGTGACGCCTTTTCGTTCCAGCTCTTTTTCTCCGGGAATATTCAGCTTTCGATGTTTACTGCCCGTGGTAATAAGAATTGTTTTCGTTTTATAAACGCCTGTTGCGGTTTTGACGCCAAATCCTTTTTCAAGCCGTGTGATCTCAGAAACCTTTTCATTCTCATGAAGCTCGAATTGATCTTGATAATGTTCTAAATGCGCCTGAAACTTTTGTACAAGTTCTATGCCGGACAAGTCAGGCAACCCAAGATAATTTTCAACATCACTCGAGTAAACGATTTGTCCGCCAATTTCTCCCGTGAACATGGCAAAGTGAAGCTGTTGTCGCGCAAGATAAATAGCAGCCGCCATTCCGGCCGGTCCACCTCCAACAATAATGCAGTCATACATGACCGCAGTATATCACGCTTTTGCTTTTCGACTCGAGTGAAAGCTGCGCACGAACCAAATCCCAACAAGAAACATTGGCACAGCGAGATACTGCGTCGGCGTAAGGCCGAAATAACGCGCATCAACCGTTCGAAGAAAATCCAAACTAAAACGCACAATGCCTTCAATAATCATGTAGCTTCCAATCCAAAAACCCGGCTGACGTTCTTTGCGATTCAGCCATAAGAAAAGCCCGCCGGTCGCAAAGCCAATAAGCGAAAGATACAAGCCTAAATCATGGCGCACACTTCCATCGGGATATTTTACACCAAGCATAAAATGCGTCAGCGTTCCGGGATGATCGTGAATAAGAAAACAGCCGATACGCCCAACGCCGCAGCCCCAAGGCAAACCCCAAACCAAACTGTCGGCATAAGAAATCCAATCAAGCGCATGTTTTCGAACATAGCCTATAAAAGCAACCGCGGCGCCAATATATCCACCAAACATGGAAAAGCCCGTCTTACGCGGATCAAGCGCTTCTAAAGGGTGCTGGAGATAATAGCCCGGCTCATAAAACAAAACATGAAACAGTCTCGCGCCAATGAACGCGCCGATAAAGATCAAAAAAGCGAGATCAAGTATTTTATTTGGATCTAAACCCTTTGCTTTTGCGCGCCGCCAAGCAACAAATGTTCCAAGCGCAAAACCAAGCGCAACAAGTGTGCCCCAAGTCTGGAAGGTGATTCCAAGAATTTGATACGTTTGCGAATGAAGATACGGAATCATAAAACATTCAATAGTTTGAGCGCCGCTTCAAATTCTTTTAACGCGCGCTTCCCTTGCTTCATGGACATATGAAAGCTTGAATCATGCACCATTTGATTGCGCAATTTATGCGCCGGCCAAACTTCTCGAATCTTTTGAAATTTGTATTCCGTCGCTTTCAGCCGTTCTCCCATCGTCTCCCCGGGAACCGCCATGGAACGCAGGACAGAGTCTAAAAGCTTATCCGCTTCTATAACCGACAGCTTCATTCCCATAATCCCCTGTTCTGAATTCTTTTCTATTTCCGCCCAGGTCTGCTTAATTTGATCGAGGCGAAGTCCATAAAGTTCCGGCTTGCGCAAACTGCGGAGAAAATTCCCGATAATGAGACCTCCGACCGTGATAATGACAAAAACAAAAAACAAAACAGCAATAAACGGTCCACCAACCAACCCCGAATTTGTCGTCTGCAAAGGCGCGGAAGAGTTATTCAAGATTAATTGCAAAAGCATCATAGGCGCGCTTGTTCGTAGGCATACGCCGCGTCAATGAGTTCATCATCCGCAAAGCGCTGAGCCGTCATCTGAAGCCCAACCGGAAGCCCTTCATGATCGCCGCAGGACAAGGAAATAGAGGGAACGCCCGCAACATTCGCGCCAACGGTAAAGACATCTTCCAAATACATGGCGAGCGGATCATCCGTTTTCTCGCCTCGCTTGAATGCCGTACTCGGCGTCGTAGGCGTAAGAAGAATATCCACCTCTTCAAATACCCGCGTATACGCTTGATGAATGAGCGCGCGAACTTTTGCCGCTTGTCGATAATACGCGTCGTAATAGCCTTGCGACAAAGCATAGGTTCCAAGCATGACGCGTCGGCGAACTTCTTCGCCAAATCCTTTTCCACGCGAGTTTAAATAGGTTTCAAGAAGCGTGCCAGATGTTTCGCGTCGGCCATAACGAATCCCGTCGAAACGCTCAAGGTTTGCGGAAACTTCACAAGGCATCAGAACATAATACACCGCAAGCGCTTCTTCCGCTTCCGGAAGATCAACTTCCGTCACAACAGCTCCGAGTGATTTGATGATTTCAATCGCTTCTTCCACATGCTCGCGCACACCGGCTTCCATCCCGTCTCCCCAAGCCTGTTTCGGTAAACCAATGCGTACGCCTTTCAAGCTTCTTGGAAAAGAAGGATGAAAGGGTCTTCCCATGGAAGTTGTTTGATCCAGTGGGTCCGAACCGGCTATGGCTTTAAAAAGTAAAGAAGCATCTTCAACGCTTTTCGTCATGGGCCCGATTTGATCGAAGGAAGAAGCCATTGCGATCAATCCTGAGCGAGAAACATGTCCGTAGCTCGGTTTAAACCCCACGATGCCGCAGAAAGCCGCCGGCTGACGAATGGAGCCGCCCGTGTCAGAACCGAGAGCCGCGATGCACAAGTCCGCTGCAACGGCACAAGCGCTTCCGCCGGAAGAACCACCCGGTACGCGTTCCGGATCGCGCGGATGCTGCGTGGGCCCATAGGCGCTGTTTTCCGTGGAAGAACCCATTGCAAATTCATCCATGTTCGTTTTTCCCAAAAAGACCGCACCTTCATTTCGCAGTTTTTTTATCACGGTCGCATCATTCGTTGCCTTATACGTTTCAAGGATTCTTGATCCGGCTGTCGTCCGCGTGCCCTGAATAAGAATATTGTCTTTGATTGCAAGCGGAATTCCATCTAAATCGCCAAAGGCCTCGCCCTTTGCACGGCGCTCATCCGACTCAGTGGCCTGTTCAAGCGCCACGCCTTCATGCACATCCAAAAAAGCATTCAGCACAATATTGCGCACGCGAATTTGATCGAGATATGCCCGAACCAATTCCGTTGCGGAAACCGTCTTTTCTTTCAGCGCTTTTGCCGCAGAAGCGATTGTATATTCAAGTTGAATCATACTTAACCTTTTGGATTTTCAAAGACGCCCGGAACACGCAGTGCGTCGCCGAGCTTATCCGGAAAGTTTTCCAGAATAATATACTGGACCTTTTTTTCACAGTCGCTTGGCACATCCGCCCGAAGTCCGAGTCCCGGCTCTTCGTCTTGGTATTCGGCCGCGCCTTGTACATCCACTTTTGAAAGTCTTCCGACATATGCCAAAATGGGATCGAGGGTTTCTTCCATACGCGCAAGTTCCACATCGGAAAAGCCAATGCGAGACAAAAGCGCCAAATGCTCTACTTCTTTTCGTTCAATAGACATGGCGAAATCATAGCCGAAAAACAACCGAACCGACAAGGGCGAGACTCCCGCGCTTTATAAATGAATTTTTCGAAGAAACTGGGCTTCTGAAAGCGTTTCGACCCCTATTTTTTTCGCCTTATCGTATTTACTTCCCGGTTCTTCGCCAACAACGACAAATGAGGTTTTCTTTGAAACCGACTCAGAAACCGTTCCGCCAAGATCACGGATTTTCTCTTTTGCCGCTTCGCGCGCAATGGAAGAAAGCGTTCCGGTAAATACCCATGTCGTTCCAAACAGCGGTCCTATCTTTTCCTGTTTTGTCACCGGCTTCACATGCACAACTTCAAGCAAATTCTTTATTTCTTGTTTATGATGTGCGTCTTGCAAATACGCACTGATAGACTCCGCGACGATTGCACCGACGCCATCAACGGCTTGCAAATCATCGGCTTTTACTTGAAGGAAATTTTCAATCGTTCCAAAATGTCTTGCCAAGTCTTCCGCCGTTTGCGCGCCAACATGCGGAATCCCGAGCGCATTGATAAAACGTCCAAGTTCAATGTCTCGATGCGCCTGAATTTCTTTTACAAGTTTATTCGAGGAAATTTCTGCAAAACCTTCCAATTGTAAAAAGTCTCCGGCTTCCAAAGAAAATAATTCCGATGGCTGATGCATAAAGCCCTTTTGAATAAGCTGCTCCGCATTTTTTTCTCCGAGCCCGCGCATATCGAACGCAGAAACAAAGTGCAAAAGCCCCGCAAGCTGCATGGCAAAACACTTAGAGTTCGTGCAGCGAATAATCGCCTCCCCTTCTTTACGCTCCACGCTCGAACCGCAAATCGGACAGCGTTTCGGCATGTGAAAGGCGCGTTCTTTTCCGGTGCGAAGTTTTGGCAAAACCTGCATGACTTTTGGGATCACATCTCCCGCCTTTTCTACAATAACGGTATCGCCAATCTTCAGACCAAGGCGTTTCATTTCATCTTCATTATGCAACGAAGCATGCGTTACTGTTGTTCCTTGAATAAGCACCGGCTCAAGTAAAGCAACGGGCGTAAGCGCGCCCGTGCGTCCAACGGAAACTTCAATATCACGAACAATAGTCGTTGCTTGTTCCGCGGGAAACTTCCAAGCTATCATGGCGCGCGGCGTTTTTCCAACGACGCCGAGCCGTTCGAAAACGGCATCTTCATTTACATTCACCACAACACCATCTGCCCAATAATCCAGCTTCTCGCGCTTTTTATAGAGCTCGGCGTGAAGCGCTTCAACCGCGTCCAAGTTTTTACAAAAACGATTATGCGGATTTTGCGGGACGCCGAGCAAGGCAATCATTTCATGCGTTTGTTCATGCGTGGTCGTGCCATAATCTCCCACCATAGCATAGCCGAAGAAGGATAATTTACGCCCGGCAACTACTGATGCATCCAGCTGGCGGATGGATCCGGCGGCCGCATTGCGCGGATTCGCTAAAAGAGGCTGCTGTTTTTTTGCCAAATCTCTATTAAGAGCCGCAAGCTGCGACTTTGTCATATAAGCCTCTCCGCGAATTTCAATGCGTCCGGCATGTCGTTCTAAAACTTCACGCACGCGCTGTACCTGAATGCGGCCATGATGTTTTTTAAGAAAAGCTTCAATTTCACGCGAAGATGGAATACGCAGAGAGAGCGGAATGGCTTCAATTGTACGCAAGTTTTGCGTTACATCTTCTCCCACGGTTCCATCCCCGCGCGTGGAACCCTCCATGAATACGCCGTCTTCATACACTAAAGAGCCCGCAAGCCCATCCATTTTCACTTCCGCAAAAAAATCGAATTTTGCGCGCGGCTCCAGTTTTTGAATGCGCGCAAGCCATTCATCCGCTTCTTCGCGTTTAAACACATCTTCGATCGAGAGCATCCGAACGGAATGACGTACTTTTTTAAATCCTGCGAGCGGCTTTCCGGCTACGCGCTGCGTCGGAGAGTCCGGCGTAATAAGTTCTGGAAATTGCTGTTCAAGCTTATAGAGTTCGTGTTTGAGAGAATCAAGTGCCGCTTCAGAAATCTCAAGCGCATCAAGCACATGATAGGCATAGCGATATTTGGAAATCTCTTGGCGCAATTTTTCAATGCGCTTTTTTGCATCCGCCTTATTCATGAAAATAACTTACATCCATCCAAGAGCCCGGGCAAACCAAAGACCGATTTGATCTCCAAACCACATGGCGCTGATCCCGCCGATGGCAAGCAGGGGGGCAAAAGGAATACGATCTTTCCGTCGCACAACACCAAGAACCAGCAAAACAAGCACGAAAAATCCGCCGAGCATATAGGTGAGATACATCCCAACGCCAACATTCGGCCAGCCCAGTCCTGCGCCTAAAAGCGCTCCGATCCAAGGATCACCCGCTCCCATCCATGTTCCTCGGGAGAAAAGAACTTGGAGCCCGAGAAATAAAGCCCCAAAAGCGATCCCAAGCACAAGAGGAAAAATGGATCGCGTTGCAATCACATTCCAAATCCCAAAGAAAACCGTCGCCCCAGCCATGAATTCAATCGGAAGAAGTTTCCATCGAAAATCAAACACCGCGAGTGTAAGAAGCGTAAGCGCAAAGAGAATCTCAAAGATAAACGCCACATAGTCCATATGGCCTCCCGTGAAGGAAATGTGGCGCGCAAAAGCGAACATCACAATGACGCCGCCAAGAAACTCAACAAGCGGATATTGAACATTAATGCGGTTTCCGCAGTGCGTACATTTTCCTTCAAGAAGAATCCAGGAAACAACCGGAAAAAGATGCTTTGCACGTATCTGCACTTCGCAAGACGGACACTGTGAGCGTCCCCAAAGGCTCATGCCCTTGTACATGCGCCAAACGAGTGCATTTACAAATGAACCCAAAGCCATTCCAAGAAGAAAGGCAAGGAGTAGTGCAGCAATGGGAAGGAACATGAGTTTATTTATTTACGTCCTCATTATCAATACCGGTTGCATGCGCATAGTACACATTCGCATCTCCGACATCTGTTCGCGTTTCCGTTTGAAAGCGGATGGAATAACCGCTTGGTCCTCCGCGATACTGATAATATTCGCCTACTTTCGGTCCCGTCGGAACACGGTCGAGATACACCGGCGTAGACGGATCTTCCACCGCAACAAAACCCGCATTCGAAAGCTTCTCGCTCCCCCCTCCCAGCTGACCCAAAGTCATTCCATCGCTCACCGGATAGGTTGCTTTCTCAAGCCAGTACTGTCCAAGTCCGGCTCGTAAGACGCTCACGTCAGATACACGCTGCGCATCACGTAAGCTTGCGCGTGCGCCATTAAGCGACAGCACGGCGAGCGTTGCCAAAAGCCCAAAAACGGCAATGACGATTACTATTTCCAATAACGTGAAGCCACGTCGAAAAGTCTTTTGAATCATACGCGCATAGTATAGCACGATGGCATTATTTTAGAGCGAGATGCCTGCCGATCCGAGAGTATAGGTTCGTCCTCCGACACGGCCATCACGGTTTCTTCTTTGATAAAAGCGAATACGTGCTTGTCGCAAATCCCCTTCTTTCCCGGCTACCCATTCAACAGAAAGTGCGCAAGGCGCGGTACTTGTTGCCGTACAAACCTCGCCCGAACCAAACCACTCAGGATGTAAAACTGTTCCCGTTTGATCGCCCGTTGCGCAGTCGCCGCTTTTACAAACGCGACAAGCGGAAAGCGCTGATCCGGAATCGCATACAAGCGTCGATTGTTCTTGCGCTGCCGCCAAAAAAGCTTGGCGCGCCCGTTCCGCTGCAAGCAACGTGTCTGCGTCATAACTTCGATCGCGAAAAACAAGATACTGATAAAACGTTACTCCCAAAAGAACACAGAGCGTCCCGAACAGCAACACGCGCTGCACGGATGAAAATCCCTCTCGCAAAGAAGCAAAGCGCTGTACATGCTCCGCCAAGTCTTCCGGCGTATGCTGCGATTTAATTAAATATTCACTCGCGCCAAGAGCAAAAGCTTGATTCACGTCTTCGCGGGCACTCAAACGAGAATACATAATTACGGGAATACTCGATGTCTCGTCTGAAGCCTTCAATTCTTTCAGCACTTCAAATCCGTCTTTTTTCGGCAAACCGATATCCAGTACAATGACATTGGGATTTTCCGTTTGCGCTTTTTTTACACCATCCTCTCCGTCTTCAGCAAATAAAACCGTATACCCCAAATCTCTCAGAGCTTCCGCGTGAATGGTTGCAAATAGTTTATCGTCTTCGACGAGCAATACAGTGAGTTTCATACGCGTGCACGCATGACAGACCACGTACGGCCATCGGAATGCGCCATGGATTTTACAAGATGAATATTCATGCCCGACTGTGAAATCGGTTTCCACCAATCTTCTTGGCTTGAAGTAACCGCAATAACGGGTCGGCCGCTCAAAGCCGCATGAACGGCAAATTCTTGTTCTTCAGAAGTATCCGCCGGCAAGCACGCAATGCGTCCGCTGCCCAAAGCCTCTCTCCCTTCCGGAGCGGAAAGATTTGCAAGCACATGGCGCGCAATATACGCATCCGTTCCAATGAAGATAAGCGCGCCGCTCGGACGATCAAAGAAACGCTGTACCGCTTCAGAAAATTCCACCGCATGTTTCAAACTTCCCTTTACCCTCGTCAGATGAATCATCGGTTCAAATCCTCCGGAGATGGTTTCAATATGCCAGCCTGTCGCTTTTCCAAGCCGACGAAGCCGAACCGCGAACGCCGGAAGGATGGCTGCCGGAAGCGACGGCGCCCCAATATGCATATCCGTTCCATCCGCATACGCGATCAGCTTCCCGTTTTTTGAAACAATTCTAAGTTGAAACACGTTTCGTGCATCCGCTTCCGCAAACAACTGAGAAATAAAACTAGCGGCTGTTTTTCCAACAGGCTCGTTTTCAAGAATGGAAGCATACTTCACATAAGCATGGTACGGAATCACGTAGGCGATCAAGGAAACGGCTGAGGGGAGCTCTTCTCGAACGCGCACCAATAAAAGCGGATCTGCATTTGTAAATCCGATATGCGCGGATTGTTCCGTTTCTTCAAGCAACAAACATTGCAGTTCAAGCTGCATGCGATAGGAAAGGAGCGAGCCGCTCACCGGCGACGGATCGGCAACAACAGGAAGCGCCGAAGCCATGCCGAGATATGCAAGATACTTTGCGTAAGGGACAAGCCCCGTTCCCACAAGCGCCTGCTCAAGCGAGAGGCCGTTGCGCCCAAGAGAACGTACACGAGAAAGATTCGCGCGCGAAAAAAGGCAATCCCGCCTCGCAGTTTCTAGAACACACTCATAAAACGGGCTAAGATACATAGCCGTAATTTATTCGATATCTCTCATCGCACAGCCGATCGGAACGGCAAATCGCGGTCCAATTTCATCAATAATCGGACGAAGATCCGGAGGATACACGACGCGCGCCCAAGGATTGCCAAGATACGCATTCACATTCATTTCTTGCGTAATAAATTCCGGAAGACGCGGAAGAAGCGAAGAACCTCCAGTTAAAATAATCTTTTCAATACGCTTCGGGTTTCCACTTGATTGTGACTGATAGAGATTAAAGCTATAGCGTACTTCATCTAGGATCGGCTTAATAAGCACGCTTAAAATCGGAGAAAGGTCTCCCGTCGGAGCGAACGTTTGCATGGACTTAATATCGCGCTTCATGGTTTCGGCTTGCTCAAGCGGAATGCCGAGCGTCTTTGCAATGGTTTGCGTAATAGCATTTCCACCGGATGCAATGGAGCGCGTGATAAACGGAATCCCCGCTTCCACCACCATAATATTCGTGCGGAGCGATCCAATATCGATAATCATGATTGTTGAATGATCTTTCCCGATCAAAGATCGAATTTCCGCAAAGGCTTCCGTTTCCAAAGAAGCGAGCTCGAGATCGGCCTGCTTAAACAAATCAAGATATTTTTGGACAAGCGTTTTTGGCGCAGCCGTGACCAGCACACGCGTCGAGGCTTTTACGTCCAGCTTTTTGTCCCGTTCTTTTTTGTCGATAATTTTTGTATCAAGGGAGACTTCTTCCAGCGGAAGCGGAATAAGTTTTTTCGCTTGCGCAGAAACAGCATCCTTCAATTCTTTTTCATCTGTCGTCGGCACGCTGAGAATGGAAGAAAATACAGAAGAAAGCGGGAGCGCGGCAATTGCTTTTTTGGTCGTCGTTTTTGCCTTCGCGCACATTTCTTTTAAAAGCTTCGCCGTGCCGGGCACGTCATTAAGCAGCGACTTCTCCAAGCTCTCTGACGGAATATCCGCATACGCATACGTCATGAGACGCGCGCGGCCCTTTTCGTTTTTCAATTCAACGAGCTTCATGCCGGCATAGCCGATATCGACGCCGATAAAACTTTCTTGTGTAGGAGATGATGAAAACAAGCCCATAGATAAACGTAGTATAACACGTGATGATTTATTCGTGGATCGCCCCTTACTTCCCTGCGTCCATCGCCCTATTTGCAAGCGAATCCGCATGTTTATTCTCATGGCGTTTCACATGGCGAAACTTCACATGACCAATTTGATTCACCAGAGCCAGCATCCGCGCATACAGCGGTTTGAGATTTTCATGCTTAACGCGATACTCGCCATTCGCCTGCTTCACTAGTAGCTCACTGTCGGCCACAACCTCCGCTGAATCGGCCTCAAGATGTTTTGCGCGCTCAAGCCCGAGAATCGCCGCTTCGTATTCCGCTTGATTATTTGTTTTGACGCCAAGAAACTTTGCATGCTCTTCCAAAACTTTTCCATGGGCATCTTCAAGGACAACCCCGATGCCCGCAGGCCCCGGATTACCTCTTGCACCTCCATCCGTTCGAATAATGATATGCTTCATACATCCGTTTATACCCGAAAACCGCCCGATTGGATATTCCTTATAAGAACATCCTCATCCCTAATCCCATCTTCGCACAAAATCTACGATGCGGCATTCGGCGGTTTTCCGGCCATTCCATTCGTTCACGGAAATCGTGTAGACAAGATCGATGGTCGCATTGTTTGCAAGCTCCGTCACACGCGGACCTTCTCGAAACGCAATTGCTTTTACTTTTCGACCGCGTTCATCGAAAAGAGAAACGCGTAAATGCTGATTGAGTTTTCCCATCGTGTCTGCCTGTTGTACTTTGCAATGACGTGCAAGAAAAACCGGTTTTGTATTTCCCATCCCATGCGGTTCTAATCGCGCGAGCTGTTCGCACGTTTCCATTTGAACGCTGCTAAGCGGTAATTCCGCGTCAATATCAATGGAAGGCTTCAGGACGGTGTTCCCAAGCTGTTCTTCCGCATCGGCGGCTAGGCGTTTTCGAAATTCCACCAGTTTTGTGCTGTCGGTTAAAGCAAACCCGCACGCGCGCGGATGTCCGCCGGAACGTGTTAATATTCCTTCTCCAACGCGCTTTACACCGGCGGTAATATCATATTCCGGAATAGACCGTCCCGAGCCGATCCAATGCGGATCATGTTGGCCAATGACAATAACGGGCCGCCAAAATTTTTCCAAAAATCTTCCTGCAACCAGGCCAACTAGGGAAGGCGACCAATCACGATTCCATAAAACAAAGGCTTTGGCGGAAGAATCAAAATCTGCGGAAGCAACAAAAGCCTCCGCTTCTTTCATCATCCCGCGCGTTACGTCTTGCCGCGATCGATTGAGCCGCTCAATATCATCCGCGATTTGGCGCGCTTCATCGGAAGACTCTGATAATAAAAGGCGCAAAGCAATTTCCGCATGATCCATTCTCCCTGCTGCATTCAAACGCGGTCCAATACCAAAACCGATATCTTCCGTTGTTAAGCTTCCAAAGGGAAGCGAAGCTTCGCGTATCAGCGCGAGCAAACCTGGACGTCGCGTTTTATTTAAAACTTTTAATCCATAGGTTTCTAAGACACGATTTTCCCCAATCAGCGGAACCATATCGGTAACGGTAGCAATCGCAACAAGATCAAGGAGCCATTTTTCCCAGCCTTCCATAATGGCGATATCCCGACTCCGCGCTTCCGCGAGCAACATGGTCGCAAATTTGTAAGCCACGCCTACCGCCGCAAGATGCTTAAACGGATAGGTCTCTTCAGGAAGTCCCGGATGAATAAGATGCGCATCCGGTAAGACATCACCAAATTGATGATGATCCACCACAATCACATCCATATCCGCTTCGCGTGCTTGGCCAATTTCTTCTACGCTTGCAATGCCACAATCAACCGTAACAATGACTTTTGTTCCACGCTCTTTCAGTTTTGGAACGGTTCCGGTATGAAGTCCATAACCTTCTTTGTCGCGATGCGGAATATAATAATCAATCAAGGCATTCGCTTGACCCATGGTCGAAGCAATATGCCGCAATGTTGTAATAAGAACAGTCGAACCTGTAACCCCGTCTGCGTCATAATCTCCATGAACGGTAATACGCTCCCCCGCTTCAAGCGCCGCGAAAATCCGATCAAGCGCCGGACGCATCTGACGAAACTGCGCGGGGTCATGACAACCTTCCTCCCAAGACGGTTTCAAAAAATCCTGTATTTCTTCCGGTGTTCGAATACCCCGATTCCAAAGGAGTTGGGCTAAAAAGGCGTCTTTTTCCGAGAATGTTTTTGCAAAATCCAGCGGGCAAGGCTTTGCGACGTTCCACTGTTTCTTCATGGAAGAATATCTTCGCAAGAGAGCGCATGCCTGGAAAGGCGCGTCAAGATCCGAAAATAGCGCTTCCCAATGGACCGAGCAGGAAAAGCAGCATGGCTGCGATCATGAATACAGCGAAAATCTTATGTGAGAGTTTTGCTTTTTTTGCCATAGAATCAATCTTACCCCCTACGCAAAACTTTGATAAAGGCCTCGGGCGGAATGGGAACAGAGCCTTTGCCATGCTCAAGCATGCGCTTCTTTCCTTTCTTTTGCTTTTCAAGCAATTTCATTTTTCGCGTCGCATCGCCGCCATAGAGATACCCCGTAACATCCTTACGATAGGCGGAAACGCGTTCCGCAGCGACTGCTTTTGAACCGACGGTCGCTTGAATCTTTACCACAAATTGCTGTCGCGGAAGTTCCTCTTTTAAAATGCTTACAATTTCCTTTCCACGGCGATACGCCTCGCTATCATGCAGAAGCGTTGCGAGCGCCTCCACCGGCTCATCCGCCACAAGAATATTCAAGCGCACAATTTTTGCAGGACGAAAGCCGGTAAAATGATAGTTGAGAGAAGCATAGCCAGCGGTCGCTCCTTTAAGCTTATCGTAAAAATCAACGATAACGCTTGCAAGCGGCATATCATAATGCAAAATGGCGCGCTCCGCTTCCAGATATTCCGTGTTCTTATAGTTTCCACGACGGTCTTGTACGAGCTGCATTACGGAACCGACATATTCTTTCGGACAAAGAATATCGGTAATCACCCAAGGCTCGCGCGTTTCCTGAATGCGCGAAGAATCAGGAAATTCTGCCGGAGATTTAATCAACAGTTCTTCGTGATTGGTAAGCGTGACTTCATATCCCACGGATGGCGTTGTAATAACGATATCCATGTCAAATTCTCGACGCAGGCGTTCTTGAACAATTTCAAGATGCAGCATGCCGAGCAAACCGCAGCGAAAACCAAATCCGAGCGCTGTTGAATGTTCCGGCTCAAACGTAAGCGCCGCATCATTGAGCTTAAGTTTTAAAATAGCTTCGCGCAGCTTTTCATATTCAGAACCATCTTGCGGGAAAATCCCCGCATACACCATCGGACGTACTTCCTTATATCCGGGAAGTGCTTCAACCAATGTATGTTCCGCTTCTCTCGCAACCGTATCTCCCACGCGAACGGATTCAATATTCTTCAGTCCGGTTACAATAAATCCAATATCGCCGGCTTCAATATGCCCGCTTGAAACATGATCCGGTTTCAAATAGCCGACATCAATTGCCGTTCCGGTTGCATCCGTTGCAAGAAAACGAACAGCCGTATTTTTATCAAGTACGCCGTCCATACAGCGCACATACGCCACCACGCCCTGATAGTCATTGTATTTTGAATCAAAAATAACCGCGCGAAACGGTTTCGTTGCATCCCCTCTCGGATGCGGGACATCAGCAACAATGCGCTCTAAAATATCCGTAACACCTTCGCCTGTCTTCCCGGAAGCAAGAATAATATCTTCGCGCTTGCAGCCGATAAGCGCCATAAGCTCAGTGCTGCGCGCGGCAACATCCGCATTCGGCAAATCGATTTTATTCAAAACAGGAATGATCACAAGATCCTGTTCAATGGCAAGATACAAGTTTGCAATCGTTTGCGCCTGCACGCCCTGCGTCGCATCTACAAGAAGAACGGCCCCTTCAACCGCCGCGAGCGAACGAGAAACTTCATAGGTAAAATCCACGTGGCCCGGCGTATCAATCAGGTTCAGCTCATAAGCCGTTCCATTCTTCGCTTTATAATTCATGCGCGCCGGCTGAAGCTTAATGGTAATACCGCGTTCACGCTCAAGATCCATCGTATCAAGCAGCTGCTCCTTCATGTTCCGTTTTTCCACCGTACCGGTACGTTCAAGCAACCGATCGGAAAGCGTAGACTTTCCGTGGTCAATATGTGCAATAATGCAAAAATTTCGCTTCAACTTTTGATCCATGAGGCCAAAGCTAGCGTATAATGTGGTCTCCGTCCAGTGTAGGCGTGCTGGAAAAATACATTACGTCGATCCTGTTAAACCGCCCGCTTGATCAACGCCTTCTTCCAATTTCACGTGCCTCCACAATTTCCGATGAATGGCATCCCAAAATTCAAAAAGCTCCCGAGATCGCAAAAGCCAGGCAATAAGAATAAACACAA
>Ga0210058_1002074_pt1 | contig 16900 bp, 4 predicted proteins | sample CryGeymeta201511_FD_183979 | JGI IMG/M metagenome (GOLD analysis project Ga0210058, IMG submission 183979) | Groundwater microbial communities from Crystal Geyser aquifers in Utah, USA - Crystal Geyser metaG 2015-11 (SPAdes) (version 2) | ecosystem: Environmental > Aquatic > Deep subsurface >...
CGGCAATTGGTCTCGAAGTTGCTTCAATTCCGCTTCCGCCTTTTCCTCGATGTTAGAGGAGAGTTTTTCTATCCCTCTTAATCGAACAAGCATTTCCACTGCATCCACCATGCTTGGAATTGTGCCTTTTGCCTGTTCTTTTTTAACCGCTTTGAGCAATTCAGCCTGGGCGTGAACAATGATCTCATCCCGAATTCGCGCCACATCGGTGCGGTCACGCAAATCCTGGGGAAGCCGCTTTATGACCTCCAGCGCTAATTCGTAATCCTCTTTCGCCTTCAGTTCCGAGATTTCCTTATATGCCTTTGAAACAATCCGATCCTCCCGAATCAAAACCAGAAGCGCTTCGCCGCGTTTGTCATTAACAGTTTCCTTATCGCTCCTGACAGTCAACGCGCAACGCTTGGCATCTTCAAATTTTCCAAGGCGGCGATAGGCCTCCGCCAATTGATAATTCAAATCCACATCGCCGCCCCAATCATCCCTGGTTTGTTCCTCGCGCAGAACATCCAATGCCTTCTGAGCGTTTTCCTGCGTCAGGGCAATCTGCGCTTCGAGAATCGCCCTTTGCTTGCGGGCCATTTTGACATCTAAATTTATTTCCGGGGAATCGGGATAAAATTCTCTCAGCGCTTCCCAGGTTCGGACAACATCGCCCCATTGCCCAGCCTTTGCCTGTTTGTCTGCTACGGATCTGGCATAAGCCATTTCGGTCTCTCTGGCAAGGCGCTTCTCCCCTCCAAAAGCCAGGTTCGCCGTTCGCAGAATGCCTGCCCACTCAGCCGCCTCTTCCAAGTCTTCATCCGATGAGCTACCCTTTCGGGAGCGCACATCTTCAAGTTTCTTCAACAACAACTCGCGCAGCGAACTCCCCAATTCATCCGCTTCCCTTCGGGCATCTATCGTATAAATAGACCGCTCTGGGTCGTCAGCGATTTCACGGAATGCCTGGAGCGCTTTCAATCTCCGATTTACATCCTCAGACTTTTTCAGGGAAAGAGCATTGGTCATCCGACCGATGACTTTCTTTTCATTCTTTCCGTACTCTTTCAATTCCTCGATCAATGACTCCAGCTCGCTTTTGCGATTTGGGTCTTCCTTAATAACATAATCGAGGGCATCCTTTGCTTTACGAATGTCCGCGTCTCGCAGATACTGGCGCGCCTCGATAATCTTCAACTCAATGCCCGCCTGCTTTTGCAATTCATCGGCTTTATCGTAATACGTTCCGCCTTTGAATTTTTCCTTAAACTCCTTGCATTTGGCAATGATATCCGCCCAATTTGGGGATTCGGAATCCTGGAGCGATTTTAGGACTTCCCATGCTTCTCCCGCGCCGCGATTGGTTGCGATCTCGAACTTGAGCGCTTCCAGGCGCGGACCTTTGAACTGCCCCCTTTTACTGATCTTGTCAAACAAGTCAAAGGCCGCCTTGCGCGTATCGGCATCCTTCATCAAGCGACGGATTTCCCTTTCCGTCTCGGCGAACTCAACAGTAATCTTCTGGCGATGTTCGAGTTCCTGTTGTAGTTTATTGACCTTTTCAACAGTTTTTTTAATGACGAGCAATGGTGTGCCAGAAAGTTTGGCAGGGAAACTTAGCGCATCAGAAATGGACTTGCTGGCGGCTTTATAATTTTCCTCTTCCAACAAAGCCTGCGCCTCCCGCATTTTGGCTTCCATGCGGTCCGCCAATAACCCTGCCACCAATTCGCCTTGTTCATCAATACGCTTGTCAATTCCTTCCAGGTGCTTCCACAGATTGCGGGCTTCCATGAGCAGGGTCAGACCCTCTTCCGGGGAAGCAGTGCGGGCGCGTTCACGGAGCGCTTCAGCATTGTCGCGATTCTTGATCTGACGCTCGATTTCCGCGAGGCGAGATTGCAAATCGGCGCGATCGTTTTCAAAAAACGAATATCCCAGCGGCTTTTCTTTTTCGACATCATCAGAGTCGTAATATTGCTGGTTGACCGCATCCGCCAGTCTTTGCCTTGCCCAGTCCAAATTATGAGAATTCCTATCCACCTCGCCTAGCCGCTTTTGGGTTTCCTGGTGCGAGAAATCTTCCCAGTTCCTGCGCGCATCCTTTAAAGCCTCATCGGTCGGAATAAATGTGTTTAGGGTGGCATCCCAAACCGTCATCTGGTTGTGAATAATATATTGCTCGTACTCATGCACCGCCTCAGCCCTCGACTCCAGATTTCCGACGCGGGCCTTGGTGGTAGTTTGTCCCTGTTTTTCGCGCAATTCGTCCCAGCGGTCTTTACCAGCCTGATATAACTGAACAAGTTCATCGTCCGCTTTTTTACGGGCAATCAATTGTTCCGCTTCGCGGACGGCATTCGCAAGCACATCTATCTTATTAAACTCCTGAAGATGGATCTTGATTTCTTCAAGATGTTCCTTCTGCTCGGCCTCCGACTTCGAACTTAACAGGGCGTTCAATCCCTCCAAAGCGCGTTCGTCTTCTTCATCAAGTTCCAGCGCCTGGCGATAGTTTTTCTCCGCAGCGTCCCAGACTTTATCATCGAAGGCTTTCTTTGCCAGATCAAGCAGGGCCTTGATCTGCGCCTCGCGTTTGATTTTGGCTTCATTCGCCACTTGTTGCGCGCGTTGACGGACATCCTCGGGAGTTTTTTGATTTTTTAGAATAGTCTCGGTCAGGGAAATCGCCGAAGCGAATTCGTCCTTGCCAAGCAATTCTTCTGAGCGGGACAAATTTTCCCTAAGCGTTGAATTCAGCATTTCATCTTCCGCCGTGACGGTTTCAGTTTCGGCGGGCATTGCTTCCGATGTCATTAGTGAACTACTATCCGGTAAAACGTTAGTCACCTTGGAATCCAATAATGTGTCTGGAATCTTTGAAGATTCAGCCATTTGCCTGGCTTCGCTGGCCTTTGACTTTTTTTGCTCCATGCTCTTCGCTTTCTCTTTAGGAGTCTTTGAAGCATCTGGCTTGCGCGTCAATCCAGCCTTGGGAAGTTTGATTCCCAGGCTTTTATATTCCACAGGGCACGCGTCTTTCATGCCGCCATCCCGCCACCGCTTCAATTCGGTGACGTGAGTGCTCAACTTGCTCCACTTTCTATTCTCCCCCTTCTTTTGCGCGGCGGCGGCCATTTTTTGTAATTGTGCGATCAGGTATTCAATTTGATTAGCATTCATCGCCTTATCCTAAAATAACCTTGATACGGAAAATAATGATTTTGCTACGGAGCAGGAGTTGTTGGCAGCGAACAGGTGGTAGTAAGCGTGGACACACTTGGTGGTGTCGGGTCTTTCGTTGTCAAAAAGTTTGTTCCGACCCAACACCCGCCGGCATCCCACTCACCAATTTTTTGCCCAGCCGCAATTCGGTAAAACGTGAAATCTCCGTCGCTCGCGCTACCATCAAAAAGTAAACATACTGCTTTGGTCATCGTGAACACAAGTTGAGCTGCCGCATCGGCATTAGATCTGATTTTTCCGTTTGCAGTAATACAATTTGGAACAGCCAACACCTCAACTGGGGTGATGGTAGGCGCTTCAGTAGACGTGGGGGTATATGTAGGTATTAAAATTGGCGTAGGCGTTTCTGTTGGAACAACTACCACTACGGGAGCAACTGTGGCAGTCGGGGGCGTCATTCCTATAATGCTGGCAAGAACATCCCCATTCCAAATTGCCAGCATAGCCAGAATCCCAATCACCGCCAGACTGCCGCCTGCCAATGCCCACTTTGGCCATGCGTGCTGTGGCTTGGGTTTGAAAATTTCAGGAATGAGATGAGTCACTTCAGGAATCAATTGCGCTGAACGAGATTCAGGGTCTGCGAAAACCAGCAATCCCACCAATAACTTCTCCATCTCCTGGCTGAGATTTCCTTTTTTATAGGCTCGAAGCACATTTCGCGCAAACTTCGCACTATTCCATTTCTCAGTTTTTTGATCCACAATTTGGCGCTTTTGCCAGGCCATGCCGCGACGATAAAGGTTATCTGTCCATACCAGATTACGCAGGGTCTCAGCAAATTCAGGGGAGTTATTCACAGGATTGATTTTCAGCAATTGAGTAAATAGTTTTTGTCTGGCTGCAAATAAATATTCGAGCGAGGCCGAATTCCCGCGAAATTGCGGCGGGATTTCGGGAGAAAAATGAGTTGCGATTCTTTCCAACAATTGCAGGTCAAATTCTCCTTCTTCCAATTTGGTTTTATTTTCCTGCTCCCAATACGTTATGCCCATTAAGGCCGTCACTTTAGCCCTGAGTTCGGTGAACCGCTTTTGTAAACTTGCGTCCTGCGTATTCAGGGCCTCGACTTTTCTCAGACTCCTGGCCGCATCCAAGGTTTTCCCGTCTTTATAAAAATCATCTGCCTCGTGTAAAAGCACATCAACCGCCGCGTTAATAACATTCTTCTGGGAGACAACGGCAAGCGCGGCATAATCTCCCAATCCCTGAATCAGTCCATTAACTTTTTGTTGAGTCTGGAGCGCCCACCGGTTCTCAGATTCCAGATCCAATATCTGTGCGCATAATTCATTAATCTTGCCGAGACGTTCGGCCTGCAATCCGCTCACGCTGTCACTGACCTGGGCAGGCATGCCTGCCAATTTGGGAAATACATCGTTAAGTTGTTCCCACTGCGCCCAAATCTCTTCGGCTTTCCCCTTTAAAACCGCGATGGCTTCTTCCTTTTGTTTTTGGTTTTCAGACAACGACTGACTAAATTCGTTTTTCATGGCAACACCTCTTTGTCTCAGTTCTTCTATCTTCGACTTCAACGCCTTGTCCTCGCTTCCTGCTAAACAGGAGGCCTGATCCAGAAATTCGAGGGCATCTTCAATATCTCCAAGCCGATTCTGCAAACGGGCAAAAACTTGTGGCATCGGCAAATTTTGCAAAGCGCCACGCGCGTCCGTAAACATCAGGCTCGAGGCGTTCGCAATTAAGCGATTCACTTTCTCTTTATCTGCTTTATCCATTTCCTCCCGCCAGACTTGAATTTTTTCCTTCATTTTCTCGCCAAGTGCAGCATCCAGCGCTGACATCAATTCGGCGATCCTCTCAACACGCTCTAAACCGATCATATCGGCAGGACGAATAAAATTCTTCTCAAATAATTTAACGGCCAGTTTATAGGGCAACGCGTTTTTGTCGTGCCTGATTAATGGCACATAAGGCAATTCGCTGTCCAACTGTCGAAGCGTAGAAAGAGCCAAACGAATTTCGTCGGGGTAACGCCAATCCAGCGCTTCGGGCGGAGCGGCAGGGGCAATCCCACATCCCCAAAGAATTTGAGCGGCATCCTCTAAAAGTCCAGAATTGAAGCGCTCGCCTGCCAGTTTATCCGCGAGGGCATAAACTGCCTGGTTGCCAAGGTCCAGCTCAAGCGCTTTTTGGAGTTCATCCAGGATGATGGTAAGCTCAGTCGCCATCTCTATCTTTTTTAGCGACGCGTTTACCTTTTCCTGGTTCTCACCTTGTCTATGAACAATACCTGCTTGCCCTAACAGGTCTCCAACCTTATCCTTCCACTCATCGTGATCATCCGTTTTAATCCATATCCCGTGAGCAGAGCGATAAGCGCCTTCCGCTGATTTGTATTCTCCATCTCTCTGCGCAATAATCGCCTGCTGGACGAGATTCAGCGCTTCACATTCCTCGCGCAGGGTCCGCAACGCTTCGGATGGTAGAGTTTTCATAGCAGTGTCAAGGCTGACACCTGCATCTTGAAATTGCTCTTGTTCCATCAACTCCACAGCCTGTTCGGCCAAGTCCTTTACCCCGCTGTAATTCTTTTCGCGCGCCAACTCTCCTGCGTATGCCAGCCAGGCCCAGCGGCGAAGTTTCGATGAAGAAAGCAGCCTAGCGCCTATTTGAAATAACTTTCGTGCGGGCGCATAAGACGTTCCTTCGTAAAGATTACGAGCGCGGGTGTAGTAATCCGACTCTTCCACAACTGTCCTTTGCAGTCGCTCGTCGTATTCCTTAATCTGGATTCCGCGCTTCGAAGCGATCTCCAGCGCTGTCCGCGCTAACCGATAATGACGCGTTTGATCTTCGATTTCTTTTTCGGGATTTGCTTTTTGGGCCGCATCCACGGACCGTCGGATGTCTGCAATCAGTTCGTCTGGAGTCTCTTTCCAATATTCGTCCAGGTTTCTAAACTCCTGCGCGATTTTTTCCGCAGAGTCGAGCGAAAGCAATTCGTCTCCCACACGCGCGGATGGGTTGGGATGCAACAAGCGGCGCAGGATTTCCTGCAAGCCCCAACTGATTTCCTTCCATTCGGGATAAGCACCCACTGCCTGATTAAGGATTCTCCTGCTTTCCGTGATTGGGCGGCCAGTGGCCAGGCGATAAATATACAAACCAGCCCGTAAAATATCACGCGCCTGTCCTGCGGGGTTCGTTTCTTCGAGAGTGCCCCAATCGGTTATTTTGAGGTTTTTCTTCTCCTGATCCCACCACAAATCTTCAAACTTCAAGTCAATATAGTTTTTTTTCAATTCCTTCGATAATAAATGCAGGGTCCGGAAAAGTTGAACGCCAATGACGACGACATCTTTTTCTGATAAATGACCGCCACTCACCAGGTCCGGGAATGGTTTGCCGGTCATGAACTCCTCCACGATATAGGGAGTTTCTATCTTATTGTCTCCCCCGAAATATTCAGGCGTTACAAACAATCCATCGCCTGCTTTCTTCTCCGCTAACCTCATCTGAGCCAGAAAAAGTCCCTCTCCAATGAATAGTTTGCGCGCCGCTTGCATATCGGTCGGACGCATCATCTTGATGGCAACCGTGCGCTTGCCATCCCGTGATTGCGCCTCATACACTTCGCCCGTCGCGCCCTGTCCAAGCCTGCGTATGATTTTGAATTCCCCCGCGACGGTTGGAAATATTTCACCAATTTGGAGCATGTTATTGTTTGAAGGTTTTGTCATAGGTTTTTCTCATGCGCTCTTTATCTTTATTTCCTTGAACCATTCCACACAGTCATCCAACTGCCAATTTAGTTTATATTTAGAGATTACCTCTTGCATTTTATCTCTATAAATGTCAGGTGGCCCGAAGCTATAGACTCGTTCCAAAGCATGAGTCACATCTATTTGATCCAACTCTTCGATTTGTTTTTCAATTTCCTGGACTTGTTTGTAGTACCCTAAAAACACAAACGGAGTTTTTATAAATACAGCCAACTCACGCCTACATTTGGCAGGGTTAATACGCGCCATTTTTTGATAATAATCAATGCCCTTCCAACCGCTCGGTTTTTCTTGTAGTACTATGGCTTTTAGTTTATCAAAGGCTCGGAAGACATCAGGGTCGTCGTCAGTCCATACATCCATCATCATCTTAATGAGCATCGGGGCGCGAAATGTGTCGTCATCCAAAGTTTTTTTCACAACATTCTTCTTGAAATTTTCCATTTCCAAATTAATATAATTCATAGAAACAGGATCATCCTGATATTGTTTTTGTAATCCTTGTAACAGCTGCAAAAAGGATGTGTTTAGGGGAGCATCTTTTTCTCTATTCTTATTTAACACATCCAAACCCAACTTATCGAATAATGTTTTGGCAATTCGCAATTTTTCTCGATTTTCAGATAATCTCTTACGGTCTCCTGGAAAATCATCCTGCTTGGCGTCGGCTAGGATTTCCTCAATCCCCGTTACATAGCTGTCGAGACGTTTAATGGTTAAACTTCCATCGCGTTCATCAATCGCCATCTCATTGCCAATGGCGATTAATTTATCTTGCCGTTCTCGAGATGAGGACAGGGGAGTAGGCTGGATAAGATTAGATGTTTCATTCTCTTCAGTTGGCTTTGGCACAGACTTGCTATTATTTGTTTGTGTTATTGAAGCCTTGGAAACAGCTTTCTCATGATCGTTGGTTTTGGGTTTTGTTCTAACCTTTTTCACGGGCGCCATATCGTTCAAGACTCTCGCATTGGCAGAGCCCACCTTCCTCTGGCTTTGGGCAAGATCAGGAGATTTTGCGCCCAGAGCGAGAGTCATGTCAACATCGGCTCCTTTATATTTAGGAATGTCTAAGGTTCTCTGTTCCTCTGAGATTGCTTCTGAATCGCCAGTCAATTCGTTTTGTTCCACTTGTTTTTGCCTGGCATCATTTATTTTTTTTCTCAGGGCGGTGCAGGTATACGAATAACCAGACATAGGAATAATATCCAACAACATCAAGGCAGTGTCAGGCGATCCACTATCCACACTTTCACTTGAGGCAGATAATACAAAATCCATCAATTCGGGATGATCGGGATCCAGGCGAAATCCATCACGCCAGGCATCCAAAGCCAATTCGATCTGTCCTTTCTTGAAATACTGTTTGCCTTTGGATGCTTTCTTCAAAACTTTTGTCTCATTCAGCAACTCATTAATCGAGTTTTCCAAATTCGCGGGAGAAATTGCTTCTGGTAAAAGAGCGGAGGAAATGGTTAGAGCAAGCGACCTGGCTTGTTCGTAGTATTCCATTGACGCATTATAAAGATCACGCCGGTCTTTTTCGGATTCGTCGCTTGCCTGCTCACGCTTGTTTTCAGCTTGCGCATAAAGTCGCTGGACCTTCAAAACATCCAACAATTCTTCATAAATTCTCTTAATCTCTTGATCGTCTGAAAGATCAAAAGACAATTTATTAAAATATCGCTCTGCATCTGTATACTGTTGACTAAAGTAGGCATTCACAGATTTGGTCACAATATCCCTGATACGCTCCAGCTTTTCATCTGGATTCGAATCTGGCATTGATTTTTTTATCGCATATTCCACTTTTGACGTTAACTCCACAGCCTGCCGCCACCAACGAGAAACATGCGGCTGTGAAGTGTGAGGATACGCATTGTCAATCAACGTTAGCGCCGCCGAATAACTGCCCGCGCTAAACAGAGCAATGCTCTTGGACGGATCGTCTCTTTGCGACCAGGTCTCTTCCAGCGCTTTTTCGAGAACGCCAAAATTCTTATCTGGCTGCGTGTTCCGCTTACGTAATATGCTGACAATCTCACTGGCTTTTTCCACATCATCAGAAATAAAATCTCTTGCCATTGATATCAGAGAGGCTTCCTCCATTTTCCAATATTGAAGCAGTCTCTCCAATTCTCTCCGGGCTTGCATGGCTGTTTCAAATTTTTGCGAGAATAACCTGGACAACAAATTCTTTACGCCGTCAGACAACTCTCCCCAATTCGAAGCGCGCTGTAGACTTCTTACTTTCAGATTACCTTGCAAGTCGGGCAGTTCACCTGTCAGCATCCAATATAAAGAGACAGAAGCGCGAAAGATATCAATTAAAACAGGATCAGTCTTTCCGGCGGCAGTTGGGCGTCGTTCTTCCAATACATTCCAGTCTGTTACTCTTAGGTGACCGCCGTTTTCTTCCTGCCACCACAAATTTTCCATTTTCAAATCAATAAATGTTTTATTCAATCTTTCATGGAGTACCGAAAGAATTCTGAACAATTGCATGGCAGCATTTAGCGCAGTCGGTTCGTCAAAATGCCGCGCTTCACTCTCGCGCAGGAGATCGGGGATTTTCTTTCCACGAATAAATTCCATGGCAAGAAACGGTTCTTCTGCGCCAGGATCGGCTAAAAGCAAACGAGGAGCGGCGTGAAAGCCATCTTTCAACTTTTCTTCTTCCAACCATAATGTTTGAAGCGTAAGGGCTTCACTTTTCATCAGACTCGCGTCCTGGCCGGGGCGAAGAATCTTAAGCGCGATGCCGCCATCCTTATCGTTCGGATCTTGCGTATCACGAGCGCGGTAAACCTCACCCACCAAACCCGTCCCGAGGTGGGCAAGAATCTCAAAGCGACCGGCAAACAATTCCGCTTGCGAATCTTTCGCAATCATGGTCTTAGAATCCACCAAAGCGCTCCTCTTCCACGATATACCTGAGATAAGCGCCCAAACTGCGTTTGATTGGATCAGCTTGTCCCAACAATTCCTGGATTTGATTTTGATCAATCTCACGCAGCTGCTTCATGAGTTGATTGTGGTCAGATGCGGATACTTTTTTGAGCATGCGGTGAAAAGCCTGAAAGTAAGCCGAAATATTATTTGGCGACAAAGGATGAGAAATATGCAATGAAGAAGAACATGGCATATTCAGTGAAAACTCCTGTACCGCGCCGAATAAATCTTTTCCTCCAGCCTTTACAATCACTTCTTCAAAGTCACTGAGCGCTGGCACACGCCATGCTTTTACAGCAGAATCGTAGCGAACCAGGCCAAATAGCCAACCTTTAAAAAATAGATTCGCCAATGGAACATATCTGGATGTAGATCCGGTATCTGCTGGCATGCCAACTTCAAAAATATGCACAAATTGCGGGTGAAGCAAGAACGGCGTCTCGAGAATATTACGCAGTTCGTTTTCCACCTGGGCGGCATGCTGTTCAACGACAAAGATGTGAGCGCGGGGTTGAAAGGCATATCCATTTTGGGCGCGCGAATAAACATCCGTAGTTTCGAGCGCAATTACGTGATAAAAGCTCATCAACGTGATGGATTGAGGGAAATCAATGGCAGGCTCCAGTTGAACAAATCGAGGAGTATAGTGCAATTCGTTTTCAACTTTTTGCGCCAAGCGAGGGTCAGATGTTAGAAGAAAGTGTTGCCCTACTTGATCTACGGGCGCATCCAGCGCATTGTATGGAAGCAAGGGATCGCGTGCCTTTTCCAAAAATTCAGCAGCCTTTGGCAGCATATTTGGCGCTAGATATGAGTCTAAATGTTCGTCCAATATTCCCCGCGAATAATAGCCAGCCAAATTGACCAGTTGTTCGTATGCCTGATTCAATTGATTGCTGTCATAAAGGATGGCCAGCGTTTTCGGCAAACCATCTTGCGAGTCTTTTGTTGAAGACGCAACCAAAAGATGTAGTTTCAGGCCGTTTTCGTTTTTACAATACCAGCCTACACGCGCGCTTAATTTATCTAAAACATCTCCCTTGGCACCAGTTTTGTCGCTTAACTCCGGACGGATATGCCGAATGAAAAATGGCCTTTCCAGTCCATCGAAAGGCGGTTCATTTTTTCCGTCTTCAATGGGGGCTTTCCGAATAGACGACCTTATCCGCGAAGAGAGGGACTCACGCGCCATAAACCAATCTTGTTCGATCATTTGTAAGAGAGATAGACCATCTTCGGTGTGGGATTGAAATGCAAAATGGCGACGGTCAATGCCCCCGGCGGCGGGTTTTCCTGTGAGCGCTCGATACCAATCTTTCAACTCGGCATCTGTTTGCTTTGTTATTGTCAACCAATTGTCCAGGTGAAAATTTAGAGTCTGCTCAAATGAGATTTTTGATTTTTCCATTCGTTTCAACGTAAATTGCGCTTGTTCCAACAAACGCTGGAGAGCAGAGACACAGCTTATCAACAACGAAAAGCGATTTGAGCGGCTGGCAAATGTCGAGTCCCCAGCGCCGTTTAATTCTCGAGTGATCCATTCTGCGAGTTTGGATGTGAACAAATCGTCAAGATTGGCCGGTAAATTCCCCAGACCCATTCCACTGGATTTACCAAGCAGGCAAATATCCAGGATTGACGGAAAAATTGGATGAGAACCAGCCAAATCAACGTGCAGGAAATCCAGTGCTTTTTTCTGTGAAACTTCGTCATCAGGGATAGGCTTCGAAGAGGAACCCCAGGGAATTGGAATGATGCCTTCCAAAGGCCGGCCTGCCTCTCCACCGAAAAACAACGTCCGCAACAGGCGCAATTCGACCGCCCGCCGTAAATCATCAACAGGGAGTTTGAGGGTGGCAATACCGATGCTGCTTACAAACGCTTGTTGGTATTTATCGCGTGCGTTGCTTGACCTCTCGCTTGAATTTTGTAATGCCTGATGGATAGTATTATCAGGACTGATCAGAACAGTCAGTGACTCGCTCATTGCATGAACGACATCATCTGATTCAGTACTACTATAAAAGTCACCACCTGGCCTCTGGGAGGACTTCTTATCTACTAAGAAACACAGGTCAATCAAGGCAGTTTCAGCAATGCCAGTTAATTCAGCCGCCGGATAAACAAAACGAGTAAACCCGTTGTAAAGAAAACGATTTAATTCCCGGAGAGCTGCAAACTTGTCTCCGCTTTCATCAAAAGAGAAGGAGTCTCCCGTATCAACCGCCAGCATGGCCGTCAATCGAGATAAATTCCTCTGCAAACCGTACCCTTCCACCACTTTATGGCGGAGTAGAAATGCAATATCCCATAAGGGAGAACTCTCAGGCTCGTCCAAATTTGCAATTATAAACACCTGCGGGGCGCTTCGAAAGGCAGTCATTGATTTCTGCAAAGTTCGATATACATCTGACTGCTCCCGTGATTGAAGAGACATAAAAAACTTGGCGCGTTCAATTGCACGCAAAGAAGGCTGGTTGCCCGATTCACGAAGCCATTCAAAATAAGGCCTCTTTGACAAACCGGGATAATCCAAATATTCGCCATCAGTTTGATAACTAATTTTTTCATGCGCATCAAGGATGCCAGGCTCGGATATTTTCGAAGATTCGATCAACAATAAGCGCAAGTCTTCAGGAAACTGTCCAAGATGGCGTTCCAACAGATTTTCCTTTACCTGACTCAATACACTTTGTCCAGTTTCACCCAACCCGATTACGAGAGTAGGCGGATAAACTGGAATTTCATCCCGTCGAAGAGGCTCAAGACGCGGCAATTTTGACAACCATTCCAACACAAAACGGTCAGTAGGCGAGCCGGAATCCCAAAAGATGCCATCCTTTGGCTCTGGCTTATCGTGAGAAATATTCATTGGGCGATGGTTAGAAAAATCAGACATACGTTTTTGATAGTATTCCAGTCCCCAATCCAAGATCAACAACTTATGAGGACAGCCCGCGCCTACAAAATGCAGGCGCGGGCATTTTGAAACCCTATATGCTCCTAAGAACCTCGTAGTGTTTCGATTTGACGTTTATAGATTACTTTCGCAAGATCAGCCAGATCTTCATATTCGACCGAAATGCTGGGTTTCTCAGCCGGGGATTTCCCTTCACGGTCTTTCTCAACCTTTTGCAATAGTGTATTCACAACACCGGTCGGATTGTCCAATTGGAATTGCAGACGCTCAATTGCTCCGTCAACACCAATCTCGTTCATGCGGGCTTGCACCGCCTTTCTAACATCCACCATATCAATATACAATTGGTCATTGTCAATTGCCGAACCTTTATTCACAAAGACATCAATCACATCCAGGAAGTCCGGCGACTTATATTTCATGGGATCATCAAAAATCCTGGATAAGTGAATGGACTTGTGTTTACCGGGAAGCTCAAAGACGTACACATCTTGAGTTCCGTTGCGGTCTTTGCGAACAAATCCATAAGCCAAACACCAGAAGAAGTATTCGATTGAAGATTTTTCTTCCAGCAACGCAACAACCGAAGGATGAAGAATTCTGTATCCGCCATCTGGTTTAAGCACCTTATAAATTTCCTGTTCATAAAGTGCCGCGTTTCTTTCGGCAGGGTAAGTTTGAAGATGAGAAACATTTACGCCCTGCTGCACAGCCAACTGCTTGTAGGCATCCAAACAGGTTTTTCTCATGTTAAATGCTTCGCTGAGAAGCAAATCATCTGTCCTCATGATCGTCATGCGATATTTGTTATCAGAAGGTAGTAGCTCATATTTCGATTCGACAGCCATGGGATGCAGGGCATTTAACTTATCAACCATCCTGTGAAAATATTCGTCTCCTTTTGCTTTCTCCTGGTTGAAACTTGTGGTATTCACACGCACGAAGCACGAGACCATTTGGGCGCTTTTTCCTTCAATGCCTGCTTCGTATAAAGGCTCTGCCCATCCATTCACAGAATCTGCCAGCACATTCGCGCTGGGATACGCATCCATTAGCAATTTTGCCACAGGCGCCTGTTCTGGCAAATCGGAGTACTGCGCTTCTCCCAATGAGAGAATAAGCCGCAGATTTTCGCTGATGGCCGTTTCGCCGCTGGAACGGAATTCACCATAGGTGGGTTTCCCATCTTTTTGAGGAATTGCCACTTTCAAGCCCACCTTTGGCAGGCCGTCGCTAAGCGACACATCCCACCGCAATCTATTAAGAACCGCCTTCACCTTGTCAGAATTGGCTTGATAAGGCTGTTCCCCAATAATTCGCTGCACCTTATCCAGCCTCTTGTCCAGTGAATGATTGGCTTCCGCCAAATCCAATGAACTTTGAACGCTGCGATACAGGCTGCCAATTTGCCGTTCTGGGTTGCCCGTCGCCAAATAATCCACCCAATTGTCCATCTCTGACATTGCACTTTCTGCTATTGTGCGCATGTCATCCGCCGTTTCAACCAGCGCGTTAAGCAGAATATCATATTTCCGATGAGCAATTTTTACCTGTTCTGCCTGTAAGTAGGCAATCTGGGACATGTGAGCGCGCGGGTGAATAAACGCATCCCACGCACATAACCAGCACTTATCATTTCCATGTCGTTTGTAATAAGCCAGGGCATTGTTGGCCGCCGCGTCCAGGTTAAGCTTCGCCAAGCTCTCAGTGCGTTCAGCGCGTACATTGTTAAAGAATTCGATGAATTTCCCCATCGAAGCACGAATTTCCTGCAGGGTATCGCGGACATATCCCAACTTGCCTCCTTTGGCGCGTTCTACATCATCCACCGTGCCATTCAGTGTGACGGACATCCAGATGTAGAGCATGTCTCTAAATCGTTTAACCTGGAAACCCCGGCATTTTTGAAGCGCCTCGCCATATTTCCCGGGTCTTTCTGTTCCATCGCTCAACTTTGTTCCATAATGCTCGTTGATGAAAATCGGCGTTCTCTTCTCGATTCTGGAAATAGCGGGGCCGGGGGCATCCTTGGCGACTCGACTGGGTGGAACCTCTTTAGTGAGCAGTAAATTCAACTCGCTTTCCACTTCGCTTTTTAATTTCTTGCCGGGTTCATCTTCGCCCAGGTTTGCCAGGGCACCCAGATAAATATTCGATTGTTCCACGCCTTTTCCGGCCGCCAAATTCATGAGCGCAACGCGCTTACTCAATGCCTTGTCGTTATACGATTCTTTATCCCAAAGATCAGCAACTACATGTGGGAACGATGTGTTGAATACTTCTGCGTCTAAAGAGCCAAAGTCTTTGCTACTCTGTGAGCGCAGGAACTCAAGCGCCGCGCGCTTACCCGAATAGTTCGGCTTTTCCTCATTGGCATCGTTGGCTACACCCACAACTTGCTTCCTTTCCACATCTTTGATGGGGCGCAAAAGCTTGTCAAGAACATCGAGTGCAAATTGGTGCGAATAAACTTGGAGGTCAAAGTAGACCGGCACTTTGATTGTATATGCGCCAATTGCGCTGTGATAAGGCGCTCGGGGGAGGTTGTGAAGTTTCTGAGCATAGTTGGCCGTAATATATTCGGTATACTGTTGCCCAGCTTGCGAATCCAAAATGGTGCTGATTACGTCTGATACCATCGGAAAGAGACCCTCTTCAGGAGACAGTCTGTCGAACGAGTTTTTTCCCTTTCCTATCGCGTCCACCAGATAGCATACGTCAAAAATGCGCTCATTGATCTTGATCTGCAAGTTAGGATCTGTGGGGTTATAGATCATTTTTCTCTGACCGAATTCCTGCCCGATCATCAGAAAACGATCCAATTCCCGCCAGGCCGCAAAAGCGCGTGCTTGCATCTCTGTATTTTGGGCAGTAAAGACGCGCGGGAGGATATAAAACCCCCGCACACATAGATTCTTTTCAACTAGTTTTGAGGCCTCTTGGCGCGCCAGAATGCCCATATCAATGAACATACCCGCGCCCGTGCCGCCCGCAAAAGAGGATATGATAATGATTTCCAACTGGCGCGTCCCATTTACATCTTTTTGCAGTTTCCTAAGAGCAAGTTGCAAATGAGCCCGAATTTTGCTGTTGGGGCCATTGAGCAAGTCATTGAAGATTGCGATACGTCCAAAAGAACGAATCTGCCCAGAACCTTCTGCCAGGTTGAACGTCATTGTCGGGAGACGGAGTAACTCTTTCGCGTCGAACCAGGAGGCGATATGTGGATGCCGCTGTTTTGATGGATCATCCTGACCGTCACTGATTGAGCGAGCCAAGTTCAATACATTATCCCCAATCGGAATGAATTCAGTTCCAGGTTCCAAGCGAACGGATCCAAGTTTTACCTCGGCCTCGGAAACTTTGCCATCATCTCCAACTTTACCAACCAATGCCATTGGCTTGGAGGTTGTATCAAAGCATAGGAGTTTTACCCCATCCGGGATCTGCCCGTTACCAATTTCAAGCAAGTCTTTTTTGAGGTAAGTCAAAATCCATTGACCTGTACCACCAAGTCCGATAATGATTGCCGGTCGAGTCATTTTAGCCTCCTTGGCTGTTTCTGAGAGTTTTATTGAGATTCCAAAGGTTCATAACGTACTGTCATCCCACCCGTAAACGGGGTGGCGGATTGCGGCATGAGCGTTCCGTTGTATGAAACTCCGTTCATGTCAACAGCAGAATAATCAACGCATCCCAACTGCTCCTTGGATTTTTGAGCCCTAAGCGATCTTAACCCTAAAGAGGAATAAGCCTGCAGGGTCCGACGCGATATTTTAGAAACATTCCATCCTGTTCCAATCAGAATATCTGCGATAGGGGTTGTGCCGATTTCAAACACTAGGGTTCCTGTTACCGGGTTATTCCGGTTCAATGCAACTAACACTATGGCAATTATTATTGCCAATAAAGCGGCGATCCCGAGAACCTTATAAGTGATAGGGCGCGTAAACAAAGTATCGTGCAGAATAAAATCAGTTCCAACAATCTTGTTATCCGGGCGGTACAGATCAATATATGCGGTCTCATCTTCTACAAACACAGAAAGATGGTAAGT
>Ga0210058_1002083_pt1 | contig 16867 bp, 21 predicted proteins | sample CryGeymeta201511_FD_183979 | JGI IMG/M metagenome (GOLD analysis project Ga0210058, IMG submission 183979) | Groundwater microbial communities from Crystal Geyser aquifers in Utah, USA - Crystal Geyser metaG 2015-11 (SPAdes) (version 2) | ecosystem: Environmental > Aquatic > Deep subsurface >...
AGCTTGATCGAACGAGACGAAACCTCTCCCAGCGTTGCCACATTGCAAAGCCTCGCAGTTGCGCTCAATATCCGCATGAGTTATTTTTTTGAAGAGGAATCTCCCACGTCTGTCCTGCATATCAAATCAGGCGCCCGTCCGAAGATCACGAGCGAAGGAGTGCAGATCGAGGGGATGGGGAAAACTCTTCCTTCGCAGGAACTGGAACCGTTCTCGATCACTCTTGAACCACATGCAGGAAGCGGCGGCGAACGGCAGGTGGTTCACTCTGGACACGAGTTTGTCTATTGCCTGTATGGAAAAATCGAATACGTCATTGATGGCAAGGTTTACCTCATCGAAGAGGGCGATATCCTGATCTTCGAGGCGACGCTTCCGCACCTGTGGCGTAACCCTTATGATATCGAAGCAAAATTTATTCTGGTTCTTCAAACCCCGAACGCGTCGCGCGAACCAGTTCAACGACATTTCTCGGACCATCCGTCTGTAAACCACATTGGGCGATAGGCACATTTTCAGCAATAAAGACGCTCGGAATTTTCGCCGAGCGTCTTTGTGTTTAAGTAGCCATGAGTTTTGGGACAAGCACAAGACTTTCAACTTAATAAAAACATGACATTCGTTACATTCAAAAAACAGAATGTGTCGTATAATACATTCAGGTTCACGAATATGAAAAAACAAACCCTTCCCCAAATCTCCGAACAAATCGCCGCACCCCTGCAAGCCATCGCCTCGCCACAGCGCGTTGCCATCCTGCTCGCCATCGGACGCGGTGAAGCCTGCGTCTGTCATCTCGAAGCCGCGCTCGGCTGGCGGCAGGCCTACATCTCCCAGCATTTGATGGCGCTTCGCAAAGCGGACATCCTCACAGACCGACGCGAAGGCCGCTACGTTTACTACCGACTAAAAAACGCCTCCTTCCTTGACCTCGTGTTGGCCGCGGCCACCCTGAGCGGACTCTCCACTGAATCCGTTTCTGCGTGGATCAACACATCCACCTATCCCGCCTGTGAGTGCCCGCATTGCGCGCCCGCTGTCATTTCTGTCGAAAGTCTGAAACCTGTATGAACCTTCTTTCTTTCCTGACCCAATTGCTTCACGGCGGACTCGGCAACCTGGCCGCCTACCTCGCCGCGCACGTTCTCCTCTGCCTGCTTCCCGCATTCTACATCGCAGGCGCCATGACAGCCCTCATCCCCAAAGAGACGGTCACGCGTTTTCTGGGGCGCAACACGCCCAAGTTCGTTTCCTATCCAGCCGCGGCGTTGGCGGGATCCGTGCTGGCGGTCTGCTCATGCACCATTGTGCCGTTGTTCGCGGGCATTTACAAAAAAGGCGCGGGGATTGGCCCCGCCATCACGTTCCTGTTCTTCGCGCCCGCGGCTAACATCCTCGCGTTGATCTACACGGGCGGCGTCATCGGCGTTGACCTGGCCATCGCGCGCCTGGTACTCTCGCTGGCGTTTGGCATCGGCATCGGCCTGATCATGGCGCTCATCTTCCGCAAAGATGACGCCGCGCACGATAAAGCCACCGACACGATGTTTGCCGCGCAAGGAACCATGCGCCGCGCCGCGTTGATTTTCTTGCTCGTGCTGGTGACCCTGCTTCTCTCTGGCACGCTCAAAATCGGCCTGCTGACGAACACTTACGCCGCGTTCACGCTTCCCATTTCGGGCATGGACAAGTTCCAGGACGCCCTCTATCAACTCGTCCCCTTCGATTCTTCCAAAGGCGAGGAGGGCGTCACTGCACAGGGAGCCATACTCATCGGCCTGCTGGCATTCATCGGGCTTTCCTCTTGGAAGGGAATCGAACACATCCACGAAGGCTTCAACCGTTGGACGTGGGCATCTCTCGTACTGGTCGGCGTGACCCTGCTCACTGCTGCGGTCGGTATGTCTCCACATGCGGGCGGGTTGGACATTCTCGTCAACGGAAAATTCTTTGGTGTGCTGGTCGCCCTCGCCATTCTTGGCTTGATTCTCAAGACCAAACTCACCGAAGATGAAACCCGCGACTTCCTTTGGGAATCGTGGAAGTTCGTCAAGCAGATTTTCCCCCTGCTGGTGGTCGGCGTTTTTGCGGTGGGCGTCATCCGCGTGATCATCAAACCCGAATGGATCGAAACGCTGGCAGGGCAGAACACCCTGCTCGGCAATCTGGCAGGTGTGGTCTTTGGCGTGTTCATGTATTTCCCAACGCTCGTGGAAGTGCCGATTGCCAACATGTTCCTCAGTCTCGGTATGCACCGTGGACCTCTGCTCGCCTACCTGATGGCCGATCCAGAACTCAGCCTGCAAAGCATCCTGATCATCTCCACCATCATTGGCAAACTAAAATCCTGGACGTACGTCGCCTGGGTAGCGCTCTTCAGCACGCTGGCAGGTCTCATCTACGGCGCGTGGGTGGACGGCGCGAGTATCGGCCTTGTTTCACTCTATCTGGTTATTTTCCTTGCACTACTCTCTGCATTGTTGTGGTTCGTCAATCACCGCAACGAACAAAAATCCGCATCAGTTCCTGCAGACTGATAACTACTCTCCATTCTCTTTATAAGGAGTTTCCATGCTTACCATCAAAGTTCTCGGTTCGGGTTGCGCCAATTGCAAGCGATTGGAACAGATCGCGCGCAAGGTCGTGGAAGACATGTCAATGCAAGCCGAAATCATCAAAGTGACCGACTACAACGACATCATGGCCTACAACGTCATGTCCACACCTGGGCTGGTCATCAACGAAAAATTGGTTTCGTACGGACGCATTCCCACGCCCGCGGAAGTCACCACCTTCTTGACCAATGCGCTCATGGCAGAATAAGGAGCATCAAAGTCAATATGGACATCAACTCTACATTGCTGGCTGCGGTCATTTTTGCCTTTCTGATCGCCTTTGTATTTTCGATGTTCGGTCAGGGCGGGGGATCGGTGTATTCGCCGCTGTTGCTTCTGCTCGGCTATTCGATGCTGCTTTCCACTTCCACATCCCTGGTATTGAACCTCGTCACTTCATTATCGGCAGGCTATATTTTCTATCGCAAAAAGATGATTGATTACAAAACCTCCCTCATATTCGCGCCGGGAATCAGCGTTGGCGCCTTTGCGGGAGGGGCTTTATCCAAATCTTTCGATACGACGGTTTTGCTGTGGGTGTTCGTGGTTTTCCTGCTGGGCGTGGGAGCAAGGATGATCTACTCCTATTGGGAAAAGGGAAAGGTCGAGGAAAATTTGCCCATACACCTTTCCACTGCCATGTACGCGCTCATCGCGGTTTTTGGTTTGGCAGTGGGATTCCTCGCTGGCCTGTTGGGCGTTGGCGGCGGTATTTTCATTGTTCCGTTCATGGTCTACGTCTGCAAGATCCCGACGAAAATTGCGGCAGGCTCATCGCATCTTATCATCTCGTTTTCGGCTCTGGCCGGGATCATCGGTCATGCGACCACTCACCATTTCGATCTTCCCTTGATCGCCGTGACCGGCATTGCTGTTCTCATCGGCGGAAATCTCGGGGCGAGGATCAGCATGAAGGTCAATACTAGAATGATCAAGGCCGGATTGGGCCTGATTATGTGGACATTTGCCGCACAGCTTTTGGTAAAGCTATTGATGTAAAAAGGAGATTTCAAAATGACCATGCAACACATTCCCCCCGAATGGGCCTTCGAATTTCACGGCCACGAATGCCCCTTCATGCCGATTGGTTACCGTATGGGCAAACTGGCGCTGGAGTTTTTAGGCGCTGAAAAGGAAGCCGACCATGGTTTCTTCATCTTCCCCGAACTGGGCGAAGGTCATCCGCAGACCTGCATGATTGACGGCTTGCAAATCACCACCGGCGCGACCTATGGCAAGGTGATGATCGCCAAAACCTTCTACGGCAAACTGGCGGCAACTTTCTATCATCCGCAAAAGGGCGCGGTGCGCTACTCGCTCCTGCCCGATTTCGTGGACGCGATGGGCAAGTTTGAGTTTTTCGTCTATCGCAAGAAAGGCGTTGAGCCTTCGCAAATTCCGCTGGAAGTGCGCCGCGAGGTGATCCAATGGGTTTATGACCAGCCCGATGAAGCCATCTTCAAGGTGGAAGCCAACCCCGATTTCACTTACAAGCCCGTCAAAGGCTCGTTCAATAAAACTAAATGCAGTGTCTGCGGCGAATATGTTTTTGACCGTTACGTGCGCACGAAAGATGGACAGCCCGTTTGTATTCCCTGCTCCGGCTACGAAAAAGCTGCGCTGATCGAGCGATAAACTTTCTCTCCTGGCCGTCTTCGCCCATCCCGATGACGAAACCTTCCGCCCTGGTGGGACGCTGGCTCTGTTGGCCCGGCATGGCGTGCGCGTCGAAGCGCTGACCTTTACGCACGGCGAGGCTGGTTCGTGTGGCGACCCGCCGTTGTGCACGCCCGATAAACTGTCCGCTGTCCGCGAGTGCGAACTGCGTTCTGCCTGCGCCGCGCTGGGCATCCAGCCGCCGCGCCTGCTGGATTATGCTGATGGGCACTTGCACGAAGCGGATTTAGAATTGATGATCTCGCAAATTCTGTCAATCGTGAACGAAACCAAGCCGCAGGTATTGCTGAGTTTCGGCCCCGATGGACTTTCAGGTCATCCTGACCATATTGCCGTTGGGCAATGGACAGCCGAGGCTTTCTGCCGCGCGGAGGAGATTGCCGCGTTGTACACGGTCGCAGTGCCGCAATCCCTGGCGCAAACGCTGAACATGCGCCAGGTGCATCCCGTCCCAGATGAGACGATTGCCCTCAGTGTGGATGTCTCGTCTGTGTGGGACATCAAATTGGCTGCCATGCGTTGTCACGCGACACAGTTGAGTTCATCGCCAATGATGAGCGCAACGGTCGCGCGCCAGCGTCTGTTCTTTGGGCGCGAATATTTCGTTCGCGCCTCCGTCCGTCCAACAGCCGGTGATTTCATGCCGGAGATTCTCAAAGGATATCTGTAATGATCGAAGCCATTCAAGTTCAAGGATTGACAAAAGTCTTCACGACCGCCAAAGACCGCCCACCTCTGCGCGCCGTGGATGGGATTGACTTCACCGTTCACGAGGGCGAGGTCTTCGGCTTCCTGGGTCCCAACGGGGCGGGGAAAACATCCACCATCCGCATGTTGACCGGTCTCTCACAACCCACAGCGGGGACGGCGCGCCTGCTCGGTCTGGATTTGGACAAAGAACTGCCACGCATCAAAAAGCGCATCGGTGTTGTGCCGGAAGCCTCCAATCTGTATGACGAACTGACCGCCTTCGACAACCTGGTCTTTGCCATGCAGTTATACGGCGTGCCGCGCGCCGAACGCAAAGCCCGCGCCGAATCCCTGTTGGAACGTTTCCGCCTTAGCGAGAAACGCGACGCGCCCTTTGCCAAACTCTCGCGCGGCATGAAGCGCGCCCTGACCATCGCCGCCGCATTGGCGCACCGTCCGCCGTTGGTCTTCCTGGACGAACCCACCACCGGGCTGGACGTGATGAGCGCTCGCAACCTGCGGCAGATGATTGCCACTTTGCGTGACGAGGGCGTGACAGTCTTTTTGACCACGCACTACCTGGAGGAAGCCGAGCGCCTGTGCGACCGTGTCGCCATCATTGTCAAAGGGCGGATCGTCGCCCTCGACACGGTGGCAGGCCTGAGGTCCGGTGCGAAGCGCAAGACCAGCGTGGAGATGACTCTGGAAGGGGCAGATGGTCAGTCCGAAAAGAAACGCCTCGAATGTGACGATGGAGTCGAATCTGCCATCCAACGCTTATTGAGCGAAAACAACGGGCGGCGCGTCCTGGCGGTGGATACCCTGCGTCCCTCGCTGGAGGATGTCTTCGTCCAATTGACCGGCTTGAATGCCGAAGTGATGTTGTCCGAAAAAAGTGGAAAGGGAGGCGGAAATGCTGGCGGATGACCTGCGCGGCATGGTTTACATTGCCCTGAAAGATTTGAAGGCGTATTATTTCAAAGCGCCCAACATCAGTTGGGGCATCCTGTTCCCGTTTGCCTTTATCCTGGCGTTTGCCATCCGCAACCCCGGCGACCTGCGCGCCCTGGTGCCTGGCCTGCTGGGGCTGACGGTTCTCTTTGGCACAAGTTCAATGGAGGCCATCGTCATCGTCTTTGAACGGCGCATCGGCTCGCTGGAACGGTTACTGCTCGCGCCTGTTCGCCTGCCCGCCTTGCTGGCAGGAAAATTGCTGGGCGGCATGACTTTTGGCCTGACGGTGACTCTTGTGGTGCTGGTGGTTTCGCTGGCGATTTTCGGTTCAAGCGGGACGAATTGGCTGATCCTGTTTCTCGCGCTTTTGCTCTCGGCGACGGCTTTTTCCGCTATGGGAGCGTTCGTTTCAGTTGCAGTCAAGGAAGTCTTCGAAGCGCAAACGCTGGCGAATTTTATCCGCTTCCCGATGATGTTCCTGGGCGGCGTATTCGTGCCGCTGGCTTCCATGCCTGGCTGGCTGCAAGCCTTTGCCCGCCTGTTCCCGCTGACGTATTCCGTCGAGGCTTTGCGTGTCGCATTGTTTGGCGGCTCCTGGGCTACCGCCGCGCTCGACCTGGGCGCGCTGGCGGTCTTCAGCCTGGTTTTATTTGCATTAGCTGTGTACACCCTTGCACGGCGCATCGAATGACAGGAGGTTCCCATGCTCATCGAAAAATATGATCTCGAAGTCTTCACCCCGCCCTGCGACCCCGGCGCGGAACGATATGCGGCAAAAGCGCGTCTGACCGCCGATATTTCGGAAGTCCTGCCGTATCTCAACGCCACCTTGCGCGGCGCGATCTATATGCCCGAGGCCAGCGCCCTGACCTGGAAGAAGGGCGGGCACAACATCGCCTTTCACGCCTACGAAATCGCTACCAGTAACGTGGATGATCGGGACGGCGCGGAGAAAGAAATCAAAGGTCTGATTGATTTGGTCAACCGCACCTGGGAGCGCCGCGCCGAAATCACGCCCGATACCGCCACCCGCCAGCGTCCAACGTCAATGGCAATTTACAAACTACTCCCCAACACAAATTGTAAGCAATGCGGCGATCCGACTTGTTACACGTTTGCCCTGAAACTCGCGGCATCGCAAAAGAAATTGAGCGATTGCCCGCCGATGTTTGAACCACAATATGCCGAAAAACTCGCTGCGCTGGAGGAGATCGTCATCGAAGCGCCCGCAATTGTAGGACGAGATTAATCTCGTCCCACGAAAAGGAGACCCCAATGAAAAAAGCCCTGACCGTTTTGCTGGAAGATAAAGATGTCATCGAGTTGATGCGCGTTCTAATGGACAGCGATTCCGAAGGCGCCCTGGAATTCCTGCGTCAGCACTTCAAAGGCAAAGCCCGCGACCTGCTCGAAGGCGGCTGAAAGGTGATGATAGAAGTGCCCGGTGCGGGCGCATTAAAAGTCAGCGGCAATCTGTTTAAAAAATGACCTGTCTCGATTCTGTCACGCTCACCAAAACTCTTCCATGCCTGGCTGAACCGGACAGGATCATCATTATCGGCAAGCCGAACCGCCTGTTGGATGAAGTCCTGCCCTATCTTGCCACCCTGCCGGGTATCATTGCTTGGAACCCGGAGACCCTAACGCTGACTTTCCGCCGTCCGCATGGTTTCATGACGCTATACTCCGACAAAGTATACATCACACAAGTCGTGGACACCAATGAAGGATTGGAATTGTTCGACGCGCTCAAAGAGGCGGTCAATGCCGTCTGGGAAAAACGCGCCGAATTGACCGCCGTGACCGCCAAGAAGCGCCCCCGCGCCACCTCGATATCTGGGAATTGCTGCCGCGCACCAATTGCGGGCAATGCGGCGAGGCGACCAGCCAGCCCAGTCCCGCGAGAAGCGGAGGGGCGTACATCCATTTTTGTTTCATCGCCACCGCGCGTTCAAGCGGAATCAGAGTCCCCAAAAATCCAGAGATCATCAGCGGACCGTGCGCCAGCGCCAGCGCGGGAGTCAGCGCGGGCAGCAGCCAGCCGAGCCGCATCAGTCCCGCCCAGAGCGCGGCGAGCAGGGCGAGGATGGCGAGAATCAGAAACGGAAGAGGGAAGCGATTGGGGAGTGATTTCATGGCTTTATTTTACCGCTGGTTGCATGATAAATAAATTATTGTTTGCCGCAAAACGCGGGATGTATAATGAAGGCGCAGTTGCAATGCGTTCGCTCAACTGACAAATAAGGAGTCAGCATGGCTCGTCCCAAATCTCCCGTGCGTCTTGATTGGATGGATCCCGCAGCCTGCTCGCTGGAATATCGCTCGAAGATCATCGGGCGTTTGCCGTTCTTCAAACATTTGTCCCCTGATGCGATTTCCAAAATCAATGACTTGTTCCATGACCATGACGTTTCCGCTGATGAGCGGATCTATTTCGAAGGGGACGAGGCTGAATACTTGTATCTCGTGGCGATGGGAAAAGTCAAACTGGTTCGCAATACCGCTTCGGGACGCGAAGTGTTGCTGGATATTTTGCGCGGCGGCGAATACTTTGGAACATTGACGGTGCTTGGCGGACGCGTCCACACAGAAACCGCTATCGCCCAGACCGATTGTTGCATCCTTCAAATTTCTTCTACGGATTTTGAAACCATCCTCTCGAGTTACCCCGACGTAACGCGCAAGGTACTCGAAGTCGTCAGCCAACGATTGGCGGAATCACAGGAGATCGTCAAGCAGTTGAGCGCGTACACCGCTGAACAACGCATCGCGTCCGCATTATTGCGCCTGGCTGGGAAACTGGGCGAAGCGCGCGGGCAAGGCGTCTTAATCCAGTTGCCGTTCTCGCGGCAGGATTTGGCGGCGATGACAGGCGCCACCACAGAGACGGTCAGCCGCGTGATGAGTCGCTTCGGGGAGGCAGGAGTGGTTAAGTCGGGGCGCAAGTGGGTGACCATCCTGGATATGCCGCGCCTGGAAGAACTGGCGAAAAAGGGCGCAGTTAATTGATTTGCATCATAGAAGTTTTTATGGGGGATGAGTACACTCAGGGTATAAAGTTCAAACTCAAAAAGGAGACAAACCATGACTACCCTGACCCAACCCTTACGCGAGGAACACAAGGAATTGTTCCCAAATGTTGACCGCATCCGCCAGGTCGCTGAACTGATTGACGAAGCGCCGATTGCCGAAATTCGCGGCGGCGTGGAGGAAGTTTACAACTTCCTGGCAAACCACCTCAAGCCGCATGCGGAGGCGGAAGAGGCGGCGCTGTATCCTGTCGTGCAAAAAGTGCTCGGCAGTCCCGAGGCCACCAAAACGATGAGCCGCGACCACGTGGAAGTTGGCTTCTACATCGAAGAACTGGCGGCATTGCGGAGCGAACTAATCGGCGAAGCGTTGACGCCCGCGCAAGCCAAATCCCTGCAACGCGTTTTGTACGGCGTGTACGGACTGGTCAAGGTCCACTTTGCCAAGGAGGAGGAAGTCTACCTGCCAATCCTTGACCAACGCCTGACGCCCGAATCGGCGCGGGAGATGTTCGAAGCGATGGAAGCCGCGGCGCACGCAGCCAAACACGCCGCGCACGCCTGATAAACGAAGAAGGCTTGATCTCACATCAAGCCTTCTCGATGATGAAATCGAAGCGGCAATCCCCGTCTGCACGGACGGGGAAGCGCTCCATTCGTCGGAAGGAGAGCCATGACAATTCCTGGTCGCCCTCGCGTGGTTATCATCGGAGCGGGGTTCGCGGGACTATGGGCTGCGCGTGCCTTGTCCCATTCGCAAACCGACGTTCTTGTTCTGGACCGCAATAATTATCATACATTCTTTCCGCTGCTCTATCAGGTTGCCGCCGCGGAACTTGAAGCGGAGGATATTGTTTATCCAGCGCGAAGCATTCTGCGCGGGCAACAGAATATTCACTTTCTCATGAATGAGGTTACCGAGATTGACCTTGCCGCCAAGCAGGTTAAAACCACAGACCACGTTTTCCCTTACGATTTTCTTGTCCTGGCCATCGGCAGCGTCTCTCACTTTTTTGGAGTGACAGGCGCCGCCGAATATGCTTTCCAACTGAAGACGCTGGAACAGGCAATCGCCCTACGTAACCATATCCTGTTCCGCTTTGAACGAGCGCTGTGCGAAACCGACCCGCAACGGCGGCGACAAATGCTGACCTTTGCCATCGTCGGCGGCGGACCGACTGGGGTGGAATTCGCGGGTGCGCTTGCCGAATTGATCCGTGGTCCGCTGGTAAAGGATTATCAGGCGCTCGACCCTCGCGAAATGCGCGTCCTGTTGCTGGAAGCGACGGACCGTATGCTCGCTTCCTTTCCAGAACGTCTCGGAACCTATGCTGCAAAGCGATTGCAAAAAATGGGGGTGGAGATACATCTGCGGGCGGTGGTCAGCCAAATCACGCCTACGTCTGTGCAATTGAAGGATGGAACAACGATCCCGCTTGAAACCGTGATTTGGACATCGGGCGTACGCGGCGAGTCTTTCAACGCAGAACTTCCGACGATAAGGAATGGACGGGTGAAGGTTCTTCCAACGCTTCAAACCCCTGACCATCCCGAAGTCTATGTGATCGGCGACCTGGCCTTCATAGAGGAAGATGGACATTCATTGCCCATGCTCGCTCCGGTCGCCACGCAACAAGGAGAAGCCGCCGCCCGCAACATGATCCGCCAAGTCAATGGACAAGCGCCCCTGCCTTTCCACTATCGTGACCGGGGTACGATGGTGACCATTGGGCGAAACTCTGCCATCGCGCATGTGTGGGGACGCGCTTTCACTGGCTTCCCAGCCTGGCTGTTGTGGCTGAGTATCCACCTTTACGGCCTGATCGGGTTCCGCAACCGGCTGCTGGTATTGATCCATTGGGCTTGGGATTACCTTTTCTTTGAGCGCGCCGTGAGTCTGATAGCATCTTTGCCAGTTTCTCGACCGAACCAAAAAATAAAGAAAGGAAACTAAAATGAAACTCGTAAACTTGTTGGAAAACCTGAAATTCGGAGATAAAGATTCCCATGCCGAACCGCTTCACGCTGACAGGCAGGGACGCGCGATCCTTTTCACGCTCAAGCCTGGTCAATCCATTCGTGAACACAATGCGCCCAGCTCACCATTTTTCGTGGTGGTTCTAAAAGGAAAAGGCATCTTTGCTGGCGGCGACGGCGTGGAGCATACGTGCGGACCGAATACACTGCTTGAGTTTGATGCTGGTGAACAACACGCGATCCGCGCTGTTGAGGAGTTGGTCTTCGTAGGCTTTTTGCATGGCGCGCCAGGCGCTCAAAAATAAATTTGAGAGAGATCGTCCCGAAGGTTGGGTTGAGCCAATTTAGCCGTCTTTCAAAACCTTCGGGACGATTGTTTCGTGCAACAAGGCTGTATAATCAGCAACAACGATGTTCAAGAGCCTTCAAGAAAGATTGACCCTCCTGTTCGTTGCCTTCACCCTGCTCGTGCTGATTTCCGTCGGCGCGACAGTGTGGGGCGTGGAAACCCAGCGGCAGGACGCGCTGGTCATCAACCTGGCGGGGCGCCAGCGCATGTTGACCCAGCAGATGGCGCGGCTGGCTTTCGAGGCGGGCGCGGGGGAGAACGCCGCCAATGCCGCGTTGCAGGAAACGGAGCAGACCTTCGACCAGACCTTGCGCGCATTGCTGGACGGCGGGCAGGCGCCCTACCTTTCGGACACCACCGTCGCTCTTCCGCACACGCGTGACTTTGGGATTCGTTCCGCTTTGAACCAGGTTGATCTCACCTGGGGCGGCTTCCGCGCCCTACTCGACGAGTTGCAGCAGACTCCGCGCGGCGATCCGTCTTTTGCAATCACCCTCCAAGCCATCCAGGAAAGATCATCCACGCTGGCGGCGCAGGCCGATATCGTCTCAACCGGCCGTCCTCACCACCACCCGTACCGCATCGCCCTTTCGCTCCGCCAGCCGGCGCAGGGCCTCGTTGATCCCTTCCAACGGCACGCTTTCGCTCACTGAGCCGCTCACATCCACCTCGCCCGCCGCGACCAGGCCGATGATCTTTTCCAGGTCGGCGCGGTGAAAGCCGAGCGAGGCGATCAGCGATAGCTCGTTCCCGACAAACGCCTGCAGCGGCGGCAGTGTCACCCGCTCCGGCCCCACGCCGACGACCACTACCCGTCCACCGCGCTTGAGGCATTTCATCGCCGTCATCACCGTCTCGGCGCGGCCCACAAATTCCAGCGCGCAGTCGGCCCCCGCGCCGTCCGTGAGGGCGCGCACCGCTTTCGAGACGTCAGCCTCGGCAGGATTGATCACGTGATCTGCCCCGACCTCCTGCGCCCGGCGCAATGCTCCCGCAGATACGTCCACGGCGATGATCGGCGCGGCCCCGCGCTGTTTGGCCCACAGCACGGCATGATGCCCCACCCCGCCACAGCCAACGACGACGACCGCCTCGCCGGGCTGCACGCTTCCCCGGCAGGCGACGGCGTGATACGCGGTCGAAACCGCGTCGGTGAGAATCGCGCCGACTTCGAACGGGATCGACTCCGGCAAGCGCACGAGAGTCCGGGCGGGGACGAGAAGATATTCGGCAAACGCGCCGTCGGCCTGCACGCCGAGGATGCGGCTGTTGAGGCATAAGGCCTCGCGTCCGCTGGCGCAGGCGTAGCATTCGCCGCAGGCGATGTTCGGGAAGGCGGCGGCGCGGTCGCCCACTTTCCATTCAAGGTTGTTCCGCAGTTCAGCAAGGTTGTTCCGCAGTTGAACTGCGGAATAATCGCCGACGGCGGCGACGACGCCCGCCGCTTCGTGGCCGAGGGTGATCGGTTGAAACGCGGTCGGGATCGTGCCTTCGATGGCGATGTGTAAATCCGTCCCGCACAGCCCGGCGGCTTTCACGGCGAGCAATACTTCGCCGGGGCCGGGGTGCGGTTGGGGAATGTCTTCGATCTTGAGCGGTTGATCCGCTCCGTAGAAACGCGCAGCTTTCATTTATTCACGCTCCTTTGTTATTGTGCCGATCACCGGCCAGCCGCGTTCGGCGGCGAGCGCCGCCAGCCGCGCGTCCGGGTACACGGCCACTGGATGGCCGACCATTTCGAGTACAGGCGCATCTGCAATCGCGTCGGTATAGAGGAACGACTCCGAGAGGTCAATCCCCCGCCCCGGCCCGGCAAGATAACCTCGTAATCGTTCGGCCTTGCCCGCGCCTACGCCAAGCGGGGGCGTGATCTTGCCGACGTAGCGCCCGTCCCGCCGCGCGAGCGGCGTGCCCACCGCGCCATCGGCGCCCACGCGGGCGGCCACGACTTCGAGCAGCGGCTGGAATGTCCCTGAGAGCAGCGCCACACATCGCCCCTCTTCCCGGTGACGCGCGAGCGCCTCGCGCATTTCCGGGCGCAGGTTGGGCAGTATTTCATGATCCGTCACCCATTCCCAGATCGCCTGCGCGCGCTCGACGCGCACATCCCTCACCAGCCACGCCATGTTCTCGCCCCACGCTCGATAGAACGCTTCTTCCGAGACCAGCCCGGCGTTCTTCAGCGGCCACAGCGCGATGTGCGAGAGCAGGTAGGCGTAGAGCGTCGGCAGTTTGAAGCGGCGCGCTTCGTGATGCCGCCGCAGCGCGCGCCAGACGTAGCCGTTGAAGAGCGTCCCGTCGAGATCGAAGAAAGCCGCCGTAGATTGACTCATTTCATTCATGCCAGAAATCTCCCAGCGGATCGAAACGGCGCAAGGCCTCGCGTTCTGCCGCATCAGGGAGCGGTACGCTCCGCGCGGCAACTTCGCTGGCGCATCGCAAATCCCACCCGCACGCCTCGCGCGCCGCCTGAATGGTTGACTCATCCCCGAATACGCCGGAGAGAACCAAATCGTTGTTCACTTTCCGAAACACGCCCAACTGCGTGACCACGGCCGACACCCTCGCACCCGGCGAGGTGACGTAGCTCACGCGCTCCACAAAGCGCGCCCGCGATTGCCGCGCCACGACGATGACCTCTGCGGCGGCGGAGGCGACATCGTTCGCGCCGCCGGAGCCCATGAGAAAGCCGCCGTCGGGCAGGCGCGTGGTGTTGAGGTTGCCGCGCCGGTCCACCTGCGCCGCGCCGAGCACGCCGAGACATCGCGCCTGCTCGCTGCCCACGAACATGCCCAGCACGGTCAGGGTGTCGGCGGTCATCGGCGCGGTAGGCACGTTGCGGAGGGCAAACAGAAACGGGTCGCCGGGCAGGGGTTGGAAGCCTGCCGCGCCCACTTCGGTCAGTAGCGTCACGGAGATTCCCTCCGCCCGCAACCGCGCTTCGGCCAGCCACGCAGCCAGGTGCGCGGCGCCGAGGCCGCAAAGGATCGAGCGATAGCCGCGTTCGCGCACGGCGCGGGCAATCTCGCGCGAGGCGGCGACGATCATCGTTTCGGAGGCGGTGAGTGAGGGCGCAGGGGAGATGGAGGGCAGGGGGGCGGGGGAGAAGTCGCGGAGGGCGGTCAACCGTCCCGGGCCGAGACGGGCCACGTAATCGGCGTGATCGCGGGGGTCGAGAATCCAGCGGCGAATCCATTCGGCCTGCGCCGTTTCCGAACGCGCGGCGGCGCGGGCTTCGAGCATGAAGGCGCGGTCTTCGCGGTAGCCCTCGCCGTCCGGCAAGCCGAGTCCGAGACAGCCAAGCGGGTGCGCGCCGAAAGGGGCTTCGCACACGGCTCGGACGGCGTGCGCCGGGATGCGCGCCATGAACGAGTGCGCGCGGATCACTTCCGGCGGCACAATCTTCTCGACGGTGACGATAGCGCCCTCCCTGGCCGCCAGCGCCCCAAAGGCGTTGCCCGCCAGGGGTAGCGGCAGGAGCGTGTTGCCCTCGGGGTCGGCGGCCCAACCGTGAGTGAGAGCCAGGTCGGGGTGAAGGGCGGGGACGAGGCCGATGCTTTCGGCCGGATGAAACGGATCGGGCGCGCGTCGAAACTGATCGTCGAGTTCGTCTTCGAGCGAACTGCCGAGGATGGAACGCGTCGGGAGATAAGGCAAGTTCAGTGCGCCCGCCAACAAGCGCAAAGTGAGAGTAAGCATTGTCCAATTCTCGACGCTGACCTTGCCGCTGTTGATGGCGCGCTGGATGGCCGGGTTCGGGCCGGGGGTGGGATAGCCGTCGCCGAGGAAGGCCGCCACGACGCGCCGCGCCAGGCCGGCGGCGAGGAACGGTCCGGCAGAGGCGGCGCCGCCCGTGGAGAGGATCAACGTGAATCGCGGATCGGACGCAACGAACTGTCGGATGACCTCGAACAGCGCCGCGTTGGGAAACGCCCACGACCCACCAAAATACAGAGACATTCCAGGACGGACAAACTGCCGCACCGCCTCGGCGAGAGACATCACCTTCGAAGTCATCACAGATCCCGCTAAACTCCAATTACCAATTACCATTTATCAATCACCATTTACCAATTACCATTTACCAATTACCAATCACTTTCCCTTGAACTGCGGCTTGCGTTTTTCGGCGAAGGCGGCGATGCCCTCCTGCACGTCCTCGCTTTGGCGCACGGGTTCGCCCAACAGGTTTTCCAGGCGCAGTCCGTCGGCCAGCGGCAACTCCAGTCCTTTCCACACTGCCATCTTCGCCGTTTGCACCGCCAGCGGCGCGTTGGCGCAAATCTGCTGCGCCATCTCGACAGCGGCGTTCATCAACCCGGCCAGCGGCACAACCTTGTTGACCAGCCCGATCCGGTAGGCTTCCGCCGCGTCTATCTTCTTTGCGGTGAAGATCATTTCGAGCGCGATGCCCGGCGGGACGAGGCGGGGCAAGCGCTGCGTGCCGCCCGCGCCGGGGATGATGCCCCAACTGGTCTCGGTCAGGCCGAACTGCGCGTTCTCTGAGGCGATGCGGATGTCGCAGGCCAGCGCGAGTTCCAGCCCGCCGCCGAAGCAGTAACCGTTGACAGCGGCGATGATCGGCTTCCACACCTCGAGGTTGCGCGTCAGGCCGCCGAGGTTCGGCCGCGTTTCGGCGCGGTGACGGCGCTGGAGGGGGGTGAGCGAGCGGTAGAATTCGCCGAGGGCGCGCAAGTCCGCGCCCGCGCTGAAGGCTTTCTCTCCCGCGCCGGTGACGATGGCGGCCCACAGGTCGGGGTCGTCGCGGAATCGAATCCAGGCTTCGGCCAATTCGCCGCTCAAGTCGAAGTCAATCGCATTGTGGACTTCGGGGCGATCCATCGTGATGATGGCAATGTGTTGTTGCGTCTCAAATCGAATGGGCATGGTTGGTCTCCGATGGGCGAGCCGGGGCAAGCGCAAGGCTTGCCCCTACACGCCCTGCGCTGGTTTGAAATAGGCGATGTCGAGGATACTGCCGCGGCGTGTCTCGGCGAACACGGCGCTGACGCGCTGGCCGATTCGCATTGCGGCAAAGACAGTCTCGCCAATGAAATGCACGAACGATGTGTCCGCGCCGTCGAGGTGAATCAGGCCGAGGGGGAGCAGGGGAGAAGAGGAGCAGGGGGGCAGCGGCATGGGGGCGATGGCAACGAGGTTTCCTGAGGGACCGACTTCGATCCACTCGGTCGTCTCGGCAAAACAGCGCGGACAAAAACTCCGCGCCGGGACAAGCACCCGACAGCATACAGGACATCGCGTCCCGTAAATCCTCTTCTCATCGCGCAGTGCGATCAGAAAACGGCTGGCGGCTTCGCCCGCCGCGTAACTGAACGTCAGGTTCACCCCGGCGGTTTGGTGGGTGGTAATTGGCGGGGGGTAATTGGTAATTGGTAATTGGCGACTGGTCATTGTTCACTGTCCACTGATGACTGATCACTGATCACTGTTCACTGATCACTGTCCTCTGCCACAAAATGAACGATGTCGTTCAACTTGCCAACCCGCTCCTCTCGCCAAACCGCCCGCACGCGCATTCCCAATCGAAGTTTGCTCAAATCGTTTTCGGCAAGATA
>Ga0210058_1002087_pt1 | contig 16854 bp, 17 predicted proteins | sample CryGeymeta201511_FD_183979 | JGI IMG/M metagenome (GOLD analysis project Ga0210058, IMG submission 183979) | Groundwater microbial communities from Crystal Geyser aquifers in Utah, USA - Crystal Geyser metaG 2015-11 (SPAdes) (version 2) | ecosystem: Environmental > Aquatic > Deep subsurface >...
GACGCGTCAATCCGTTATCAAAATGTGGCTGGCGGAACGCTTGCAACAGGGCAGATAAAAATTGCCGATAGAGCGAGATATTATCTCGCTTTACTTTTTCCGTTATACTAGCGGGGTGCAAAGCCAATTCGTTCAAACCAATAACATCAATCTTCACGTCATGACCGACGGCCGCGAAAACGGAACGTCGGTCGTTTTGTTGCACGGCTTCCCCGAATTCTGGGTTGGCTGGCGGAAGCAAATCCCCGCGTTGACCGCGGCAGGCTTCCGCGTCATCGTCCCCGACCAGCGCGGCTACAACCTGTCCGATAAACCACGGGGCGTCGCGGCCTACGATGTGGACATCCTCGCCCGCGACGTGATCGGCCTGCTCGACCACTTCGGCATCCAGAAGGCGCGGCTCGCGGGTCACAATTGGGGCGCGGCGGTCGCGTGGACGGTTGCCATTCAATTCCCCGAAAGGCTGGAAAAACTCGCCATCCTTAACGTCCCACATCCCGATGTGATGACGCGCTTCATCCTGACGGATTCCACCCAGCGAAGAAAATCCTGGTACGTGTACTTCTTTCAAATTCCGATCCTCGTCGAGTGGATTCTGCGCCGAAAGGATTTCGACGCGTTGGCCAGGATGCTCGTCCAATCGGGACGCCGCGGCACATTCAGCGAGCAGGATGTGGTTGAATATAAAAAAGCCTGGTCGCAACCCGGCGCGCTGACGGGCATGCTCAACTGGTACCGCGCCGCCGTCCGCCGCGGACTGCGCGCCGCGTTCAACAAATCCGCGCCGCGACGAGTCGCCGTCCCCACGCTGATGCTGTGGGGCAAGCGCGATCTCGCGCTCAGTTTCGAGATGGCGCAACCGTCCATCGAGTTGTGCGAGCGCGGGGAACTCGTCAGTTTTAGCCGCGCCACCCATTGGGTCCAGCACGACGCGGCGGACGAAGTCAACCAGCGCCTGCTCGCCTTCCTGAGATAATCCATGCCCACCCTCGCCATCGTCCTCCTGCTAACATCCGCTTTCATGCACGCCCTGTGGAACCTGATCCTCAAGCAGTCCGAGGTCAAGTATGTTGCCATGAACTGGCAGGTGCTTCTCGGCGGCGCGGCGGCCATCGTCGCCATTTTTTTTGTGGGATTGCCGCCGCGTTCCATGTGGCTGTTTGCCGGCCTCAGCACGATCCTCGAAATGCTGTATTTCCTCCTGCTGATGTACGCCTACACCGACCATGATTTCTCGCTGATCTATCCCATTGCGCGCGGCGCGGCGCCCGCGTTGCTGGCGGTTTGGGCGGCGCTCTTCCTGCATGAAATTCCCACCACAGGCGGGCTGTTCGGCATCCTGCTGATCGTGGTGGGAATGGGATTCATCGGCGCGACCAGCCTGCTCCAAAACCATGAGAACAAGCCGCACCTGAAAGGGATTTTCCTCGCGCTGGGCGTGGCGTTCATCATCTCGGTTTATACGATTGTGGATGGGACAGCCGTCAAGGGACATCCGGACTCGGCGTTGCCGTACGCGCTTTCGATGTTCGCGCTGGTCCCGTTTCTGACCACGCCTGTAGTTGTCCGCCGTTATGGATGGGGAGCCTTCGCCCAAGCCTGGCGCGAGCAACCCTGGCGACTGATGCTTGGCGGTGCGCTGGGAGTGGTCGCGTACACCACCGCGCTTTTCGCCTACACCTTCGCGCCATTGAATTACTCGGAAGCCATCCGTGAGGTCAGCGTGGTGATCGGGGCGTTCTTCGGCTGGAAGTTTTTGGGCGAGAAGATGGGCGGATATCGGCTGGCAGGCGCGGCGGTCATCTTTGGGGGGATCGTGTTGATTGCGGCGTTTGGATGATTGACGCAGGTGTAGGTGTATACTCCGGTTTTGGAGGCGCCTATGGCTACCACTGGACAAAAATATCGCGCACAAATCCTGCTCGAACCCGAACAGCACAAAAAACTCGCCGAGATTGCAACGCGTGCTGGGCGTAGCGTCTCTGATGTGGTTCGCGAGGCGGTGGCGGAATATGTTGTTACAAGGACCCATGAAGACCAATGGGAACGTCGGCTCAGGGCTCTCGAAAGAATCAAGCAACACCGTGAAGAGATGCTTCGGGAGCGGGGCGGCAAACCAATTGAGGTTGATCTTGTAAAAATGCTTGATGAGATCAGAGAGGAACGGGACAATGAGTTACTTGCCGCAAGAGAAGACCTTGCCCGCCATCGTAGTTGACGCCAACATCAGCGCGGGCGCGATCATCACAATCAGTGGCATGGAAAATGCCCCTTTGCTGTTTAAGGAGTGGAACATAGAAAAACGTAACCTGTTCGCACCGGAATGGTGGCGGACGGAAGTGATCGCCATTTTTCGCAAACACGTATTCCACAAGTTGATTACTTCAAAGGAAGCTCATCAGGCCGTTGAAGATCTTGAATCCCTGGAAGTAACGACTTTGCCAATTGACACTCTGTTGTATCACAACGCGCTTGATTGGGCGGAGAAAATAGGTCAATCAAAAATATATGATTCAGTGTATCTCGCTTTGGCGGAAAGTTTGAATGCCGAATTTTGGACGGCAGATCAAAGACTCTTGAATTCCGCGCGCGCCGTGAAAATTAATTGGGTTAAGTGGATTGGGGAATTCTGAATAACATGTCCGATCAAATCTTCCCCGAACCGACCGTCGGCGCGTTCATCTTCAACGCGAAAGGCGAATTGCTCCTGCTCCAAAGCCACAAATGGCCGGGCAGGTACGTTGTCCCCGGCGGGCACGTGGAGTTGGGCGAGCGGCTGGAAGAAGCGGTCGTCCGCGAATCCAAAGAGGAAACGGGACTTGATATCTTCGACATCGAGTTCATCAACTTCCAGCAGTTCATCTACGATCCCGCCTTCTGGAAAAAGCGTCACTTTATCTTTTTCGATTATGCCTGCCAGACGGATGGCACGAACGTTCAACTCAATGACGAAGCCGAGGGATTTGTTTGGGCGGAGCCGCACGAGGCATTGACGATGGAACTGGACACGTACACGCGCAGGTCGGTGGAAGAGTGGTTGAAGAAGCGCTCGTAATAAACGGAACCCCGTTTTCTGCCGATGCAAGAAAACGGAATAGTGATATATGTCACCATCCTGGGTTTTGCTTTGAGGCTTTGTTATGAAAGTACCATCTTTGGGGTTTGGAATTAAGAGTAAAATGCTTGTATCAAATCCGCCAACGGCAGGAAAATTTCACAGCCGCCATGTTTAACTCCGAACGCTTCACCTCCACACTGAACAAAGTTTTGCAGGGCATCGTCTTCGCCTATCAGGGCGCGGCCGTTTTGGCGTTTGCGATCGCGCTTATCTTCGCGAACCAGTGGCTGGAGTTGCCGTTCCTGGGAGCCCTCCTCGAGCAGACCCTGGCCTACAACGAAAGCGGGCCGACCGGCTCCGACGAAAACTGGGACCTGTACAGGCAAGGCATTCAACTTGGCGAGCAATTGGTCACCGTGGCAGGCAAAGAGATCCATAGCGCGTGGGATCTGCGCAACGCGCTCACTCCGTTTTCTCCGGGCGAAAATATTCCCGTGGTCACGCGGACGGTCGAGGGCCGGTCCAAAACCTACACGGTCACACTGCGCACCTTCCCAAGCGCCGATCGCAATGCCTACCTGGTTTTCCCCGCCATCATTGCCGCCTTCTTCCTCGGCATCAGTGTGTGGATCTTCGGCCTGCGCCGCACCGAATCCACCGGCCGCGCGTTCTCCATCTTCGCCACATCCCTGGCCCTGGTCACCGGCATGCTCTTCGATCTTTACACTACCCACATCTTCCCGTATTTATGGACCTTGGGGCTTTCCCTGGTTGGCGGCGCGTTCGTGGACCTGGCGCTGGTCTTCCCGCAGGAGTTCAAGCCTGCAATTAAGCGTCCCTATCTGCGCTGGATCGGTTACGCCATTGGCCTGGCGCTGGCAGTGAACTGTTTCCTGGTTTTGTATGATTTTGAACACCCCACCGCCTATTACGCCGCCTGGCGACTTTTGTATGTTTTCACCGCAATATGCGGGGTATTCTTCCTCTCCATCATGATCTATCACAGCCTGGCGGCGCGCTCGCCGGTGGTTAAATCGCAAGCGCGCTTCATTATCGGCGGGACCCTGTTGGGACTTGGCCCGATCATCCTTTGGTTATTGATCAATCCCGTGGCGATATTTTTATTCCATCGTTCATTCGCGCCGCCGTTCACCCCCCTGCTCTTCCTGCCTGTGGTTTTCTTCCCGCTCAGCCTCGGCTACACCATCCTGCGCTTCCGCCTCCTGAAAACCGAAACCTGGGTGCGCCAGGGCCTGGTTTACGCCATGCTGACAGTTCTTGTGGTCGGCGCATTCGGCCTGTTGGTGACCGGCGTCAGCCTGGTCTTCCGGGACGCCATGCCCGCCAACAACCCCTGGCTGATCGGCGGACTGGCCTTCCTGCTGGCGATCCTGCTCAATCCCCTGCGCAACCGCCTGCGAAGCGCGGTGGACAACTCCTTCTTCCGCGGCCAGCATGCCTACCTTAATAACCAGCAGGAATTTACGCACAAACTCGCCAGTTTAGTGAACCAGGCGGGCATCAGCCAGGCTTTGCGCGAAAGCATGATGAGCACCCTGGCGCCCGACCGCACCCACGTCTATGTCTATGAAAACCTGAACGATCAGTACGCGGCCAGCCTCGGCGCGGACAACCGTCCCACCAGCGATATCCGCTTCGCGTCCGCCAGCCCGCTGGCGCAGTACTTCCAGCAGGAGCGCCTGCCCCTTTACCTGGACGGGGCCAACCTGCCGCCCGCGTTGAAGGATGAAGAATCCCGCCTGGCGTTGTTGGGAGCGCGGCTCTTCATCCGCCTGCCGGGCAAGGAACGTCCGCTCGGCTGGGTGGCGCTGGGGGCGCGCCTCTCCGGTCAGCCCTACATCCCGCAGGACCTGGCCTTCATCGAGAACATGTGCGAGCAGGCGGCCCTGTCCATCGAGCGCGCCCAAACCATTTCCGACCTCGAACGCCGCGTGCAGGAAATGAACGCCCTGTCGCGCGTCTCGCAGGGCGTGAACATCACGCTGACCTTCGACGATGTGCTGGAACTCATCTACGCCCAAACCGCGCAGATCATCCCGGCCTCGGACTTCCACATCACGCTCTACAACAAAGCCGCGCAGTATTTCTTTTACGGCTTCTGCGTGGAGAACCGTGATCGCATCCAAGGAAAGGAAAACAAGCCCCTGCCGCAAAACTCGGGACTGGCGCAGGACGTCATCCTCAAAGGCCGCCCGCTCATTACGCAAGATTACGCCCGCGAATGCCAGGCGCGCAATGTTTTGCCCGCCGAACAGGGCGTCTTTGCCTGGATGGGCGTCCCGCTCAATGCCGGGGCGGAGACCATCGGCATACTCAGCATCGCCAGCCGGGACGCCATCGTCAACTATACGCGCGGGCAGTTGGAACTCCTGCAAAACATCTCCGACCACACCGCCGGCGCCATCGTCAAATCGCGCCTCCTGCAAGACTCCGAGCGCCGCGCCCATCAACTAACCACGTTGAACGAGATTACGCGGCAGTTGACCTCCACACTCGAATCAGAACCCCTGCTCAACAACATCCTCGAGAACGCGGTCGCCATTTTGAACTGCGAGGCTGGAAGCCTGTTCCTCGTGGACGACCAGACCGACGAACTGGTCTTCCGCGTCACGGTCGGGCCTGTGGCAGGCGACCTGCTCGGACGGCGACTCCCACCCGGGAGCGGGATCGTCGGACGCGCCGTGCAGACGCGCGCACCGGTCATTGACAACGACGCCCAGCGCTCCGGGGGCCGCCACGCCGCCACCGACGAACAGACCGGCTTCACCAGCCGCACCCTGCTGGCCGTCCCCTTGCAGGTGAAGGACCGCGTCACCGGCGTCATCGAAGTCATCAACCGCCGCGACCGGCTGCCCTTCGGCGAGGACGACCAGAACCTGCTGACGGCCTTCGCCGGGCAGGCCGCGGTCGCCATCGAGAACGCCCGCCTGTACACATTGACCGACCAGGAACTGGCCGCCCGCGTGGAGGAGCTCTCGGTGATGCAGCGCATTGACCGCGAACTCAACACCAGCCTCGAAATGGATCGCGCCATGCGCATCACCCTCGAATGGGCCATGCGCCAGTCACGCGCGCAGGCCGGGCTGATCGGCATGTTGGCAGGGGACAACCTGCGTATCATGGCGCACCAGGGCTACGGCGAACACCTGGCCGGATACGCTGAAACGCCCATGCCGCTCGACTTGCCCGTGCTGCAGCAGGCGGTGGTCAGCGGACAACCCCAGCGGCAGACCCTCGACCCGGCCATGGGCGGCAGTCTCCTGCCCGAAGCGCGCGACCAGATCGTCATCCCGATCCGGCGCGAGGCGCAGGTCATCGGCCTGTTGATGCTCGAAAGCGTCGCCAGCGTCGAGGAGGACATCTCGTTCCTCAACCGCTTGAGCGACCATGCCGCCATCGCCATCGCCAACGCGCAACTGTACGACGAAGTCCAGGCGGCGAACGAGGCCAAGAGCGAGTTCGTCTCCTTTGTGGCGCACGAGCTCAAAAACCCGATGACATCCATCAAGGGTTATTCCGAATTGCTGGCGGGCGGAAAAGTGGGCGTCATCAACGAGATGCAGGCCAACTTCCTGCAAACGATCCGTTCGAACGTGGAACGCATGTCCACGCTCGTCTCGGACCTGAACGACAACTCGAAGATCGAGGCCGGGCGCCTGCGCCTGGACTTTAAACCTGTGGACGCGCGCGAAGTGGTGGATGAAGTCATCCGCTCCACCCGCCGCCAGCTCGAAGACAAGAAGCAGGTCGTGGAAGTCAACCTGCCCGCCAAATTGCCCGACGTTTGGGCGGACCGCACGCGCCTGGGACAGGTGCTCACCAATCTCGTCAGCAACGCGCATAAATATACGCCCGAAGAAGGAAACATCATCGTGGGCGCGGACCTTACCGCCAACCAATGGGACCCCGAAGGCGCGGCGCGCGTCGTCCACCTGTGGGTGCGCGACAACGGCATCGGTATCAGCGCCGAAGACCAGTCCAAGATCTTCCAGAAATTTTTCCGCTCCGAAGACCAGAAGGCGCGCGAAGCGCCCGGCACCGGCCTGGGCCTGAACATCACCAAAAGTTTGGTGGAAATGCAGGGTGGGCGCATCTGGTTCGAGAGCGAATTCCGCAAGGGAACCGCCTTCCACATCACCATCCCGGTGGCGGAAGGATAAGGCAGGACGACTAAAGTCGTCACTACGTAGTGACGACTTTAGTCGTCCTGTAAAAGTGAGACCATGACACTTAACGCCGCAGTTGGACACGCGCAAGCCCTGGATGGCCGCGAAGCCGGTTTGCAGGCCGCGCATCAGGCGCTAAACCGCCTGGGCGCGTCCGCGCCGACCTTCGGGATCGTAATCGCCTCGCACCAGTACCAGCCGCGCGAAGTGGCCGCAGGCGTCGCCAGCCTCACCAGCGACATGCCATTGATCGGTTTGAGCGCGCCCGCCGGGCTGACGCACGAAGGCATACACCCTCATTCGGTTGTCGTCGCCCTGCTCAGCGGCGACCTGCGCGCCGAAGTCCACTGGCTGCCCGGCTACTCCCAAAGCGGCCGCGAGACCGCCAACCGCCTCGCCCAGTTGACCTCCAGCGAGGCAGCGCGCCAATCCCTGCTCTTTTTCGCGGACGGCTTCAACGGCGACGCCGAACAGTTATGTGACAGCCTGCCGGGCAAATCCGCACGCAGCATGGGCGGACTTTCGAGCGGCGACCTGCAAACCGGGAGCAACTACCAAATCGCCGGAACGCAAGCCGGGACGGGCGGGCTGGCCGCCGCGATCCTGCGCGGCGCGGCGAAAATCGGGATCGGCTTCGCGCACGGCTGGGACCCGGTCGGGAGTCAGCTGCGCGTGACGCGTTCGCGCGGCTTCTGGCTGCGCGCGCTGGACGGGCGTCCCGCCTCCGAGACGTACGCGCAAATCTTCGGCTATCCCGCGCGTGATTGGGCCTTTCCTCCCCTGAATTATCTGGCGCGGCTGTATCCCCTCGGCTTGGAGCAGGGCGAGCAGTTGATCGTGCGCGCGCCCCTGCGCGTCGAAGCGGACGGCAGTTTCCGCATGAACGCCCCCATCCGCGACGGGCTGGACGCCTACCTGCTGGTGGGAAGCCGCGCCTCCTGCCAGGCCGCCGCGCAGAAAGCCACGCAACAAGCCATGCTGCAACTGGACGAAGCCAAACCCGTCTTCGCCCTTGTGCTGGTGGACCTTGCCTGGCAGATGCTGTTGAAGTCCACGCCCGGCGCGGAGATCGCGGCCGTGCAGGACATCCTCGGCCCGAACGTACCGATTGCAGGCGGTTACACCCTCGGGCAGATCGCGCCGGGCAAAGACACGCCGCAGTTTTTGAACCAGCATATACTGGTGATCGTGTTTGGGGAAGAAAAGAGTTAAACAAGTTGAGCATGAAAACGAAAACGCCCCTGAAAGTCCTGAGACTTTCAGGGGCGTTCACTTGATCAATAAGGTCTTTCATCCAGCCCGGGCCACTCGCCGTGGACTTTGCCGCCGTCCACGCTTCCGTCTTCGGAGGCGCGCCGCCCAAACTCGGACATGGCAACGGATGATCATTATTACAGCGCAAGGTTGCCTTTTTTATCCTTGTTTTGGATGCAGTTGAACTGCATCCTGCTCGCAGTGCAACTGCTCGCGAACGGGAAGCCACCCGACTTTGCGCTGTAATATTATTTACTGCGTTGGAAGAAGCCGAGGATGACTGCGCCGAAGCCCGTCAACGAAACATAGGGAAACAAGATGACCATACCAACGATTGGGATGACGGAACCAAAAGCCAGGATCAAGGTTGCCCAGAATATTCTTTTCCACACGGATAAATCTGGAAAGAGGGTTTCTCCAAGGATATTGATCATGCTCAAAAGTCCGAGGCTGAGAATGACCAGCAGGAACCCGGCAAGCAACAGGGTGGGGATCATCAAAAGGATATACGGAAGATTTTTGCCGCTTTCCTGAAACCCTTCTGCAACGACAAAAAGCGCCACTGTTATTGCCCCAAAAAAGAGAAAGTTGACCAATCCGATTCCGAACGAGCGGCCTGGCATCAGTTTGACGTTATGGATCGCTTTCTCAACCCGCCCGGCAAACAACGCGCCGACAACGAGAAAATAACAGGCGAATGCCAGGGCGAGTAAAACGAAGAGAGGAATTACGCGAAGGATTTCTGACATGAAAGGCTCCTTGATTATTTGATTTGATTCTTCAGAAACAGTCCGTTGCCAACCAGCCAGAGCAGGGACACGCCCGCCAGTATCAACGAAAGCACGAGGCTGGAGATTTCAATCGGAGGGAATTGGGGAATGGCAGGAAGGCTGAAAGATGAAAGAAAATCAAGCCATGCGATCCATAGCGATTGAAGTTGGTTCAGTATTTCAGTGATGGAAGGCGTTTTGATGGCGGGCAACAGATTCGTCACAAAAGGCGCGGCGGCCATGATGACAGTCAACGCGAGCGCGGCTTGCAGGCAGGCCGTCAGCGTGAGCCAGCGTGGGAGTTGTGGAGTCGGAACCGGGTCGGGGAGGAAGCGTGCGGCGAGGCTGTGAGTCAATTCCAATTCGGGCAGGGATTCCAGTTCGGTAAACAACGCCTTCAGTGCGGCCAGGCGCGCCGCACAGTCTGCGCACGCGGCCAGGTGATTTTCAACCGGTGCGCGGTCGGCGAGTTCATGGTCGAGATATTCGTTGAGGAGTTCATCGGTGAGATGGATCATTTGAGTCTCTCTGCCAGAAGTTTGCGGGCGCGGAAAAGGTGGCTCTTCACGCCGCTCAACGGGAGGTTCAGTTCTGCCGAGATTTCGTTGTAGGACAGTTCCTGGTAATGACGGAGTTCGATGACGGCGCGATATTGCGCGGGCAGGGACGCAAGCGCGCCGCGGATCTGTTCGCTTCTTTCGCGGACCTCGAGCGCGGCCTCGGGACTTTGAGTTGGGTCGGCGTCCCGTTCGTCATCCAACTCGCTGACGGGACGCTGGGCTTCGAGGCGGTTGAGGCATAGGTTGGCCGCCACGCGCCGGATCCAGGGGCCGAACTCGCGCTGGATGTCGAAGGTGCCGAGGCGGGAATGCGCGCGCAGGAAGGTCTCCTGCGCGAGGTCTTCGGCTTCGCGGCGCTCATGCGTCATGCGATAACAGACGTTGAACACGCTCGCCTGGTAGCGCGTGACGAGTTCGCCAAACGCCTCGGCGTCACCGCGACGGGCGCGTAGGATCAGGCCGCGGTCAGTGGGCGCATCCATGTTCGTAGTGTAATACAGAATTGGGAGGGGAAAAGTTGCAGGGGGGAGGAAGTTGAGGCCGTAAAACCTTTTGGACACGGATTTCACGGATTGCACGGGCGAACACGGATTTTTAAAAACCCCGTTTGCTAAATCACGGTAACTCTCAGAGAGTCAAAGTTACAGGGATGTTTTCGTGGTAATATCCCGTTGCTATGATCGTTCACCCTCCCCGCCACCTTGTTTGGAGTACGGACAAGGTTGACCTGCAAGACCCTTTCCAAAAGCGCTGGCTGTTGCGTCAGACCCTGATGCACGGACGGGCGGAGGATATTCGCGGTCTGGATTTAAGTGAAATTAAACAAGCGCTGAAAGATTTGGCGCTGCCGCCAGAAATTGAATCGCTGTGGCGGCGCTATTTAGAGTATGTCAATGCAAGGGATAAAGCCAATTTAAAGAGAAACAATCAATGAACAAGATAGAAACCAGGCTTGCCAAGAAGATCTTGGATTCCCATAAATTGGGCAAAGGAATCGGTTTTAGTGGTGAAGAAAATGTCCTTCTCGAGCGCTGGAGAGTTCAAGGGATAATCAACGAGGATGCGTTCATGGATGTTACAAGTCATAGCCCACCTCGTAAAGAATATATTCAGGGTATAAAATATCCTTTCACACGTCTTGGAGAACAAGAGAGAAATAAGAATTGGTATTTGAGCTTTCGAGATAGCAGAGGCATCATTATTGTTAGGGATATGCTCACTGTGATTGCATTCTTGATCTCCTTATATTTGGCAATTTGTCAGGTTTTCAGCAAATAGCAATACGCATGAAATTAAAATCAGTGAACGATAGCAGGAAGCCGTGCAAAGTCGTATAATTTCAGCAGCCGCCATGACAAGCATCTACCGTCAAAAACTAATCAATGCAGTCTTGTTCTTTGCAAAAGAAACAAGGCATGTAAATACAACAAAGTTAATGAAGTTGCTAAACTTCTTTGACTTTGAGCATTTTAGCCAAACTGGTTATCCTTCAATCGGGTTGGAGTATTTTACTTTTGAAAATGGACCCGTCCCAAAAAAATTCTGGATTGAAGTAAAAGATGCTAACCTGCCAGATGATTTAAAGGATAAGGTGTCAGTCAATGTCAAAGAATGGGGGCAAGGCAAAAAAGAAATGGAATTTTTAGCCAAAGCGAATGCTCAGGTAGATTTCACCATATTTACTCCTCGTGAAAAGAAAATCCTCGACAAACTGGCTTTTATCTACAAAGATGCAACCGCCAAGCAGATGTCTCAAATTTCCCACGAAGATGATATGCCTTGGGAAGTCACAAAAAGAGAAAAAGGGCTAAATCAAATGATTGATTACCTGTTAGCTATCGACGATCATTCAGAAATAGATAAAGAAGAAGCGAAAAATAGTTTGAAAGAACACTTTGCCGCCATGAAAGCGTTCAACATAGAGCCAGTAAAATAATATGCCAAATCCTGGGGATGTGTTTGTATATAAGCAATATGTATTTGAGGATGGTAGCCAGCGAGATAAATGGTTTATCGTCCTCAATACTTCTGATTCCGAAAAACCTTGCATTGTTTTGAAGACAACATCGAATGGAAATCATTATCAGGGATGTGTCAAAGGATGTAATAAAAATCGCAGATGTTTCTTCGCTCCAAATTCTTGGCAAACTTGCTTTAGCATTGACACTTATATTCAACTTCCTCAAATATTCCATTTCTCTACTGCCACCCTATTGAAAGATGGCTTTGCTGGAAGGATAGAATTTAAACAACCTCTTACCAGTGATTGTTTCTCCCAACTCAAAAGTTGTTTGGCAGGTTTCAAAGATGACATATCTCAATTACATTGGGATTTGATTTACAAAAACAAAAACGCCTAACACAGGAAGAATGCAGCACAAAGCGGAAAAGGATTTATTTCATGGCGACAGCGTTGGATAAAGCAAAAAAGAATAAGGCGGACGAGTTTTATACGCAGATGCCCGATATAGAAGCGGAGATGCGCCATTATCAAGCGCAGTTTCGCGGCAAGGTCATTTTCTGCAATTGCGACGACCCCTACGAGAGCAATTTCTTCAAATACTTTGCGATGAATTTCAATTTCCTGGGTCTCAAGAAGTTGATTGCCACCTGCTATACCGAATCCCCTGTCGCCTCCCAGCAATTATCGTTGTTCGACGTAAAGAGTTTGGAAGTGAAAAGCGCCGACGCGAAACGCCCGTATAAAATTGAGATTACCGAAGTCAAAGATGAAAACGCGGACGGCGCGGTTGATTTAACGGATGTTGAGTATCTGCTCAAAAACAGGAAGAACCCTCTAACGCTGTTGAAAGGCGATGGTGATTTTCGCTCGGCTGAAAGCGTGGAATTGCTGAAAGAAGCAGATATCGTGGTAACAAACCCGCCCTTTTCCCTGTTCCGCGAGTATGTCGCACAGTTAGTGGAGTATGACAAGAAATTTATTATTATCGGCAGCAAAAATGCCGTAACGTATATGGATATTTTCAAGTTGATACAAGAAAACAAAATGTGGCTCGGAAATGGCTTCCCCAACGGAAACGCTTTTTTCAAGATTCCTGAGGAATATTCACGCGAATGGGCGGATGGGGTTTATAACCCTGAAACTGGATTGGTCAAGTTTCGTAATGTTGGCTGGTTCACGAATTTGGATTTTGAGAAACGCCACGAAAACATAACTTTATATAAACAGTACACGCCCGAAGAATACCCGCGCTATGTCAACTATAACGCAATCGAAGTGTCGAAAACCGCTGAAATACCCTACGACTATGATGGCGAAATGGGCGTTCCAATTACATTCCTCGATAAATACAATCCCGAACAGTTTGAAATTATTGGGTCAAGCAGGTTTGTCGGAAAGCCAATGACTCAATTTGCCAAAAAAGGAACATATATGGGCGGCGGTATTAGGTTCTATCTCTCGAATGGAAATGGCACTTATCAACGTCTTTACGATAGGATTGTGATTAAGCGAAAAGGCAGATAACCATGAAAATCGAATTGCACGAAATCACCGTCCGCGCAGTGGCGGAAAATTATGTTGACAACGATGAAGAGGGCGTGGTCGGCTACAACGGCAAGCTGAATATCCGCCCGAAGTATCAGCGCGAGTTCGTCTATGACGACAAGAAACGCAACGCCGTCATTGATACCATTCGCAAAGACTTTCCGCTCAATGTCATCTATTGGGTGAAAAACGAGGATGGGACGTTTGAAGTGTTGGACGGACAGCAACGGACAATCAGTTTTTGCCAATACGTCAAAGGCGATTTTTCTGTGGACAATCGCGCTTTTCACAATCTAACCAATACCGAACAAGAGAAAATATTAAACTATAAATTGATGATCTATTTCTGCGAAGGCAACGACAAGGAAAAATTGGACTGGTTCAAGATAATCAATATCGCGGGCGAAAAACTCTACGACCAAGAGTTGCGGAACGCCGTGTATACAGGAACTTGGCTTACAAACGCAAAATCAATATTCAGCAAAAGCAATTGCGCGGCGTATCTGTTATCGAAAGACTACGTAAGTGGCTCGCCCATCCGCCAGGAGATTCTCGAAACTGCGCTCAGTTGGATTGCAAACGGCGAGATCGAAAAATACATGTCCATTCACCAGCACGACCCCAACGCGAATGAGTTATGGACGTATTACCGAAACGTGATCGAATGGGTGAAATTAACCTTTACCGTCTATCGCAAGGAAATGAAAGGCATTGACTGGGGCGGGCTGTACGACCAATTCAAAGGCGAAATGTATGACGCCAAAAAGCTGGAGAAGAAAATCCAAGCCCTGATGATGGATGACGATGTTACAAACAAAAAAGGAATCTATTCGTATGTACTAACCCGCAACGAGAAATATTTGAACATCCGCGCTTTTACCGACAGTCAAAAAAGAGCGGCATACGAAAAGCAGAAAGGTATCTGCAAAAAATGCGGCAAATACTTTGAATTGAGCGAAATGGAAGCAGACCATATTAAACCGTGGCACGAGGGCGGCAAAACGTCCGCCGAAAATTGCCAAATGTTGTGTAAAGAGGATAATCGAAGAAAGTCTGGTAAATAAAAAAACGCAGGCTAAAAAAGCGCGCGCGTGGATAGCAAGTATTCGCTGTCGTTCTCAAACACTTCTCTGGCTTCAAGTTTTTTCGCTAGCGAGCGGAGTCCACGGGCGCGGGGTCGTCCATAACAGAAGCCCTTGGGCGGCAAAAACTCTGTTCATCTTTTTTGATGACATTCAATAGATGAAAACATCAGATGGGTAACCACCGACATGCTCGAAAATCAAATTTTCATAAGTTACTCAAGCAAAAATAGAGATTTAGCCGCTAGGTTATATGAAGATCTTTTAATGGAGGGGTATCCAGTCTGGATGGATAAAGCTCTAGAAGAAGTAAAGGAATGGAAACCTCAGATAGAAGACAATTTAAGAAAATCAAATAGGTTTATCGTTTTAATTTCTTCCTACTCAGTTAAATCTAAATGGGTGCTTCACGAAGGATCCATTGCTTATGCTCTTAAGCAACTTATAATTCCTCTACAAATAGAAGACTTTGGAAAATTGTTAGCAACGGATTTACCAATATGGGTTGAAGAAAAGCAACTTGTAAATTTTGTAGAAGGAATTATTGATTATCCGAATCGGTTACGAAGAGTAAAGCAGTATTTAGGGGAGCCACTCCCCATACAAAAACACCTAGAAGAGATGATGATTCAATACAAAACTTCGGGAATGTTGTTAAGTGAAGTGGCATTGAATTTGATTGAAAAACACAAGGACAAAATTGAATTCCCAGAGGGTTCGGAGGAGTTAATTGAAAAGAGCAGACGTGCTTTGCATGATTATTGGACGCAATATGCTGAACTCGAAAGAAATTATGATAATGCAAAAATTGCTATAAAGAACTTGAATGAAACATTAAAGTCATATTTGTCCGACATTAAATTTCAGCGCGCTTTCATTGTTTACCTTTGCATTACTGTGGCTTATTATTTCCTTGTTTTACTTTATATTTATTTTAATTAACACAGCGTGTACCCTGCTCTTGCTCCGTTCGGCGGGGACTGGTTGGTTTCGAGTTTTTTCTGCTCGCGAGCAGAGTCCACGGGCGCGGGGACATTCATAAGCGGAATATGCCCCCAACACAAAGCCCCCGAGCGGACTCTCCTCCTCGGGGGCTTGACTAGCGGACTATCCGACCAGCCGACTAGCCGACTACACTCACCAACTTCCCCTTCACCACGATCACCTTCCTCGGCTCCTTCCCCTCCAGGAACTTCTGGACGTTTTCACTTCCCAGCGCCGCGGCCCTCACCTCCTCCTCCGTCGCTTCCGCAGGGACAATGATTCGGTCGCGCACCTTGCCGTTGATCTGCACGGGCAGTTCGATGGAGTCTTCCTTTGCGGCGGCTTCGTCCACTTGCGGCCAGGGTTGTGTGTGGATGGAATACGGCTTGCCGAACTGTGACCACAGTTCTTCGGCGATGTGCGGCGTGACGGGCGCCATCATCTTCAAGTAGATTTCCTGCGCTTCTTTCCACTCATCACTGCCGACCGCGCCGGCTTCACGCGCCTTGTACATCTCGTTCAACAGTTCCATCAGCGACGAGACGATGGTATTGAACTCGAATTGCTCGAAGTCCCGCGTCACGCGGCGCAGGGTCTGGTGAACCTTTCGGCGCAGACTCTTTTTCACTTCATCGGAAGCAACTATCGGCTCGCCCTGAGCGGAGCGGAGCGTAGTCGAAGGGTCGGTGAACAGCGTCCACACGCGGCGGATCCAACGCGCGGATCCCTCGATCCCTTGCGAATCCCACGGCGCGCCCATCTCCCAGCGCGCGAAGAACATGATGTACGCGCGGATGGTATCCGCGCCGTATTTTTCCACGAGAACGTCGGGCGCTTCCACGTTGCCGCGGCTCTTCGACATCTTCTCGTTGTCCTCGCCCAGCACCATGCCCTGGTTCCGCAACTGGATCATCGGCTCGTTGCCTTCGGTGATGCCCGCGTCCCGCAGCGCCTTGTGGAAGAAGCGCGTGTACAGCAGGTGCATCGTCGCATGTTCGATGCCGCCCGTGTACGTGTCAACGGGCATCCAGTAGTTGTACTCGGCCTCGTCGAACGGCCCCTTGTCATATTTCGGCGACAGGTAACGCAGGTGGTACCACGACGAGCACATGAACGTGTCCATCGTATCGGTCTCGCGCGTCGCAGGTTCGCCGCACACGGGGCAGGGCGCGTTCTTCCACGTGGGGTGCAACTTCAACGGCGACTCGCCCGTCGGCTTCCACTCCACGTCTTCGGGCAACAGCACGGGCAGTTGGTCTTCCGGCACGGGGTTCCAGCCATCCTTCTCACAATAAACCATCGGGATTGGCGCGCCCCAATAACGCTGGCGTGAGATCAGCCAGTCGCGGTAGCGATAGTTGACCGACTCCTTGCCGATGCCCTGCGCCTCCAGCCAATCAATCACCGCGCTGATGCCGGGATTCTTTCGACCTTTTTCTGTGTTGACCTTC